>ERZ836939.1726-NODE-1726-length-23918-cov-3.298621_pt1 | contig 23918 bp, 20 predicted proteins | sample MGYA00519912_ERZ836939 | MGnify/ENA primary metagenome ERZ836939 (study PRJEB31850, sample SAMEA3708810) | human gut metagenome | biome: human gut; feature: human-associated habitat; material: faeces | place: China | collected 2014 ...
TGGGTACGCCCCATCATGATAGTGAACTTGTGTTCTTTCGCTTTGTCAGCAATGATGTTGAGGAAGTTTTCAAGATCCTTGCGGATAATGTCGTTGGCTTGTTTGTAGAGGTAACCATAGGCAGTATCTACCACGTCAGTAGAAGTCAACCCATAGTGAACCCACTTACGTTCTTCACCAAGCGTTTCAGAAACCGCACGTGTGAAGGCCACCACATCGTGACGTGTTTGCTGCTCGATTTCAAGAATACGGTCGATGTCAAAATCCGCTTTTTCACGAATCAAAGCCACATCTTCCTTAGGGATTTCTCCCAATTCAGCCCATGCTTCGTCAGCCAAGATTTCCACCTCAAGCCAAGCACGGTATTTATTTTCTTCAGTCCAAATGTTCGCCATCTCAGGGCGAGAGTAACGTTCGATCATATTATTATTTTCCTTTCTTTTGATGTTTTACATCAGTTAGCAACCGACTGTCGCTTTATTCAAATTCTTCTTTCCCAATCCACACTGATGGATAGTGATCTAGTTTATTCAAATCAGTATCCATCGGCAAATCATAGATAGCTAAAAAGTTTTCAGGATATTGAGCAACCAACTCTTCATACTTAGCTCTCACTTTTTCGTGATTGCTACTAGCATACAAGACTTCGACGACTGCTCCAGTCTTATCTTTTTCAACAAATGCGTTGACGATGAGTTGAATCATAAAACCTCCTAAATCGAAATTCCCTTCATATTTGCTTCAAGAATAGGCATTTCAACACCTAACTCCTGACCAGTCTGATAGACACTTTGACAACAATAGAAGATATCCTGTTTATCATTGTGTAAGGTCATGATTTTTCGGGTCAGCTCATTTTTCGCAAACATGATTTTCATGGCTTTTCCTGCAATCCATGCGGGAATTTTGTAGGGCAAGAGTTCGGCTTTGTAAAGCTTCAAATTCACGCCACGCGCTTCTACAACTTTCAAAGCTTCTCGAATGGCCTTAATGGCTAATGATAATTCCGAAGAACTATTCATCAAGTTCAAAGCCAATTCTTCTGGATTTTCCAAATTTCCTGAACGTGCAGCTGTCGAAGTAACACCCGCGTTAATCGCCATGTGAATCCAAATCCACTCGACCATATCATGAGGAACTTCCCACTTCAAATCTGCAGAACTCAGCAAAGTCGTCAAATCAGAATAGTTAGAAATGTGTGCTTTTTGCTCAGCTTCTAGCATTAAATGGTCAAACAAGACACCATCCAAATGGTCTTCCTGCATGTGACCACCCGCTGTCGGAAAGGCTAGAATATAGTCGTAATCTCCTGCCCACTCTTGGACATCTTTTCGTGTATTCCAGAAATTGCAGAAGAAAACGAGGGTGCCTTTGATATTATTTTTTCGCAAGGTTTCCACGGCTTCTTTGACAAAACCATGACGCACACTGAGAAAAATAAAATCATATTCCGAATCAGCTTCCGCCACATGAACATCATAGGTATCATGTTTGTTTTCACCTTTGGAATGATAGCGACCATCTAGCAAATCAACCGATAGGGATTTGGGAGCATTGTTCCGCTTACTGTCTCTAAGGACATGTTCTACTTGATGACCTGCTTTTTGAAAAGCATAGGCATAAGTCGTTCCAATGACTCCGAGTCCTAGGATTGCTATTTTCACCTAAAAATCAATTCCTTTCCCAAACTCAACCACACTATCTGGTTCATCACTAAACAAAGTCACATGTCCCATTTTGCGGTTGTGCTTCGCTTCTAGTTTACCATACATGTGGAGGTGGGCGCTTGGATTTTCTGTGACATAACGCTCAGCTGCTTCGACGTGTTGCCCGAGGACATTGAGCATGACAGCTGGCGCATGGAGGTGGATTACTGGGAGTGGCGCTCCGAGAACGCCCAAGATATGCGTGTCAAACTGTGAAAAGTCGCAAGCTTCGATTGAGTAGTGACCAGAATTGTGTGGGCGTGGTGCGATTTCGTTGACGATGATGTCATCAGCTGTCGCAAACATTTCCACACAGAGAGTACCAGAGAGGTTAAGTTGCTCAGCAATCTTCACAGCCATAGCTTTCGCTTTCTCAGCTAGACTGTCAGAAATACGAGCAGGCACGATAGTTTTAGAGAGGATGTTGTTGCGGTGGATATTTTCCTGAACTGGGAAAACTGTCACATCCTTGCCGTTACCAGACACGATGACTGAAATTTCAAGGTCGAAGTTAACGAACTCTTCCAAGACACACTCGGCTGAGTTAGCAAGGGCATTTGCCTCTTCCAAATCGTCGGCTGATGTGATGACTTTTTGACCGTGACCATCGTAACCACCTGTCGCAGTCTTGAGGACGTATTTTTTAGAAAGGTCAATATCTTCCAAATCAAGGCTAGATGTCACGACCTTGTAAGGAGCAACGGTTACTTTAGCCTTGTTTGAGAGGAAGTCTTTCTCAAAGATACGGTTTTGTGAAATGCGAAGCAGGTCTGTTCCTTGTGGAAGCTGACCATCTTTGATAACAGCGTCAAGGCCGTCAGCGTCGACATTTTCAAACTCATAAGTGAGAACATCACAGCGATCTGCCAACTGACGAAGGGCATCTACGTCATCGTAGGGTGCCACGATAACCTCAGACACACGAGAAGATGGACAATCTGCTGCAGGATCAAGAGTGATAACCTTGTGGCCCATGTAGATAGCTGAAATAGCCATCATCTGTCCGAGCTGGCCACCACCGATGATACCAATGGTTTTAGTTGAGCTCATTTGTAGACTCCTCTGCGATTTTTCCTTGTTCTTCAGCAAAGTTAGCAAGCGCATCCGCAATGGCCTTGTCTTCTACTGAGAGAAGACGGAGGGCAAAGAGGGCTGCATTAGTCGCACCAGCTTCACCGATAGCCATGGTTGCGACTGGTACACCACCTGGCATCTGAACGATAGAATAGAGCGAATCCACACCGCTAAGGGCACGTGATTTGACTGGCACACCAATGACTGGAAGGGTTGTTTTAGCAGCAACCATCCCTGGCAAGTGAGCAGCGCCACCCGCACCAGCGATGATGACCTTGATGCCACGGCTACGTGCTTCCTCGGCATGTTTGAACATGAGGTCTGGTGTACGGTGTGCGGAAACAACTTTCTTTTCGTAAGCAACGCCGAAGTTGTCTAGGACTTCAGCGGCTTTTTGCATGGTTGCCCAGTCAGATTTTGAGCCCATGATAATGGAAATTACTGGTTTCATAGTTAATATCCTTTTCTTTTTTGATAATGGTCTTAAGTGGTGGAGACGGAAGCAAACCTTCGGTTTCATTCCTAAACTTTGAGCCTAGAGTCTCAAAGTTTCCCCCGACCAGAACAGTAACTGTTCTGGTCTTTTCACCACGGCGACCATTATCGTGTTTGGCTCGCTTTCGCTCGCCTAAAATAGCATTGATATTCGAAAACTCAAAGAAAATCATAGAGTGCAAGGCAAAGCGACGAAGATAGAACTAAAGTTCATCAAGGAGCTTTAACACAGTCAATCGAAGATTTTCAAAGAGTTTTATTTGTTAGCCTTGCTACCAATGTCATTTCGGTAGAAGAGGCCTTCTGTGTTTTGTTTATTGAGTTCATTGTAGATGATGTTTTGGTCGTCTTTGACGGTGTCTGCTGTGGTAACCAACATGTAGACACGTCCTCCGTTTGAGAGGAGATCTTGGCCATTTTCAGCGAATTTAGCACCAGCATAGTAAGTGATGATGTCCCCATCTGTCTTGGCTGGAAGTTTGACACCCTTCTCATAAGCGAGTGGGTAGCCGTTTGAGGCTACAACCACGCCTAGTGTCACACCCTTGTCCGTCCAAGTGATGGCTGGCTCTTTGCCTTCCAAAATATCGGTGATATTTTGTGCAAAGTCAGATGTTAAACGAGGCAAGATGATTTGCGTTTCAGGATCGCCGAAGCGTGAGTTGAACTCGATGACTTTAGGTCCGTCAGCTGTCAAGATAAGTCCCGCATAAAGGACACCAGTGTAAGGACGACCTTCTTTAATCATGCCTTCAAGAACTGGCTTGACAATAGTGTCAACCGCTGTGTCAACCACGCTCTGTGGCAAGTGAGGAACTGGCGCATAGGCACCCATCCCACCAGTGTTAGGACCCTTGTCGCCATCATAGGCACGTTTGTGGTCCTGAGCCGTTGGCATGATGTAGAACTTGTCCCCATTGACAAAGGCAAAGAGAGAGAACTCTTCCCCGTCAAGGAATTCCTCGATGACCACACGCGCACCTGAATCACCGAATTTATTGTCCAAAAGCATCTCGTGAGCAGCTTCGACGGCTTGCTCAACCGTTTCAGCAACGACGACACCTTTACCTAGGGCCAAGCCGTCTGCCTTGACGACGATTGGAGCACCTTTTTCCTCGATGTAGGCCTTGGCTTCCTCAAAATCTGAAAATGTGCCATAGGCTGCTGTCGGAACGTCGTATTTGACCATGATTTCCTTAGCAAAATCCTTAGACCACTCAAGCTCAGCCGCAGCCTTGGTAGGACCAAATGCCTTTAGACCGGCTGCATTGAAATCATCCACAATACCAGCAGCAAGCGCATCATCTGGACCGATAAAGGTCCAAGCAATATCGTTCGCTTTTGCAAAGTCAATCAGCTTAGAATGTTCGGAAATTCCGATATTGATCAAATCAAGACCGTCCAATGTCATCCCGTCATTACCAGGAGCCACGAAAACTTGCTCAACGTCCTTAGACTCCAATAATTTCTTGGCAATCGCATGTTCACGACCACCAGAACCAACAACCAAAAGTTTCATTTGAAAGATACCTCAATATCAAATAAGACTAGGGGCAAATGCCCGTTTACGACAATCATTCGGAAAAATTAGCAAATTTTACGAATTATACATAACTATTATAACATATTTGTTCGGAGATATGGGTATGTATCCAAATTTGGACATAAAAAAGGCGGCCACTTGGACCGCCTCTTGGGAGATTATGAAAATGAAAAAAGTTATTTAGGATTGATGATAGTATATCCTGAACAGCTTAAGGGAGGCTTAAACACAAAAATATCTTCATTTTCCTAAAAAACTGCGAATAGGTAGGTGGAGGTTAAAATGAAGAAAAAATTACTAAATTGTCTCTTACCGCTAGCTTGTCTAGCGACTGTTTCGGTTTCGTGTGGCAGCTCTGCTCAGGCGGCTGTCCTCGGGGATGACTACCCTTCCTCTTGGAAATATGGTGGCTTCGGTGTCGATCCATGGACCATGTACTGGCGTCAGTGTACGTCCTTCGCGGCCTATCGCCTCAGTAACACCAACGGTTTCACTCTGCCTGTAGGGTATGGAAATGCCATCACTTGGGGACCAATTGCACGAGCGAATGGTCACCGTGTGGACATGAATCCTGCTGTAGGTAGTATTGCCTGGTTCTCAGCTGGTGTCAATGGAGCTGGTCACATGGGGCATGTCGCTTGGGTTGCGGAAGTTCATGGTGATCAGGTGACCATTGAGGAGTACAACTACGATGCGGGTCAAGGGCCTGAGAAATATCACAAACGTAGCTTCCATAAGAGTCAAGTGTCTGGCTATATCCATTTTAAAGACCTCGAACCAGGAGCTCAAAATGGAAATTCTACTAACTCTTCTATCAAAGGTGGTGATACAGTCCGCTTCTCAGGAACCTTCCGTGTCACGTCTGTATCAGGAAATACCATCACTAGCCAAGATTTAGCTGGAGGCACACCAACCAAACACAATATCGTTGATCCTGGACCCGTTCTTGAAGTTGATGGACAAGGCAATCCTACTTCAGACCAGTACCTCAATCCTGGTGAGACCTTTACTATTCCAGGTAACTTCAAAGTGCTAGCCATTGACCCACCTAGCGATGGCATCCTCGTCCAAATCGGAAATCGCAAGACTTGGGTAACCCAGTCTGTCCTTGAAAAGGTTTAAATCTATTGAACAATCGTGAGAACGGTTGTTTTTTTGATACTCTGAAATAAAAAAGCCCAGCAGATGCTGAGCTCTTAGGAGATTTATGAAAAAGAAAAGTTTTTAGGATGGTATTAGTATAGCTTGAGTAGCTTAAAGGAAGCTTAAGAGATCTAAAAAACATCCAATTTCTTGGATGTTTTGCAAATTCTTAATGACGGAAGTGACGAACGCCTGTAAAGATCATTGTCAAACCATGTTTATCAGCCGCTTCGATTGACTCTTGGTCACGTACTGATCCACCCGGTTGGATGATTGCTTTAATACCTGCTTTAGCGATTTCTTCCACGTTATCCGCAAATGGGAAGAAGGCATCTGAAGCAAGAACAGCACCATCAAGACGGTCTTTAGCCTGCTCAATAGCGATACGAACTGAAGCCACACGGTTGGTTTGACCTGGGCCAACACCAAGTGTCATGTGGTCGTTAGTCACGATGATACCATTTGATTTGACATACTTGATAGCTTTCCAAGCAAACTCAAGAGCTGTCGCTTCTGTCTCAGTTGGTTGGCGTTTAGTAACCACTTGCCAGTCAGCTGGACTTTCTTTAACAACGTCTTGGTTTTGAACGAGGAGACCACCTACAACACCAGTGTATTCTGCTTCCACTTCACTAGCGTCTTGAGCGTCAAATGGCAACTCAAGGATACGCAAGTTTTTCTTCTTAGTTGTCAAGATTTCAAGCGCTTCGTCTGTGTAGCTTGGTGCAATGATGATTTCAAGGAAGACACCGTGCATTTTCTTAGCTGTCGCAGCGTCAACTTCACGGTTGAGGACTACAATACCACCAAAGATTGATACTGGGTCAGCTTCATAAGCGTAGTCCCAAGCTGTTTCGATGTCATCAGCTTGACCGATACCACATGGGTTCATGTGTTTCAAAGCCACAACTGTTGGACGGTCTTTGAAATCACGGATGATACGGATAGCGGCATCAGCGTCACGGATATTGTTGAATGACAATTCTTTACCGTTAAGCTGTTTAGCTGAAGCAATTGAGTAAGCTGTTGGCAAACCTTTTTGGTAGAAGTCTGCGTCTTGTTGAGGGTTTTCACCGTAACGCATTGGTTGCTTGAGGTCATAGGTCAAAGTGAGTTTTTCAGGTTTTGTTTCACCCACTTGAGCTGTGAAATATTCCGCAATCAAAGCGTCGTATGAAGCTGTGTGACGGTATACTTTTGCTGCCAAACGTTGGCGAGTTTCGTAGCTTGTTTCGCCGTTCGCTGACAATTCGTCAAGAACAACAGCATAGTCAGCAGGGTCTACCACAACTGTTACGCTAGCATGGTTTTTAGCTGCTGAACGAAGCATAGATGGCCCACCGATATCGATGTTTTCAACCGCATCAGCATAAGTCACGTCTGGTTTGAGGATGGTTTCCTTGAATGGGTAAAGGTTTACCACAACAAGGTCGATAAGTTCGATATTATTGTCTTTAGCCGCTTGAAGGTGGCTATCGAGGTCACGACGAGCGAGGAGACCACCGTGGATATTTGGGTGGAGGGTCTTGACACGACCGTCCATCATTTCTGGGAAACCAGTCACATCGTCGATGGCGATAGTGTCTACCCCAGCATTGTCAAGGACAACTTTAGTACCACCTGTTGAGATGATGTCCCAACCAAGTTTTTTGAGTTCTTGGGCAAATTCAACAATGCCCGCTTTGTCTGAGACTGAAATAAGTGCTCGTTTAGTCATTTTCTTTCTTTTCCTTTTTTAAAAAAGTTCTTTATCTGCTACAGTCGAAAATTTTCTTCCAGCTCTAGGGCTTTCTTATTTTCGTGCAACGCCCAAACTATCCAACACTTCTGGATAGAGCTTGTACTCTGTTTCGTGGATGCGAGTTTCGAAAGTATCAAGGGTATCACCTTCAAGGCGTGGCACACGGACTTGTTTGATGACCTTACCGGTATCAACGCCAGAATCCACCCAGTGAATAGTCACACCAGACTGGGCAACACCTGCATTCCAAGCATCCTCAATACCATGAGCTCCTGGGAATTCAGGGAGATATGCTGGGTGAATATTGATGATACGGCCTTCATAAGCTGCTAGTAAGGTTGGGCCAACAATTTTCATATACCCCGCTAAGCAAACCAAATCTATCTGGTGTTCATCCAAGAGTTTGACGATAGCTTCTTCATAAGCTGCTTTATTGTCAAATTCCTTGAGTTCAAAGGCATGGCTAGTCACACCAAGGTTTTGGGCACGTTCTAAGACATAGGCATCCCGGTGATCTGAAAAAACAAATTCTACTGGAAATTGTTCCGCAATCACCTGGAAGTTTGAGCCGTTGCCAGAGGCAAATACAGCAATCCTTTTAGCCATTATTTAATCACCACACTTGCGCCATCTTTCTTCACAATACGACCAATTTCATAAACAGGTTCGTCAAGAAGTTCTTTGACACGTTCAACATTTTCTGGTTTAACCGCAAGCATGAGACCAATACCCATGTTGAAGATTTCAAACATTTCTTCATGTTTGATTTGGCCATATTTTTCAAGGGCTTTGAAGATTGGAAGAACTGGGACTTTGCTTTCGTCAATTTCAGCAGCCAAGTCATCTGAGAACATACGTGGTACATTTTCGATGAAACCACCACCTGTGATGTGAGCAATACCGTTAACCAATTCTTCTTTGATGAGTGGCAAAGCTGCTTTGACGTAGATACGAGTTGGTTCAAGAAGAACGTCTTTAAGTTTTTTGCCTTCAAGTTCTGGAAGAACTTCTTCACCTGTGTAATCAGCAAAGACACGACGCACGAGTGAGTAACCATTTGAGTGGATACCACTTGAAGCAAGTCCAAGAAGCACGTCACCTTCAGCTACTTTTGAGCCGTCGATAATTTGAGATTTTTCTGCGATACCTACCGCGAAACCTGCCAAATCATAGTCGTCTTCACCATACATACCAGGCATTTCAGCAGTTTCACCACCAATAAGGGCTGCACCAGCTTGCACACAACCTTCAGCAACACCAGCAACAACCTGCTCCAATTTAGCTGGTTCATTTTTACCAGTTGCTACGTAGTCAAGGAAGTAAAGGGGCTCAGCACCTGCAGCGATGATATCGTTAACACACATAGCGACACAGTCTTGACCGATAGTATCGTGTTTGTCGTACTTAATAGCAAGCATGAGTTTAGTACCGACACCATCTGTACCTGAAATCAAAACAGGCTCTTTGACACCTGTTTTTGAAAGGTCAAACATACCACCGAAGCCACCAAGAGATCCCATGACACCTGCACGCTCTGTACGGGCAACGTGTTTTTTGATACGTTCAACAACTTCATAACCTGCTTCAACATCCACACCCGATTGAGCGTAAGCATTTTTATTTGTCATTTTATTTATTCCTTTTCTTTTTTCGAGAAAGAGTGCGACGTATTTTTAGATGAACCATCTTTTTATCTAAAAATACTAGTCAGGTCTCTAGCTTTGACCCCATAGGGCAAAGTGTCTACTGACAAATGCTTTAGCTTTTAGTCAGTAGTGAGACGTGGAGCGTAAGCATTTTTAGACATAATTTTTTCCTCTTTTTTCTTCTGCACTGCTCTTAATAGAAAGAAGTGTGTTCTTTCAAACTTTCCAAATAGCGTTCTTCGTAGTCATACAATGGTGTTGGATATTTACCATCAAAGTAAGCCACACAAAGGCCACCGTTTGGTGCATCTGTGTCAATTCCAATAGAATCAATCAAGCCATCAATAGACAAGTAAGTCAAGCTATCCGCACCAATGATTTCGCGTGTTTCCTCAACTGTATGATTGGCGGCAATCAATTCCTTACGTGTTTGAATATCGATACCGTAGAAACATGGGTAGGCAAGGGCTGGGCTACCGATTGCTACGTGGACCTCTGTTGCTCCTGCTTCTTTTAGCAAATTAACGATACGACGTGATGTTGTCCCACGTACAATAGAGTCGTCAATCATAACCACACGTTTGCCTTTAACAACACCTGATACGGCAGAGAGCTTCATACGAACCCCTTGCTCACGCAATTCTTGTGTTGGTTGGATAAAGGTACGTTGGGTGTATTGGTTTTTAATCAAGCCCATTTCATTTGGCAAGCCTGATTCTTCCGCAAATCCCATGGCTGCGCTAAGTGATGAGTTAGGCACACCAACGACAATATCTGCTTCATGTTTGAATTCACGTGCCAATTGAGCACCCATACGTTTACGAGCTGTATGGACATTGACCCCTTGGATATTTGAATCAGGACGGGCAAAGTAGATATACTCCATTGAACAAACAGCCAATTGGGTGTCCGTTGTATAGGTATCGTAAGTGATGCCGTTATCATCGATGATAACAACTTCACCTGGATTTACATCGCGAATCCACTCTGCTCCAACCACTTCAAAGGCACAGGTTTCAGATGAAACCACGATAGCTCCGTTGGCCATTTTCCCAATCGAAAGAGGACGGAAACCATTTGGATCCAAGGCCGCAATTAGCTTGTCCTCAAGCATGAGGAGGTAAGCAAATCCACCTTTAACAGTGTTCAAGGCTTCTTTCACCTTGCCCATAAAGGATGGGTTGTGGCTACGACGAATCAAGTGAGCCAAAATTTCTGAGTCAGAAGTCGAGTTAAAGATTGCCCCGTTTTTTTCCAACTCACGTCTAAGTGACTCTGCATTGGTCAAGTTCCCGTTGTGAGCAAGTCCAAACTGATTGTCATAAAACTTAAACAAGAAAGGTTGAATATTATCTACAGAAGCTTCACCAGCAGTCGCATAACGGACATGACCGATAGCAGCCGTTCCAGTTAGCTTATCCAAGTTAGCTGGATCACGGAAAACTTCTGAGAGAAGCCCCATATCACGATGACGCTTCAATTGACCCGCATCATTTGAGAGAATCCCTGCTCCCTCTTGACCACGGTGTTGGAGACTGTGAAGTCCGAAATAAGTTAATTTGGCAGCATCCGGGTGACCCCAGATACCAAAAACACCACATTCTTCATTAAGAGATTTAACTTCGTATGTCATTTTTTATACCTTTTATTTTTGATATTTTCCTAATGTTATGCAAACGAAAATCTATTACTAGCTTCTCATTCCACTAATGTGAACTCAAGTTTTCAAGCTCTTTAGAACTACTGCTACATTGAAAAATATCATTACTGAGTGCACTTGGCGCTCTATTATTTTCCAGTAAAGTATTTAACCGCTGACGCAAAGAGGTGTTGGTCTTTATTTCCTGGAATATTTTGGAAGAGACCGTCTTCGAAACGTTCTGAGTGACCCATCTTACCAATAATTTGACCGTTCTTACTTGTGATACCTTCGATAGCATTTACAGATCCGTTAGGATTGTATTTAGAATCCATGCTTGGTTTACCTTCGAAGTCAACATATTGGGTAAAGATTTGACCATTGTCACGAAGCTCTGCGAATTCCTCAGCTGTCACGACAAATTTACCTTCACCGTGTGATACTGGGATGGCATGGATGTCACCAACTTCTACTCCGGCAAGCCATGGTGAGTTAGTGTTGGCAATACGTGTTTCAACCATCTTAGCCACGTGTTGGTTGGCATCATTGTAGAAGAGTGTTGGACTCGTGCTGCTTGCATCTTCAAAGTTACCGTATGGAAGAAGACCTGATTTAACAAGAGCTTGGAATCCGTTACAGATACCAATAATCAAACCACCACGTTCGATGAAGCTATCAATAGCTGCACGTACTTTTTCATTGAGCAAGATGTTAACGATAAATTTAGCTGATCCATCTGGTTCATCCGCTGCTGAGAAGCCACCTGCAAAGAAGATAATATTAGCTTTTTCGATATTGTCAACCATAGTGTCAACAGACTTGACAATAGCTTCTTCATTAAGTGTTACAAATGGTACCAAGTTAACTTTTGCACCTTCTTTTTCAAAGGCCTTAGCTGAATCGTACTCAGAGTTAGTACCTGGGAATACTGGGATGTAAACTACTGGTGTCTCAACTGTTTCTTTAGCTTTGATCACAGCATCTGATGTCACAGCTGGTACTTCTTCCAACTCAGTTGCTTGTGCAAATTCCGTTGGGTAAACCTCTTCCAATTTACCTTGGAAGGCACTGTCAAGTTTGTGTCCATCAAGCGTTACACCGTTGACAGTGAGTGTAAAGTCAGCTGCTGTTTGTCCAATCTTGCCAACACCTGAAATCTCTTCCGGAGATGTGAAGACGAATCCACCCAATTGAGCTGTCAAGGCAGTCTCAAGATTTTCAAGGGTTACAGTGGCACCAATATGGTTACCAAATGTTGCAAGGGCAAGCGCTTCAACGACACCACCATATTTGACAGCTGATGCAGATGTGACTTTATGGTCAGCTTGGATGGCTTCAAACTTAGCAAAGTTAGACTTGATAAGATCGAAGTCAATTTCTTGTGCCAAAGCTTGACCAGGAATGTAGTAAATATTTTCACCAGCAGCTTTGAATTCTGGAGAAAGAACCTTACGGCTATCTGCAGTTGTTACCCCAAAAGCAACCAAGGTTGGTGGTACGGTCAATTCTTCAAAGGTACCAGACATAGAGTCTTTACCACCGATAGATGGCAGACCAAGTTGAATCTGAGCTTCGATTGATCCAAGGAGAGCTGATACTGGTTGACCAAAACGCTCTGCTTGTTTATCCATACGCTCGAAATATTCTTGATAAGAGAAACGAGCCTTAGACCAGTTTGCACCAGCAGCAACCAAACGAGCTGTTGCTTCGATGACTGCATAAGCAGCGCCATGATATGGAGACCATTCTGCTACATAAGGGTTGAATCCTTGCGCCATAACAGAAGCAGTTGTTGTCACGCCATATTGGACTGGCAATTTCTGTACAGAAGCTTCCGTTGGTGTGATTTGGTAGCGACCACCGAGTGGGTGATTGACTGTTGAACGACCAACTGAGCTATCAAAGATGGTTTGTAAACCTTTTTGACTGGCATGGTTAAGGTCAGCCAAGACTTCAAGAGTATCAGCTTCAAGGGTTTCAGCAGATGTTTGACGCTCTTCCGGAAGCTTGACATCCTTGTCAACCACCTTAGCATCTACAACCACACGTACACCGTTTGTATCAAGGAAACGACGTTCCAAATCAACGATGGTTTCACCATTCCAGTGCATGACAAGATTTGGTTTTTCAGTCACTTTCGCAACGACAACAGCATCAATATTTTCTTTATTACATTCAGCAACGAAGGCATCTACATCTTCTGGACGAACCACTACGGCCATACGTTCTTGAGATTCAGAGATGGCAATTTCTGTACCGTTCAAACCTTGGTATTTCAATGGCACTTTGTCTAGATCAATTTCAAGACCATCTGCCAATTCACCGATAGCCACACAGACACCACCAGCACCAAAGTCATTTGATTTCTTGATAAGACGTGTCACATCCCCATTACGGAAAAGACGTTGAATCTTACGTTCTTCGATGGCATTCCCTTTTTGAACCTCAGCACCAGCTGTTTCAACAGATTCAACCGTTTGAACTTTAGAAGAACCTGTCGCACCACCGACACCGTCACGTCCAGTCTTACCACCGAGCAAGATAATCACATCACCTGCTTCAGGTTTTTCACGGACCACATTTTCCTTAGGAGCCGCACCGACAACTGCACCTAGCTCCATACGCTTAGCAACGAAACCTGGGTGGAAGTATTCACGAACGTAAGTTGTTGCAAGACCAATTTGGTTACCGTATGAAGAATAACCGTGAGCCGCTGTTTTAGAAATCACTTGTTGTGGCAATTTACCAGCACGAGTTTCAGCAATTGGTGTTGTAATATCACCAGCACCTGAGATACGCATGGCTTGGTAAACGTATGAACGACCTGACAATGGATCACGAATGGCACCACCGATACAAGTAGCCGCTCCACCAAATGGTTCAATCTCAGTTGGGTGGTTGTGAGTTTCGTTCTTGAACATGAGAAGCCATGGTTCTTTCACACCATTGACATCCACTTCAATTTCAACTGAGCAAGCATTGATTTCATCAGACACTTCCATGTCATCCAAACGACCATTAGCACGCTCATAGCGACCAAAAATAGTCGCCATATCCATCAAGGTTTGAGGTTTTTCTGTACGTCCTAACTCATCACGCATGGCAATATACTTGTCATAAGTCGCTTGCAATTGTTTTTCAAATTTAGAAGCTGAGAAGTCAATGTTTTTCAACTCAGTCTCGAAAGTTGTGTGACGGCAGTGGTCAGACCAGTAAGTATCCAAAACCTTCAACTCAGTCTCAGTTGGCACACGTCCAATAGATTTGAAGTAATCTTGAATGAAGAGAAGGTCATCCACTTCCATTGCCAATCCTTGCTCAGCTTTATACTTAGAAAAATCTTCTACCGTATAAGTTTCAAAGAAATCCAAGCTTGGAATGGTCTTGTCAGACTCAGAGAAATCCTGTTTAGCAATACCAACAGTGATATCTTTGAAACGAGAATCCACTGGATTCAAAAGGTAGTTTTTGACAGCTTCCAACTCATTCGCATCAATATCCTTGTTAACCAAGTACAATTGCGCTGTGTTCACTGTTACGTCATTTGAACTACCAAGCAAAAGCAAAGCTTCTTGTGAAGATGCCGCACGTTGGTCAAATTGACCAGGCAAACTTTCGATAGCAAAGAAAGCATACTTCTCAAGATCAGCCTTAACCGCAGCTTCATCTAAAACAGTATCAGTCACTTGCTCAGAGAAGATGTGTTTTTCCGCACGTGCAAACAAGTCCTCTGCCAAATTAAAGACATCGTAAACCTGAACAATACGAAGATCATTCAAAGTTTTCAACTGAAGATTATGCTTTAATTCTTTTACTAAAGACTGAGATTTCACACGAAAATCAGCTTTTTTCTCAACGAAAATACGTTTATCCATTTTATTTCCTTTATCTATTTCTACTTAAAGATTGTAGTGAAGACCAAGTATTCTATTTGTAAAAGGCTACTTCAATCCTTGCAATTTTTCCAATACAACTTCATAAACATCTGTCAAGCTACCAAGATCACGACGGAAGACATCCTTGTCCATATGGTGCCCTTCAGCATCCCAAAGGCGGCAGTTATCTGGTGAGAATTCATCTGCCAAGATAATCTTGCCATCCTTATCAAAACCAAATTCCAATTTGAAGTCAATCAAACGAAGACCAATTTGTGCAAACCAATCTTTTAGTAATTCGTTGATACGACGCGTTTCTTCCTTGATATAAGCAATTTGTTCATCATTGGCAATATCCAAGAACTTCACATGCTCATCATTGATGAATGGGTCATCCAAATCATCGTTCTTGTAGTAAAATTCAACGATTGGAGTTTTCAAGTCCAAACCTTCTTCAACGCCAAAACGTTTAGAAAAAGAACCTGCAGTCACATTACGAAGAACAACCTCCAAAGGAATGATAGTAACTTTCTTGTTAAGTTGTTCGGTATCAGAAATACGTTCGATAAAGTGAGTAGCTACACCCGCAGCATTCAATTTTTCAAAAATAAGAGACGAAATCTGATTATTTAGCACACCTTTTCCCTTAATAGTCTCCTTACGAGCACCATTAAGCATGGTTGCCTGGTCCTTATAGACCGACTTAATCACATTTTCGTCTTCTGTACTATAAATATCTTTAGCTTTCCCAGCATAAATCAGTTGGTTTGACATGGAATTGTTCGCCTTTCAAGTTTATTCGTCTTAATTATACCACACCAGAATCCAAAAACCAACATATAGCAAACTTTATTACTTGAGTAAAAAAACAACGTTCGTGTTTTAGTTCTTTTTTAGAGTTTCTTAATAAATAATGTATAGAAAAAAGGAGTGTGACAGAACTAAATCCATATAACATTTAGTTTCTTGCCTCACTCCAACAAAATAACAATCGTATCGTACACAACGATTATATTATTACGTCTAGCTTTCTTATTCTTTATTCAATTCCTCAGACAAATAGTCCAACAAATCAGCTACCTTAACCATATGGTCAATAGTATCATCGGAAATCTCAAGGTCGAACTCATCCTCCAAATTAATAATGAATTCCATAAGCTCTATTGAATCCACACCCAAGTCATCTAATTTGGTAGCTTCAGTTAAAACAATGTCCTCTTTCCCCATCTGCTCTTGAATAACGAGCTGCATTTTCTGAAGAATTTCTACTCTACTCATCAGTTAGCCTCCTCTTTCGGACTAAAGGCTTCAACTAACTGCTCAACAACCTTAGTATCAAGCATCGTACGAACCTGCTTAATGGTGTAGTAAACCGCCTTAGCATCACTAGATCCATGACATTTTACTACAGGAGCTTTAAGACCAAAGAGAACCGCACCTCCAGCGCTAGAGTAATCCATAGTCTCTTTCATCCCTTTTAGGCTGTCTTTCAATAGGAAGGCACCTAACTTGGCTTTAAGACCACCATTCATGATAGCTGACTTAAGAGTCTTCATAGCACCAAGTCCCGTTCCTTCGATTGCCTTAAGAACTGCATTTCCGGTGAAACCATCAGCTACGACCACATCAGCAGCTCCAGACATGATTTCACGCGCCTCAACATTACCAACAAAGTTAATACTTGGCTCCTTAGACAAGAGCTCAAAAGCCTCCTTACGAAGACTATCCCCCTTTGTTTCCTCAGTCCCATTATTAAGGAGACCTACACGAGGGTTGGCAATTCCACGGACATTTTTAGCATAGAAAGATCCTAAAATAGCATATTGATGCAAATGACTAGCTGTATTTTCCGCATTAGCGCCTAAATCAAGCATATCAAAGGGTTGACCAGTAAAACTTGGCATTGTTGACATAAGACCTGGACGCTCAACTCCCTTAATACGTCCTACCACGAAGAGACCTGCAGCCAGAAGAGCACCTGTATTTCCCGCAGAAATCACGGCACCTGCTTTTTTCTCCTTAACAGCCTGTGCACCTAAGACCATTGAAGCTTTTTTCTTCTTGCGAATGGCTTTAGCTGGCTCATCATCCGAATTTATCTTTTCATCAGTATGCACAATGCTCACACGTTCATTCGCTGTCAAATAGTTTTTGATTTTAGCTTCGTCACCATAAAGCTGGATTTCAATATCTTTGAAATCTGCTATAGCTTGGTTGACTCCCTCTACAATTGCTTGTGGCGCATTATCGCCACCCATAGCATCTACTGCAATTACATGCATAGCATTCTCCCTCTTGTCCTCTGCCATCAAACATAAACTCAGATTTCTATCAATAAAATATTATGTAACTAAAATAGACTAGTTCACTGTTTCTAGCAGAGTCTTTCAGCTTATTATCTTCTTATTATAGCACGAACTGACTTGCATTTTAACCCCTGAGACTGAAAACCATTACTTTCCTGTTTCACGTGAAACAAAAAGAAGATAATGTCTAGTCAGCACTATCTTCTTTACTCATAATATGACCCCAAGAATTTAGATTATCAATAAACTTCTTACTTTTAAGATGTATTCCAACATAATTATCATAGAGGTCATCAATAAAATGTCGTAGCTTTCGTTTCATGTCATCCTTAACAGATATGCTTCTCAATTCCTCAAAAGAAAGCCCCTGAAAACAATCTAAAAGATAAGGTACATTAGGATCTAAGTGACTACGCCTTTCATCCTCTGCATAATGATTTGGACAAAGTAGCCCCGAGAACTTATACGAAAAATCAAAAGGAAGGCCCACACGATGGCAAAAGACACACTCGTGAAAATTCAATCGTACACCGAAACGGTCTAAAACCTGAATCTCAAAGATATTAGTCAAGATTTCATAATCCAAGCCTTCTTCCATTAATTCAAGCGTCTTCTCCAAGAATGCAAATAATTGTGCATCTGCTACACCGTCAGCAATAGCAGCATCCGTCAGAGCAGCTAAATAAGTCGCATAAGACAGCTTGAAAATATCGCTTGTAATTTCCTTGAAGGACTCTGCCTGGCTATAATCCTCTATGAAAGATAAGCCCTCATCATTTACAGTCATCATGAATTCAGCGATGGTTAAAGGTTGAATCACAGCACTTAATTTACCTGACCCACCACCTCTAACAAAAAACATCCGTTTACCAGCTTGCTCGGTAAAAATCTTAACTAGCTTATCGTTCTCACGATAATTACGATTGAAGAGGACAAGCCCTCTACTCTCAAGCTTCTGCATGTTCTTCCATAAACTCTTTCAAACGAGCCATAGCTGTTTCAATAGTATCCATGCTAGCTGCATACGACAAACGAACATAGCCTTCGCCATACTTCCCAAAAGCAACCCCTGGGATAATCGCAATAGCTTTTTCACGAGCAAAGTCTTGACAGAACTTAAAGGAATCTTGAGTATAGCCTTCTGGAATCTTAGCAAAGATATAGAAAGCACCATCAGGTTTAATAATTTTGAAACCAAGTTCAGTCATTTTTTCAAGAATATAATCACGACGCTTCAAATACTCAACTTTCATTGGTTGGGCATCATCTTTACCAGCAGATAAGGCTTCAATAGCTGCAAATTGTGCCATAGTAGCTGCAGCTGTTACCAAATACTGGTGACTCTTAATCAACTGAGCCGTCAAGACTGCAGGTGCAAAAATCAAACCAATACGCCAGCCCGTCATCGCATGAGATTTAGACAAACCATTAATCAAAATCGTTTGTTCTGGCAAATACTCAGCAATAGATACATGTTGGTCCACATAAGTTAGCTCAGAGTAAACTTCATCGCTAACAACAAAAATATCGTATTTTTTCAGAACTTCAGCCAAATCTTTAATCTGTTGACGTGAGTAAGTCACACCTGTTGGGTTAGTTGGGTAGTTAAGCAAAACTGCTTTAAGCTTATCTCCCTGCTCCAAAATTGCCTTTTCTAACATCTCCGGAGTCAAAACAAAATCATTAGCTGTTGTATCAATTTCAACAATTTCAGCACCAACTAGATTTGCAATCGGTTCATATCCAGGATAGGCTGGTGCAGGTAAAAGAATCGTATCTCCTGGCTCCAAAATAGCCGTCAATGTTGCAGAAAGGGCTTCTGTAGCTCCAATAGTCACCAAAATTTCATTATCTGGATTATAAGTAAGATTATATTTTTCCTTAACAAAATCTGCCGCAGCTTGACGCAAAGCAGGAAGTCCTGCCATACCTGTATAGTGAGACTGGTTAGCATCGATAGCAGCTTTAGCTGCTTCTTTCACATGATCTGGAGTCGTAAAATCAGGTTCACCAAGTGTCAACTTTTTGATACCTGGTACATCTGAAATTGATTGGTCAAACTGACGAATCATCGAAACTTCAATCTTATCTAAATTTTTATTAAAACGTTGTGTTAAATCCATCACTGTCACCTCTTTGCAATTATGCCTTACATTATATCAAAAACTCAAACGCATTTAAACACCAAAAAAAGCTAGCCTAGGCTAGCTTTAGTCTATTTATGGCCCATTTCAAACAAAGGTGACAATGGACGTTTTTCATGAATACGAATAATTGCCTCTGAAATCAAATCAGCAATTGAAATTTGTTCAATCTTATCAATCAAACGTTCTTCTGGAAGATAAATCGTGTCCAATACGACAAGCTTCTCAATAGCAGATTTTTGAATATTATCAAGTGCTGGACCTGACAATACAGGGTGAGTACATGAGGCATAGACATGAGTTGCACCAGCTTCAGCAAGCGCATCCGCCGCATGACAGATTGTACCTGCAGTATCAATCATATCATCAATCAAGATACATGTTTTACCTTCAACGTTACCAATGATATTCATAACCTCAGAAGTGTTCATTTTATCAACACTACGACGTTTATCAATGATTGCGATTGGTGTTTTCAAACATTGAGCAAGTTTTCGTGCACGAGTCACACCACCATGGTCTGGAGAAACAACAACAACATCATCTCCAGTAAGACCAGCACGATCAAAGTAATCTGCGATAAGTGGTGCCCCCATCAAATGGTCTACAGGAATATCAAAGAATCCTTGAATTTGAGAAGCATGGAGGTCAACTGTCAAAAGTCGATCAACACCTGCAACCTCAAGCATATTAGCAACCAATTTAGATGTGATTGGCTCACGTGAACGTGCCTTACGGTCTTGACGTGCATAACCATAATAAGGCATAACAACACTGACCGTTTCTGCACTTGCACGTTTTAGCGCATCAACCATAATCAAGATTTCCATCAAGTTATCATTTACAGGAGAGCTTGTAGATTGAAGAATAAAAACGTGATGACCACGGATAGATTCTTCAATATTAACTTGAATCTCACCATCTGAAAATTCACGAACACTTGATTTTCCGAGTTCAATACCCATTTTATCAGCAACTTTTGCTGCTAATTCCTGGTTAGACGATAAAGCAAACAACTTCAAATTCGTATAAGACATGATTTCCTCCAAAATATCTACTAAACCATTCTACCTTTTTTTAGATTGATTTTCAATGCAAAATAAATGGTGTCACAGTAACTTAACAAGACTAAAAAGATTTAACCTTAACCTCGACATTTTCCCGTCTAAAAGTAATTCCAGAAAGTAAAGACATTTTGCTATAAAATAAAAACGATTCGAGAAAATTCGAATCGCCTTTTTGTAGTCATTATGGGTAAATATAGTATACAGAACCACCATGAGCTGAAGATGTTGGATCAAATGTACCACGGTAGTTACCGATTGACATGTTACCTGCATAGTTTGATTCCATAACTTGAATTGAATTTGCACTTGATGCTGATGTGACGTAAGCTACGTGACCATAACCACCACCATCATTTGGCCAAACCGCAATTGCTCCGGCTACAGGAGTTGTACCAACTGAGTGGCCAGCTGCTTGTGCGCTAGCAATCCAGTTTTTAGCATTACCCCAGTAGTTACCAACCCATGAAGCTAATGATTTAGCACCCCAAGTACATTGACCAACAGGATATGTATTAGGAGTTGAGGCAGCTGATACCTTAGGTGTTTCAGCTGCTGGAGCTGGTGCTTCTGAAGCTGCAGGTGCTTGACTTGCTGGTGCTTCTGAAGCTGCAGGTGCTTGACTTGCTGGTGCTTCTGAAGTTGCTGCAGGTGCTTCGCTAGCAGGAGCTGGTGCTTCTGAAGCTGCAGGAGCAGCTGATTCTGGTTGTGCTTCAGATGTTGCTGGAGCAGCAGGCTCTTGTTGTGCCTCTGAGGCAGCTGATTCTGGCTGTGCTTCAGGCTCTTGTGTTGCTTCTGAAGTTGCAACAGTTGGCTCTTGAGTTGTTTCTGAAGTTTCTGATGAAACAGGTTCTTGTGCTACTTCTGAGGCTGTTGCTGTTTCTGAAACAGTAGCTTCTGAAGGTTGAGCTACTGCTTCTGAAGTTGCTGCCGCCTCTGATTGAGCTACAAATGCTGCCGCTTCTGAAGATGCTACTGCTTGTGCTGCTGCCTCTGATTCTGCAATTGCTTGAGACTGAGCAACTGATGCTGCAGTTGAAGCTGCCACTGCTTCTGCAGTTGATTTAGCAGAAACAAGTGATGTTTTTTCATCTTGAGCTGTAGCCAATTCTGCAGCCAAAGTAACTTGTGCTGCTTCTAGTTCTGCTTGTTGAGTTGTCAAACCAGCTTCTGTTGTTTCAAGTTCTGCTTTATTAGTTGCAATCTCATTAATAGCAGCTTGGTTTTGTTCTTGTTTTGCAGCAAGCTCTTTTTGATCAGACTCTTGTTTTGTCAACATGTCATTATTAGCTGTAACAACTTTTGAAATAGCTGTGATACGAGTAATAGCTTCAGAGATTGACTTAGAGTTCAAGATAGAGTTAATGTAGCTAGTCGCAGTATTATTTTGTTGAGCACTACGAGCTTGTTTCGCCAAAGAATCTTGACGAGCTACAATTTTACTTGATAATTCTTGAATTTCAGATTCCAAATCTGCTGATACTTTTTCAAGTTCAGCATTTTTAGTTTCCAATTCTGATTTTTGTGTTCTAAGTGTAGATACTTGAGATTGGATTGTAGCAACTTGCGCTTGTGCAGTCTCTTGTTGAGAAGCAAGGTTACTAATTGCGTTATCTGCAGCAGCGATTTGCGAATCATAATCCTCTGCATGTACTGATGCAGCTGCTGATAACGTTACACCACTTACCAACACTGCTGAAAGAATACGTTTTTTCATAATATAAAATACTACTCCTTTTCGATAAGACCTTTTAATTGTATCAAAAAATGGCGCAAACTTTGTTACGCCAATATTACAGTTCTATTTAAATCTATCAACTGGCAGATACAAAAATAATTTTTCAAGAATAGGTTTAATAAAGATAAAGATCAAAAGATTAAACACTATACTAGGACTTAGTTGATAAATAATAAAATCCGTCACAGACTCATTGGAGAAACCATAAAATAAGGCAAAGCCAAAATTTATGGTATCAAAGAGAAATAAGAATAAAAACATTAACAAAAAATCAACATAGTTATTTCTCTTAACAATTCGACCTAGCTGAGTTAACAGATAACATAATAGTGGCAACGTTAGAATTACTATACCAACTGTTTTGAAATAATAGGTATCATAAAGAAATCCAAAACAAACAAGGTAAAGAAAGGAATACTTATTTGGAAAATCAAGAGTTAAGATAAAAATATAAATAATGAAAAGATGAGATGATAGAAAAAATTCAGGAGATAAATAATGATTAAGTATCATCGAAATATGACCATCCCATAGAAAAGGAACAATACTCAGTAAGAAAGGAATAATAGAATACTTGGATAATTTCATATTATTTACCATCTCCAACTAAAGTAACATAAGAAATTTTATCAAAATCAGCATAAGGTTTTACCAAAATCGTACGATTACCTTCATAATCACTCACAGAGTCTACAGTACCAATTGGAACGTCCTTTACTGATACATCATCAAGACCACTTGTAACTACTTCAGTGCCAACCTTAACGTTAGAAGATGAATTGAGTTGTGTCATCTCTAACAGTTTCTTTTTATTATCATAACGAGATATAATCCCGAAAATCTGGTTATCATCCTCTGATTTGACACTAGAAGCAAGGTAGCTATCACTAGAACTACTAGAAAGTAAAGAAATAGTAGTAGTATCATCATATACCTTAGTTACAAAACCAATTACTCCACCATTAGAAGTTGCTAGCATAGACTTACTAACATTCTTAGACTTACCAACATTAATCGTTAACTCTTTTAACCAAGTCACAGAAGGTCGCATGGAAACTTCAGCAGTGAGAACATTATCACGACTTAGCTTATCCGAAAGATTAAGCGAAGCTCTTAAAGAATCGTTCTCTTCTTGCAAGTTAGAAATAATAGATGATTGATTTTCTAAATTCGATAAAGATTTTTTTAAATCTCTATTCTCATTATAGGTTGATAAGAGATCAGAAATAACATTATGAGATTTTGATAAAGCAGTAAATGGAACTGAAACCACTGAGTCTACTTTGGTAACAAAACCCGAAACATTAGACGAGATATCCTTCGTTAATTTTTTATTAGTAAAGACAAAAGAAAAAAGCATTACAAAAAATAGAATAATAATAAACCCATAAAGAAGAAATCGATAAAAACTATTTTTCATTTTGTCACCTCAAAAAAAAGAAAACGAATTACCTAAAAGATAATTCGTCATAATACTACGGAGAATGGGGGATTCGAACCCCCGCGCCAGTTACCCGACCTAACGATTTAGCAAACCGTCCTCTTCAGCCTCTTGAGTAATTCTCCAATATGGGCACGAGTGGAATCGAACCACCGACCTCACGCTTATCAGGCGTGCGCTCTAACCATCTGAGCTACGCGCCCAAGCAAATGCTTGGCTATAATATCCAAATAAAGCGGGTGACGAGAATCGAACTCGCGACAACAGCTTGGAAGGCTGTAGTTTTACCACTAAACTACACCCGCTTAATGGGAGTTAACGGGATCGAACCGCTGACCCTCTGCTTGTAAGGCAGATGCTCTC
>ERZ836939.1729-NODE-1729-length-23883-cov-48.765234_pt1 | contig 23883 bp, 20 predicted proteins | sample MGYA00519912_ERZ836939 | MGnify/ENA primary metagenome ERZ836939 (study PRJEB31850, sample SAMEA3708810) | human gut metagenome | biome: human gut; feature: human-associated habitat; material: faeces | place: China | collected 2014 ...
CCGCCATCATGGTGCGGTTGCGGACATAGCGCCCATTGATGTAGAAATACTGCATACTGCGGCTGGCGCGGCAGCTCCTGGGCTGGGTGATGAGGCCCCACACCCGGTAGACCCCCTCCTGATTGTCCAGCTCCATGAGATCACGGCTGAATTCCCGGCCCAGCACCGCGTAGGCGGCACTGCGCAGCTTGCCGTCACCGGGGGTAACATACTGCAGCTTACCCTCCCGGACAAACTTGAAGCTGACCTCGGGGTGGCTCAGGGCCACATGGGCCACGATATCCGCCACAAAGGTACCCTCGCTGGAATCCTTTTTGAGGAACTTCATCCGGGCCGGGGTGTTGTAGAACAGATCCTGCACCCGGATGGTAGTGCCCACGCCACGTGCACCGGGCTCCAGCGGATAATCCTCGCCGCCCTCGATGCGGTAGACGGAGGCGCACTCGTCGTTCTCAGTACGGGTCAGTACTTCTACCCGCGCCACGCTGGCAATGGAAGCCAGCGCTTCTCCACGGAAGCCCAGGGTGTGGATATGGTTCAGATCATCCTCCGTCCGGATCTTACTGGTGGCGTGGCGGATGAATGCCGTGGGGATATACTCTGCTTCAATGCCTGAGCCGTTGTCGCTGATCTCGATCAGCTTCACGCCGCCTGATTCAATGGTCACGGTGATCTGGCTTGCCCCGGCATCAATGGCGTTTTCCAGCAGCTCCTTCACCACGGAAGCAGGCCGCTCCACCACCTCACCGGCTGCAATGAGCTCTGCCGTGTGCTTGTCCAGAACATGGATGACTGCCATATTCGTTCCCTCCCCTGTTTTTTAGGATTTTTCAGGAAATCAGCCGTTCAGGCTGCCCTTCAAGGTCTTTTTCAGCTCGTACAGGAAATTCAGCGCTTCAATGGGGGTCAGCGTTTCCACATCCAGCGCATCCAGTTTTTCCAGCACCTCGCTGGGCACTGCGGGAGAGTTATACTCCTGCAGCGCATCAAAGTCCATCTGCTCCACCTTGTTCTTGGGGGCAGTGGCTTCCAGCGCGCGCAGCACTTCGTGGGCGCGGCGGGTCACGGTGCCGGGCAGACCGGCCAGCTTTGCCACCTCGATGCCATAGCTGTCATCGGCAGGGCCGCGGACGATGCGGCGCAGGAAGGTGATGTCCTCACCCCGCTTTTTCACCGCAATGTTGTAATTTTTCACGCCGCTGATGGTGCCCTCAAGGTCCGTCAGCTCGTGGTAATGGGTGGCAAAGAGGGTTTTGCAGCCCAGTCCCTTGGCAGGGTCGCTGATGTGCTCCACCACGGCGCGGGCAATGCTCATACCGTCAAAGGTGGACGTGCCGCGCCCGATCTCATCCAGCACCACCAGACTGCGGGAGGTAGCGTTCTTCAGGATCTCTGCCACCTCGGTCATCTCCACCATAAAGGTAGACTGACCTGCCGAAAGGTCATCTGATGCGCCAATGCGGGTAAAGATGGCATCCACTACACCCACATGACATTCTCTGGCCGGAACAAAGGAACCGATCTGTGCCATCAGGGCAATCAGCGCATTCTGGCGCATATAGGTCGATTTGCCCGCCATGTTAGGGCCGGTGATGATGAGGCAGCGATCTTCGCCGCAGTTCAGGGTGGTATCGTTGGGTACGAACAGACTGCCCTTCAGCATCTGCTCCACCACAGGGTGGCGGCCTTCCACGATGGTCAGCTGGTCGCTCTCATCCACAGTGGGGCGGCAGTAGTTGTTTTCTGCTGCCACCTGAGCCAGAGCGGCCAGCACGTCCAGCTCTGCCACGGCGTTGGCCGTACGCTGGATGCGGTCGAGCTGGGCACCAATGCTTTCCAGCAGCTCATTGAACAGCCGGTGTTCCAGAGCGATCAGCCGCTCGTGGGCACCCAGGATCTTATTTTCCAGCTCCTTGAGCTCCTGTGTGATGTAGCGTTCGCCGGTGGTCAGGGTCTGCTTGCGGATGTAGCTCTCCGGCACCTGTGCCTTATAAGAGTTGCTGACCTCGATGAAATAGCCAAACACATGGTTATAGCCGATTTTCAGCTTGGGGATGCCGGTCTCCTGCCGCAGGCGGGTCTCGAGCTGAGCCAGCACGCCCTTGGTGTTATCGCGGATGGAACGCAGCTCGTCCACCTCGGGGTGATACCCCTTGGCAATGACACCACCATCCTTCAGGGTAGAAGGTGCGTCTGGATCCACAGCGGCATAGATCTTGTCCTTGATATCGCTCAGCGGGTCGATCCTGGAGACGATCTCGCTGAGTTCGGCGCAGCCGCAGCTCTCGGCCTGCTGGCGCAGGCTGGGCAGGCGCTCACAGGTCTGCGCCATGGCATAGATCTCTTTGGGCGTGGCTGAACCGTAGACCGTGCGGGTCATCATACGCTCCAAATCAGCGATGTAATGCAGTTCTTCGATCAGATCGCCGCGCTGTACGGTCTGATTGACCAGGCTTTCCACAGCATCCAGACGGTGGTTGATGGCATCGCTGGAAAGCAGCGGCTGCTCGATCCAGGTGCGGAGCAGCCGCTTGCCCATGGCAGTGCTGGTCTTGTCCAGCACCCAGAGCAGGGTCCCCCGCTTTTCGCGGCCCCGCAGGGTCTCGGTGAGTTCAAGGTTGGCCCGCGTCACAGGCGAAAGCTGCATATACTGGGCTTCATTGTAGCTGATGACGGTCTTCAGGCGCTCCACACCTTTGATCTGGGTGGTGTGCAGGTATTCCAGAAGTGCGGCCATGGCAAACCGCACCAGACCTTTTTTGTCGATAGAGGTGGTCTCATCCCAATTGCGGCCAAACTGATTTTCCAACGAGATGGCCACAAGGCCCGGGGCGTAGCGCTCCTCTTCCACCAGCTCCACAGAGCAGGTCATGTTCTTTTTGATATAGCCGGTCAGCTCACGGCAGTCCAGCATTCCGGGGTTCATCAGCACCTCGCTGGGATGGTAGCGGCAGAGCTCCGCGATCACGGCAGGCACGATCTTCTCTCGTTTCAGCTCGGTGATGTGGGCCGTGCCGGTGGAAACATCGGCAAAGCAGATGCCCGCCGCGTTCCCTTTCAGAAAAATGCTTGCAATGTAGTTGTTTTTGTCATCCTGCAGCATACTGCTCTCGATGACAGTGCCCGGCGTGACCACCCGGATGATATCGCGCTTGACCAGTCCCTTTGCCTTGGACGGGTCCTCCATCTGCTCACAGATCGCCACCTTGTATCCCTTGGCGATCAGGCGGGCCACATAGCCCTCGTAGCTGTGGAAGGGCACGCCGCACATGGGGGCACGCTCTTCCATGCCGCACTGCTTGCCCGTCAGGGTCAGGTCCAGCTCCCGGGAGGCGGTCAGCGCATCGTCAAAGAACATCTCGTAAAAGTCGCCGATGCGGTAAAACAGGATCTCGTCCTTATACTGCTTCTTGATGTCCATATACTGCTGCATCATGGGCGACAGTTCTGCCATAATCGTTCACCTTTCCTGCGGGCTATGCCGCTTTGCTTCTTTCCGTCGGTTTGCAGTAAGTAACTGCGAATGGAAGGAAAACGCGGCCTGCGATTTGCAGCCGCGTTCTCGTTTTGCCTGTTAGTGGCAGCCGCCGCAGGTGGAGCAGCTGCCGGTGCAGGATTCACTGGGCTCCTGCACAGTCATGGGGTCGCCGCCGTTCATTGCGGTGTTGATGATGGCATCAATATAGTTGACCAGGTTCTCGCAGTCGCGCTTTGCCTCGTTGTAAGCAGTCATACCCTCGTCGGCCATGATCTTGCCGTACAGGTCGTTGACCTTGGTGTTCAGCTCGGCGATGCGCTCATCACTGCGCTCGCTCTTGCTGATCTCGTTGTTCAGATCCATGCGGGCCAGATTGAACTCTCCGATGAGATTCTGCAGTTCCTCATCCTTGTCGTTTGCCTTGCGGGCCTGATCCAGAGCCAGGTAACGGGGGTCAGTCTGCAGTGCCATAGCGGCGCGCTTGAACAGATCGATGCAATCCATAATCAAAAATCTCCTTTGATGTGTTTGTTTTTATAGTTAGATTATCATTGAGGCCGGTGTGCCCCGGGATCACGTTTCCAGTTCGCCCAGCAGGACGGTGGCGCGGGCACCGGTCAGGTGCACTTGTGCGTAGCTGCCCATCAGGGCGGGGTCTGCGGCAAACTCCACGGTCAGGTTGTTGTCCAACCGGCCGGAGAGGGTTCCGTCGCTGCGGCCATAGCCTTCCACCAGCACCCGGACAGTCTGGCCCACCTGCTGCCGGACCAGATCCATTGCGATCTCGTCCTGCACCTTGAGCAAACGGGTCATCCGGTCGGTTTTTTCCGCGCGGGGGGTGGGGTCGGGCATTTCAGCAGCCTTGGTGCCGGTGCGCTTGGAGTAGATGAAGGTGAACAGCTGCATGTAGCCGACCTTCTTCACCAGTTCCAGCGTACCCTGGAAATCCTCCTCCGTTTCCCCGGGGAAGCCCACGATGATATCGCTGGAGAAGGTGATACCGGGCACCTTTTTGCGGGCGTACTCGATCAGCTCCATATACTGCCCGATGGTGTAATGGCGGTTCATCTTTTTCAGCAATTCATCCGAGCCGCACTGCACCGGCAGGTGCAGGTGTTTGCACAGGTGGGGCTGGGCCGCAATGGTGTCGATCAGCTTGTGGCTGGCATCCTTCGGGTGGCTGGTCATAAAGCGGATCTGGTAATCTCCGGGCACAGCGCAGAGCAGATTGAGCAGATCCGCAAAGTCCACCTGTTCTTCCAGGCCCTTTCCGTAGCTGTTCACGTTCTGGCCCAGCAGAGTGATTTCCTTGTATCCTGCTTCCACCAGCCCCCGGAACTCCGCCAGGATATCGCCGGGCTTGCGGCTCTTCTCACGGCCCCGCACATAAGGTACGATGCAGTAGGTGCAGAAATTGTCGCAGCCATACATGATGGGCAGCCAGGCGCGGAACTCACTCTCGCGCCGGATGGGGATGTTCTCCACGATGACCGGGCGCTGGGCAGGCTCCATCAGCACGCGCTTATGCTTCTGCAGCTTCTGGGCAATGAGCTGGGGCAGGGTATCGATGCCGTCCACACCAAAGACCAGATCGACATAGGGATAGCTCTTGCGCAGTTTTTCTACCACATGTTTCTGGTTGGCCATGCAGCCGCACAGGCCGATCATCAGGCCGCGCTTTTTCTCCTTCAGGCCCTTCAGTGCACCCACATTGCCGAACACGCGCTGCTCGGCGTGCTCCCGCACGGCGCAGGTGTTGAAGAGGATGAGGTCTGCATCCTCAGGCTTATCGCACAGGCCGTAGCCGATATCCACCAGCACGCCCTTGATGCGCTCGCCATCGTTGACGTTCTGCTGACAGCCATAGCTGTGTACAAAGGCCAGCGGCGGGGTATCGTAAGCCGCACGCACCAGCTCCGCAGCCGTTTCGTTGTGTTCAAAGTTAATGTATTCCAATAAAAACCATCCTTATTTTTCAAAAGCTCTTTTTAGTATACCCTCTTTCTGCCATAAGGGCAAGTGGGAAACCGCAAATTTCAGAATCCTTCGGGGCAATTCAGCCTTCTGCCTGCTTTTTGGCGCATGCTTCACACAGGCCGAACAGCACCACAGCGCAGTCCTGCACCACAACATCCTTCTGGCGGCGCACCAGCCTCATCACCTGTTTCTCGTCCACATCGGCATCCACCACGCCGCCGCAGGCTGTACAGTAGAGGTGGCTATGCCAGCACAGGGTGTGATCAAAACGATCCGCCCTGCCCGGAATGGACACCCGGCGCACCATGCCTGCCTCCACCAGACTGTTCAGGTTGCGGTAGACAGTGCCCAGGCTCAGGCCCGGGCACTCCGGGGCCGCCTTATCAAAGATCTCTTCGGCGGTGGGGTGGTCGCAAAGCTGCTCCACGGTGTGCAGCACCAGCTCCCGCTGTTTGGAATAACGCATCTTCCTCTCTCCTTCTCTTCCCTTTATACGTTCTCTTCGCCCTTGATCCGCGCCCAATATGCGCGGGAGGCCTGCTCGTTCTTGTTTTCTCCAAAGGTGTAGTATTTTGTGTTCTTGAGCACATCCGGCAGATACTGCTGCTCGACCCAGTGGTTGGGGTAATCGTGGGCGTACTTGTAGTTCTGGCCCTTTACCAGCGCATCCTCGCCGTCATAGTGCTTGTTCTGCAGCTGGCGGGGAATGGGCCCGGTGCGGCCCGCCTGCACATCCGCAATGGCGGCGTTGATGGCATCATGGGCGCTGTTGGATTTGGGGCTGGTCGCCACCAGCACAACTGCATCCGCCAGGGCCAGCCGCGCTTCAGGCAGGCCCACCGCGTTGGCGATATCCACCGCCGCCTTTACGATGGGGATGATCTGCGGGTAGGCAAGGCCCACATCCTCGCAGGCGCACACCATGAGCCGACGGCAGGCCGAGGGCAGATCCCCGGCTTCCAGCAGCCGGGCCAGATAGTGGAGCGCTGCATCCGGGTCGGAGCCGCGCATGGATTTCTGGTAAGCCGACACGATATCATAGTGGTCATCGCCGTCCCGGTCGTACCGCATGGCAGTGCGGCGGGTGACCTGCTGGATCATATCCAGCGTGATGTGTTTTCCCTCCGGTTCGGGAGCCGCCGCCGTCACTGCAAAATCAAGGCAACCCAGTGCCTTGCGCAGATCGCCGCCCGCGCTCTCGGCAAGATAGGCACAGGCATCGTCCTCCATCCGGATGGGCGCGCCCTCGCTCTCTGAAAGCTTTTTCAGGGCGTTCCGCAGCCCCTGCTCCACATCTGCAGCCGTCAGCGATTTGAACTCGAACACAGTGCAGCGGGAAAGCAGTGCATTATAGATGTAAAAATAGGGGTTCTCGGTGGTGGAGGCGATCAAGGTCACCGTGCCGTCCTCAATGCACTCCAGCAAGCTTTGCTGCTGCTTCTTGTTCAGATACTGGATCTCATCGAGGTACAGCAGGATGCCCCCCGCCCCGGCCAGTGTGCCGATATCCTTGAGCACCGCCTTGATATCCCCCGTGCCGCAGGAGGTGCCGTTGAGCTTGTGCAGCGTCATGCCGCTGTTCTCGGCAATGATCCGGGCCACGGTGGTCTTGCCCGTGCCGGACGGGCCGTAAAAGATCATGTTGGGGATGCGCCCGCTCTCGATGGTGCGGCGGAACACCCGCCCCGGGGCCAGCAGATGCTGCTGGCCGCAGACTTCGGCCAGCGTTTTGGGGCGCATACGCTGCGCCAGCGGTTCATTCATCGGGCGTTCCCTCCTGTACTGCCCTGCTGTTCTGCATGGGCCTTATATAGAAATAGTATACCTCATTTTTACACGAACAGCAAGAGCAATAATGAAAATCATTCTCAGATGGATGCTGCAAATCCCATTTACAAAAAGGTCGAAACATGCTATTATCATAATACATTTACGAGAAACGAGGGGTACAGATGAAGAAAGCCGCTGCGGCAGAAGATCTCTCTGCCAAAAAGGAGCTGGCGCTCCAGGTCATCGACCGGCTGAAAACAGAATATCCGGATGCAGCCTGCACGCTGGATTACGACCACGCCTGGCAGCTGCTGGTCAGTGTCCGGCTGGCGGCCCAGTGCACCGATGCCCGGGTGAACATTGTGGTACAGGACTTGTTTGCAAAATACCCCAGTGTAGCAGCGTTGGCTGCAGCAGAGCCCGAGGAGATCGAAGCCATCGTCAAGCCCTGTGGGCTGGGTCGCAGCAAGGCCCGGGATATCTCGGCCTGTATGCGGGTACTGCGGGACAAATACAACTGCAAAGTGCCCACCACCTTTGAAGAGCTGCTGGCACTGCCCGGCGTGGGCCGCAAGAGCGCCAACCTGATCATGGGCGATGTGTTCTGCAAGCCTGCCATCGTCACGGATACTCACTGCATCCGGCTTTGCAATAAGATCGGGCTGGTGGACGGCATCAAGGAGCCGCAGAAAGTGGAGATGGCCCTGTGGAAGATCATCCCGCCGGAGGAAGGCAGTGATCTGTGCCACCGCTTTGTGATGCATGGCCGGGCTGTCTGCAATGCCCGCAAACCCGAATGTGAAAAGTGCTGTTTGAACGATATCTGCCGGTACGCGGCAGAAAACGCCGTTCTTACAAAAGAAACCAAGGAGGCTTCTGTATGATTACATTGTCTATCCTGATCGTCCTTGCCCTGATCTGCGCTCTGGTGGGCGTGCTGATGGGCCTGTTCTCTCTGATCGGCCTGCTGGCTTCCCTGCTCGTGGGCGTGCTGGTAGGCGCTCTGGCCGGTCACATCGCCAACCGCTTCATGGGCACCCAGACCTCCACCGGCCGCAACATTGTGCTGGGCATTCTGGGCAGCTTTGTGGGTGAGTTTCTGTTCGGCCTCATCGGCATCCATGCCACCGGCAGCATCAGCTCCTTTGTTATCTCGGTGCTGGGTGCCTGCGTCTGCATCTGGGTGGATAACCGACTGTTCCACGATCGTTGACCGGTTTTCTCTGGTTGTTTGTCTTTGCTCTCCCCTCCGGGAGAGCTTTTTTATTTTCAGCCCCTTGACAGTTATATCGAGAAGCGATATAATGCATCCATGATATATCGCATAGCGATACAAAGCGAGGTGATATAATGGAAAATCCGGCACTGACGGAAACCACCTACTACATCCTGCTTTCCCTCTATCATCCGCGACATGGCTACGGCATCATGCAGGAGACCCAGCAGCTCTCCGGCGGAAGGGTACGGCTGGCTGCCGGAACCCTGTACGGTGCCCTGAATGCCCTGTGCGAAAAGGGGTGGATCTCTCCCCTGCCCATGGAAAGCGGAAGCCGCAAAAAAGAATACCAATTGACCTCCGCCGGGCTGAAGGTGCTCAAACAGGAGCTGGTCCGGCTGGAGGAGCTTGCTGCCAATGGCCGCACCATTTTACAGGAGGAACAGGTATGAGTGAAACAAAAACGCTGCATCGGAATTTCTGGGTCTGGGAATTTGAAAAAGAAGAACGCTGGCTCAACGAAATGGCGCAGGAGGGCTGGGCCCTGCAGAATGCCGGGTTCTGCACCTACACCTTTGAAAAGACGGAACCCGGCCAGTACATCATCCGGCTTGCCATGCTGGACAGTTCCCCGGATTTTGAAAGTTTCATGGAAGAGTTGGAAGCACAGAGCGTTGGGCATTGCTTCAGTTGGGGATATTTCCGCCGCAGCGCCCAGCTAGGTCCCTTTGATATGTTTTCGGATGTGGATTCTCGTATCTCCCACCTGAACAAAATTGGACAGATGGTGAGGCTGCTCTGTCTGGCAAACCTTCTCATAGGCGTTACCAACACCTTCAGCGGTGCATCACTGGCATGGCTGAACCTGCTTTGCGCCACGTTTTTGGCCTACGGGCTGGGACGCATCCGTGGCAAACAGGACACCTTGGAAGAAGAGCGCGCACTCCACGAGTGACTATTTTCCCTTTAGAACATCATTTTTTCAGAGTTTTCAAAAAGTTCATGTTTACCCGCTTGCATTCCGATGCAGGCGGGTATATTATTGTCACAAGCAAATAGTTATCATGTGTTAAGTATTTGCATCTGTCAAGTGATAAGGAGGATTCGTATGCCGCAGAAGAGTGCGCCGGAACTGTTCGCCGCGATCCATTATCTGCATCGGCTGAGCACGGAAGGCAAACGCGGTGCCAAAATGGCACTGGAAAGCTGCCCCAAGTGTCATTTCATCATGCTGGAAGGCGTGCTGATGACCATTGAAGAGCATGGCCAGAACGGCTCCATCTATGTTTCCGACCTGGCCGCCGCTGTCAAACAGCCCCTGCCAGCTGTTTCCCGCGCGCTTCGCCAGTTGGAGCAGGATGGGCTCATTGAGCGGATCACAGACCCCAACGACCGCCGCAAAACGCTAGTGCGCCCCACGGAAAAGGGGTTGGATGCCAGCCGCCAGGTCGAGGCCGCCATCAGCCGTTACTTTGAGCGGGTCATCCGCCGCATTCCGGAAGAACAGCGGGAGCAGCTGTTCTCCCTGACCGGTGTACTGCTAGAGGCCGTGGAGGCGGAAAATGCGGAGCAACAAGCAAAATTGAAGGGAGAAAACGAAAATGGGTAAAATTTTCAAGCAGCTGGCCCGCCACTGGGCCGCCTGCCTTGCCGTGGTGGCTCTGCTGTTCGTGCAAGCCTACTGCGACCTTTCCCTGCCGGATTACACGAGCAGGATCGTGGACACCGGCATCCAGCAGGGCGGCATTGAAAGCCCCCTGCCGGAGACTGTGCGCCAAAGCACACTGGATGCCCTCTCGCTTTTGATGGGCGAAGAGGATGCAGACGCACTGCAGAATGCCTACGGATATTATCTTCAGGACAACGGTGTTCTGAAACTCCGCAGCGACCTGACCGATGCTGAGCGCACCGCTCTGGAGGAGGCCGTTACCACACCGGATATCGTGCTGTATATGGCGGCGGCACAGAACGCCAACGCCACTGCCGGGGATGAAGCAGAAGCCATGACCGCTACTCCTGCGGCAGAAGATCTGGATGCCGTTTGTGCCCAGTTCGCAGCCCTGGCCCAGATGCCCGGCTTTTCCCGGGAAATGATCCAGCAGCAGCTGGCCAGCGCCATGGAACAGGTAGACGAGACCACCCTTTCCAGCATGGCAAGTCAGGCCACCCTGCTGGTCAGCCTGGAATATGAGGCACAGGGCGTTTCCCATGATGTACAGATGGCCTACCTCTTCCGGGTGGGCGGCCAGATGCTGGCCCTGACCCTGCTGATGGTGGTCGTTGCCGTTCTGGTGGGCCTGATCGCCTCCCGCGTTTCGGCTTCCATCGGCCGGGAGCTGCGCAGAGAGACCTTCTCCTCGGTCATCCATTTTTCCAACGCAGAGATCGAGAATTTCTCCACCGCTTCCCTGATCACCCGCACCACCAACGATATCCAGCAGGTGCAGTTCACCTGTGTCATCCTGCTGCGCATGGTGGCCTACGCTCCCATTCTGGGCATCGGCGGCGTGATGCACGTCACCCAGGGCAACACCGGCCTTGCCTGGATCATCGTGCTGGACGTGGCCGCTCTGCTTCTGCTCATCACGGTTCTGATGAGCGTCGCCATGCCCAGGTTCAAGATCATGCAGACACTGGTGGACAAGCTGAACCTCGTCAGCCGCGAGATCCTGACCGGCGTGATGCCGGTGCGTGCATTCAGCCGCGAATCCTTTGAGGAAAAGCGCTTTGATGCTGCCAGCCGGGAGCTGATGGGCACCCAGCTGTTCACCAACCGCGCCATGGTGGCCATGATGCCCTTTATGACCCTGATCATGAACGGCACCAGCCTGCTCATCGTCTGGTTCGGCGGCAAGGCCATGGATGCCGGAAATATGCAGGTGGGCGAGATGATCGCATTCATCACATACACCATGCAGATCGTCATGTCTTTCCTGATGCTGGCCATGGTGGCCGTGATGCTTCCCCGTGCCGGTGTGGCCGCTGACCGCATTGACGAGGTCTGCCGCACCAAGGCTTCCATCCATGATCCCGACGCTGCCACCGCAAAGCCCGCCCTTGAAAAGAAGGACTGGGATGGCGTGGTCCGGTTCGAGGATATCAGCTTCCGCTTCCCCGGTGCCGACAGCGACGCGCTGGAGCACATCAGCTTTACCGCAAACCCCGGCGAGACCACAGCCATCATCGGCTCCACCGGCTGCGGCAAATCCAGCCTGCTCAACCTCATCCCCCGCTTTTATGATGTCACCGGCGGCCGCGTGACCATTGATGGCATCGATGTGCGGGAGATGCCGCAGGAGCAGCTCCACAGCCTTTTGGGCTATGTTCCCCAGAAGGGCATTCTGTTCAGCGGCACCATCGAGAGCAACCTGAAATTCGGCGGTGCACAGATCACCGATGCGGGCATGAAGAAGGCGGCTTCCATCGCACAGGCCACCGAGTTCATCGACGCAAAGCCCGAGGGCTATGCAAGCCCCATCGCACAGGGCGGCTCCAACGTGTCCGGCGGCCAGAAGCAGCGGCTCTCCATCGCCCGTGCCATTGCCAAGGACCCGAAGATCTATCTGTTCGACGACAGCTTCTCTGCCCTTGACTACAAGACGGATGTCACCCTGCGCCGTGTGCTGAAGGAAGAGACCGACAACGCCACCGTGATCATCGTGGCACAGCGCATTTCCACCGTCCTCCACGCCAATCAGATCCTGGTGCTGGACGACGGCAGGCTGGTGGGCAAGGGCACTCATGCTCAGCTCATGGCCACCTGCCCTGAATATCAGGAGATCGCCAGGAGCCAGCTGAGCCAGAAAGAGCTCAACCTGCAAGACCTGAACACCGGAAAGGAGGATGAGTGATATGCCGAGACCCGGAAAACAGACCACCGAGCGCGCCAAGGATTTCAAGGGCACTCTGCGGCAGCTCCTCAGCGCATTGCGCCAGTATAAGCTTTCCCTCATCGTTGTGATGGTCTTTGCCATCCTTTCCACCATCTTCAATATCGCAGGCCCCAAAATTCTGGCCAAGGCCACCACGGCCCTTGCCACCGGCTGGATCGCCAAGCTGCGGGGGATCGGCAGCATCGACTTTGCTTACATCGGCAAGATCCTGCTCATCCTGCTGGCCATGTACCTCTGCTCCGCAGCATTCAGCTTTATCCAGGGCTGGCTGATGACCGGCCTTTCCCAGAAGGTCTGCTACGATTTCCGCCGCCAGATCAGCGAGAAGATCAACCGCCTGCCGCTGGCCTACTTTGAAAAGCGGACGGTCGGCGAGGTGCTCTCCCGCATCACCAACGATGTGGACACCCTGGGCCAGAGCCTGAACCAGAGCGTGACCCAGCTCATCACCAGCATTACCACCATGATCGGCGTGCTGATCATGATGCTGTCCATCAGCCCCAAAATGACCCTGATCGCACTGCTCATCCTGCCCGTCTCTCTGGTGCTGGTGATGCTGGTGGTCAGGTTCAGCCAGAAATACTTCAAGGCCCAGCAGGCCACCCTGGGCGTTGTGAACGGTCAGGTGGAGGAGGTCTACTCCGGCCACAATGTCATCAAGGCCTTCAACCGGGAGGCCGCCGTGCTGGAGGACTTCAACGCCGCCAACGACAAGCTGTTTGAATCCGCCTGGAAGAGCCAGTTCCTCTCCGGCCTGATGCAGCCCATCATGAACTTTGTGGGCAACCTGGGCTATGTAGCCGTTGCCATCGTCGGCAGCATCTTTGCCGCCAACGGCATCATCACCATCGGCGATATCCAGGCTTTTATCCAGTATGTCCGCAATTTCACCCAGCCCATCCAGCAGCTGGCACAGGTGTCCAACATGCTGCAGAGCATGGCCGCCGCTGCCGAGCGCGTGTTCGAGTTCCTGAACGAGCCCGAAGAGGATCAGCTGGCCGACCCTGCCCGCCGGGCAGACCCTGCCTGCATCGATGGTCAGGTCACCTTTGACCACGTCCGGTTCGGTTATGTGCCCGAAAAGACCATCATCCACAATTTCAGCTGCAATGTGCAGCCCGGCCAGAAGGTCGCCATCGTCGGCCCCACCGGTGCCGGTAAGACCACCATGGTCAAGCTGCTCATGCGGTTCTACGACGTTGATTCCGGCTCCATCACCCTGAATGGCCACGACATCCGCGACTTTGACCGCAGTGCCCTGCGCGAGGGCTTCGGCATGGTGCTGCAGGACACCTGGCTGTTCAAGGGCACCATCATGGAGAACATCCGCTATGGCCGTCTGGATGCCACCGACGAAGAGGTCATTGCCGCCGCCAAAGCCGCCAATGCCGACCACTTCATCCGCACCCTGCCCGGCGGCTACCAGATGGAGCTGAACGAGGACGCTTCCAACGTCAGTCAGGGCCAGAAGCAGCTGCTGACGATCGCCCGGGCCATTCTGGCCGACAACCGCATCCTGATCCTGGACGAGGCCACCAGCAGTGTGGACACCCGCACTGAACAGCGCATCCAGACTGCTATGGACAACCTGATGCGGGGCCGTACCAGTTTCGTCATCGCCCACCGCCTGTCCACCATCAGGGATGCAGACCTGATCCTGGTCATGCGGGATGGCGACATTGTGGAGCAGGGCACCCACGACCAGCTCATTGAGGCCGGCGGTTTCTACGCTGACCTGTACAACAGCCAGTTTGAGGATGTTGTGGATTAAGCCACGCTCCCTTCTTTGAAAAAGGCTCAGGTTTCGATCAAAAACCTGAGCCTTTTTCTTTTGTCAATTCCTACCGGATGTGCTATACTTATTTTCGTGTCTTGAAGTAGGAAAGGAGTAACCGCTCATGGAAACCACTCAAAAGCCCTACGCATTCAGCCGCAAGGTATTCTGCGAGGGGATGCAGGATGGTGTGCCCATTGCGCTGGGCTATTTTGCTGTCTCGTTCTCATTGGGCATTGCAGCCCGCAATGCGGGGCTGACCCCCATTCAGGGCTTTTTTGCAAGCCTGTTCAACAACGCTTCTGCCGGTGAGTATGCAGCCTTCTCGCTGATCGCTGCCGGTGCCACCTATCTGGAAGTTGCCATCATCACCCTGATCGCCAACGCGCGCTACCTGCTGATGAGCTGTGCTCTGGCCCAGAAATTTGCCCCCGGCACGCCGTTCTTCCACCGGCTCATCATTGGCTACGATGTCACCGATGAGCTGTTTGGCATCACGATCGCACGGCCAGGCTATCTGAACCCGTTCTACACCTACGGTGCCATAGCACTGGCGGCCCCCGCCTGGGCCATGGGCACGGCGCTGGGCATCATTGCAGGCAATCTGCTGCCCGTGCGTGTGGTCAGCGCCCTGAGCGTGGCCCTGTACGGCATGTTCCTGGCCATCATCATTCCCCCCGCCCGGAAGAACAGGGTCGTTGCCGTGCTGGTGATGCTGAGCTTTGCCCTGAGCTTTGCCTGCGGCTGCCTGCCCGGCATCGCTTCCCTTTCGGACGGCACCCGCACCATCCTGCTGACGGTGCTGATCTCCTGCGGGGCAGCCGTTCTGTTCCCTGTTACACCCGAAGCACCGGAAGCTGCCGGAACTGAGGAGGTGCAGGCATGACCTACAATAATTGGGTCTATATCGCCGTGATGGCCGCCGTTTCTTACGCCATCCGTGTGCTGCCGCTGACCCTTATCCGCAAACCCATCAAAAACCAGTTCATCCAGTCCTTCCTCTACTATGTGCCCTATGTAACGCTGGCCGTGATGACCTTCCCGGCCATCATCAACGCCACCCAGAGCCCCATTGCCGGTGCCGCCGCGCTGGTAGTAGGCATCGCCGCTGCATGGTTCGGGGCCAGTCTGTTTCAGGTGTCCGTCTCCTGCTGTGCCGTGGTGCTTGTGCTGGAACTGTTTTTGGTGCACTGAGCATGAAGATCTTAATTTCCGGCTCCTCCGGCTTTGTGGGTTCCCGGATACTGCACCAGTGGCAGGGCCGTGCAGAGCTTTTCACCTTCCCGCGCGGATCTCTGGCTGCTGCCGATGAATCCGCCATTCGCCGTTTTGCGGAAACCGTGCAGCCGGATGTCATCCTGCATCTGGCGGCATTGTCCGATACCGGCTACTGCCAGCAGCACCCGGAGGAATCCCAGCGTGCCAACGTCGAACTGCCCATCCAGATGGCAAAGGCCGCACGGGACACCGGGGCCAAACTGATCTCATTCAGCTCGGATCAGGTGTACGCAGGTGTGACCCAGCCCGGCCCCCTGCCCGAAACGTTGCCGCTCTCCCCCGCCAACACCTATGGTCAGCACAAGTTGGAGGCCGAGGAGCAGGTCCTTGCGCTCTGCCCGGATGCGGTGCTTCTGCGGGCCCCGTGGATGTACGATCTGCCCGGTGATGGCCTGCCCCTCCGGGGCAATCTGCCGCTGAACCTGCTGCAGGCCGCACAAAACAGTACTCCCGTTCGCTTTTCGCACACGACCACCGGGGTGTCAGCTGGGTGCGGGAGGTGGTGGAACATCTCTTCCCCGCCTTGCAGCTGCCCGGCGGTGTATACAATTTTGGCAGCGGGAACGATGCCGACATGGTCACAACGGCCCGGCAGTTTGCCGAAGTGCTGGGCGTGCAGGTGCAGATCGAGCCTGCTGATTTCTCCCGCAACCTTGTGATGGACAGCTCAAAGCTGGCCGCACAGGGGATCCGATTCAATGATACGTTGAGCAGTTTTGAAGGCTGTTTGAGGTTTTATCAAAAATAAAAATGACCCTCTCCGCCAATACTCCGCATTGCCACCTCTCCCAAAGGGAGAGGCAATTGCAGCTTCGAGGTAAGATTCTGCAAATCAGCAGTTTTCTTCCTGTCAGATGCGTTGGCTCCCCCCCTTCGGGGGAGCTGGCACGCGTCAGCGTGACTGAGAGGGTCGTTTTATGTTACAGCAGAATACAGATCAATCCGGTGCAGCCATCGTTGATGACCTGTTCCAGCGTTTCCTGCAGGCGGGTGCGGGCTTCCTGCGGCATGTGGAGGAGCTTGTTCTGCAGTCCCTCATTCACCAGTTCATGCAGGCTCTTGCCAAAGATGTTCGATTCCCACAGCCTCTCCGGGTCTGCCTCAAAATCACCCAGCAGGCTCTGCACCAGATCCTCGCTCTGCTTCTCGGTGCCCACAATGGGGCTGATTTCGGTATGGATGACGGCTTTCATCATATGGATGGAGGGTGCGCTGGCTTCCAGCCGGACACCGTACCGCCCGCCCTGCCGGACGATCTCCGGTTCCTCCAGCGAGAGCTCCTCAATGCTGGGCATCACGATGCCGTAGCCGGTGGCTTCCACCTGTTCCAGTGCACTGCGGATCTTCTCGTACTCCCGCTTTGCCCGGGAAAGCTCAATGATGCAGGGCATCAGGCCTGCTTCATCTCCAATTTCCAGCCCCGTCTGCTCACTGAGGACGCGGTAGAACACCTCTGGCTTCAGCAGAACGGTCACCCGCACCACGCCGTCGGAAAGGTTCATGCCGCTCAGGGCAGACTCCTGCACCGAATCTCCGGCCAGCGCTCCGGCACTGTTCTGGGCCGGAACATCCTTCATCCGGCTGATCTTCTCTGAAAACTGGAGTGCCGCCGTGTAGATCTCGTTCTGGAGCCAGTGGCCCTTTTCCAGCATCGTCACCCAGCGGGGAATGGCAAAATCCAGCTCCCGTACCGGAAATTCGTAGAGGACACGCTGCAGGATGGACAGCAGGTCATCTTTCTGCAGATCCAGACAGCTCACCGGCAGGACCGTGCGTCCGTAGGCCTGTTCCAGCTCTGCAGCCAGAGCCTTTGTCTCCGGAGCATCCGGGCGGGTGCTGTTGAGCAGGATGACAAAGGGTTTGCCCAGCGCTTCCAGCTCTTCCACCACCCGCTTTTCGGCGGGCAGGTAGTTTTCCCGGGGGATCTCGCTGATGGAGCCATCGGTGGTGACCACGATGCCGATGGTGGAGTGATCCCGGATGACCTTGCGGGTGCCGGTCTCAGCGGCAAGGTCAAAGGGGATCTCTTCCTCGAACCAGGGGCTTTTGACCATGCGGGGCTTCTCGTCTTCCTCGTGGCCCATGGCTCCCTCCACCATATAGCCCACACAGTCGATAAGCCGGATACGGCATTCCCCGCCGCCCTCCAGTTGGAGCGGCACGGCCTGCTCCGGGATGAACTTCGGCTCTGTGGTCATGATCGTTCGCCCTGCCGCCGACTGCGGCAGCTCATCCCGGGCCCGGAGCTTTGCGTCCGCCTGGCCGATGGCGGGCAGCACCAGCTGCTCCATAAACTGCTTGATGAGGGTGCTCTTGCCGGTGCGCACCGGCCCCACCACGCCAATCAGGATCTCCCCGCCGGTGCGTGCCCCGATCTCCCGGCAGACAGTGGCTTCCAAACACTCCTGTTTTTCCAAATTGCTCTCTCCTCTCTCCCGTCCGCACCGGGCGGCAAGGCCGCACCTTCTGCGTCTGCTTCTCGGAAACAGTCTATTCGGACAGGCGGCAGGATATGAGCGGCACCTAGCGAAAAAGCGTCGGTTGACGGAAAAATCCCTCTGCGCTACAATAGAGAAAAATTGAGCAGAAAGGTGGAACGCAGATGGAGTGGAAGGTTTATTTTGAGGACAATCCGGGCTGTCACCGCCCGCATCGGGGCCGCCCCGGGCAGGAAGTGTCCTGCGGGGCACACTCGGTGTGGGGCGGGCAGCATTTCATCATCCCGGCGATTTACCTTTGTGGAAAAGGGCTGGTTGTAGACATCTGCCGCCGGGTGGAGCGTGAGGCGATCGAAGCGCATTACCAGAAGTTGGCCGCTTATGAAGGGATGGATATTGACGAATGCCCGCCGGAAGTTGTCGAACTGGCCGAAGCCGAGGACCCGTTTGGTTCTTTTGACTATCTGCCAAGTGTAGCCATCAACGGCAAAACCGCGGAGTACAGCCGCGGTGCCGGGGAATATTATAACCCCCTCCGCTCCGAAGAGGAGATCGTTTGCAGCGGTGAACAGGCGGCGCGGGACATCGTGAAGCACTACGGGCTTGACCCGGAACAGGGCTGGGATCTCCGGCAGTGGAGCTTTCCCTGGGCGACAAAGCATAGGCCGGCCCACATCACCAGCCTGACACTGACCCTCACCCAGCGGGAACAGCCTGCCGAAGCGGTGCAGTTCACGGCAGCGCCCGGAAAGGTCGTGGAGTTTGCCCACCCCGTCACCGGTGTGCCCTGCGTGCTGACGGTCAAAGACCTGAAACCGGCCCGGCTGCCGGAGAATGACCTCCCCCACATGGGGCCGCCCATGGAATGGCCCCGGGAATTTGTGGAAATGACTTACACCCTGACCCCCGCCGTGACCACCGTCTGGGTGCAGGTGAACGACTGCGCCTCTAGTGATAAGCCCATCCGGAAAAGCGACGCACCCACGGAAGATGGAGCCATTGGCATCATCGGCGGGGCAGACGGCCCGACCGCAATCTTTGTGAGCGGAAAGCAGCAGGGTGATACCCGCACCGCCTGTTCCTCGCTCCACTTTGCGCCGGTGGAACCGGAAAATATCCGGTGGAAGGTGACCTACTACCAGAAGCAGTTCCCGGATGAAACTATAGCGCTGTTATAACGAAAAGACAGGCGGCTCCAACCAAAGTTGGATGCCGCCTGTCTTGCTGTTCAGATCAGCTTGATGGCCACCGCCTCGCTGGTGCGGTCCTGGGCTTCGTTGGTATGCTCGGGGTCATCCAGCATATAGCGGAGCAGAAGCACCTCGCCCACATAAAGCACCGCCACCTTGATGGGGATGCTGCCGGAATCCAGCGGGCTTTCCTGCGCGCCGCACCGCAGCACCACATCTGCCATGGCTGCGCCGGGCGAATCCTCATAATGGGTGAGCAAAATGATCTTTGCGCCGGATGCCTTGGCCGTGCGCAGCGTTTCCAGCATATCGCGGGTCGCGCCGGAATAGGAGATGAAGAGCACCACATCCTCCGGGCCCATCAGGCTGGCAGCCAGGATCTGCAGATGACTGTCACCTGCAGTGCGGAACTTATTGGACAGGCTGGAAAAGCGGGCGCAGATATCGTTGGCCAGCAGCATACTGCCGCCCTGACCCAGGCAGAACACCTGCCGCGCCGCACGCATCAAATCCACAGCCTGCTCCACGGCTTCGGGCGAAAGAGAATTCTGGGTGCCGTTGATGGCAGTGAGAAACAGGCCGCTGGCGTGCTCACACAGGCTGGCGGTGGTAGCGCCCGGCTCCGGCTCATGCTGGTTGACCAGCGCACCGGTGGCGTTGGCCTGCGCCAGCGAAATGCGCATCTCATGGTAGCCCTCAAAACCCAATGCCCGGCAGAAGCGGAACACCGTTGCCTCTGCTACCTTGCATTCCCGCGCAAGGGAGGAAATGGAAAGGTACTGTGCCTCGTCGGCATGGTGGACAAGGTAATCTGCTACAGCACGGCCAGATTTTGTCAGTTCGTCCTGCCTTTGCTGCAGCAGCTCCCAGAAGTTTGTGGTCGTAGACATGATGGTCTCCTTTTTCCTGCTCCATTTCCCGCCGGAAGGGCCGGCCGCACACGCCAACACCATTGTCGGGAAGTTTTCCTTTAAGAAAAGTATAAAAGAATCCCCGCCGCTTGGCAAGAGGGGCTTTGACTACAAATTCAGGTTCGTTTCTGTGCAGAGCGCCCAAATCCGCCGCATTAGTACGACTTATTTGTGAAAATCCTTTTCAATTTGCCGGATTTCCTGCCATTTTTTGAGTGAAAACTATTTTCACTAGCGAAAAATGTGATTTTTCTATAATGGTTACAAAATAGCTACAACTTTCAAAATTTCCATGAATCATGCCCAAAAGGTCGGTCTTTTCACTAAAATTGTGCGACATCCACAAGAAAAGTCTTTCATTATTGGGCAGACAGCCGATAGACAAAATGAAAATATTTTTCTATAATAAGGCCAATAGAAGCGGTTCCCACACGAGGGCCGCAGAGCAGAATCGCACTACATCAATGAGTAAGGAGAAGTTTCTTATGAAAAGCAGTATCTCTCGCCGCTCTTTCCTGAAGGCCGTGGGTGCCCTGAGTGCAGCCGGTGCGCTTGCCGCATGCGGCGGCAGCTCCTCCAGCAGCACTGCTGCTTCCTCCACTGCAGCTTCTGCAGCGGCAAGCACCGCAGCTGGCGCAAACATCAAGCTGTGGACATACCCCATCGGCGGCTGGGGCAAGGACGAGACTGTGCAGGAGCTGATCTCCAGCTTCAACGCAAAATATCCCGACATCAAGGTCACCGTTGAGTACCTGGATTACACCAATGGTGATGACCAGGTCAACACCGCCATTGAGGGCGGCAGCGCACCCGACCTGATCATGGAAGGTCCCGAGCGTCTGGTTGCCAACTGGGGCAAGAAGGGCGTTATGGCTCCCCTGAACGACCTGTGGACCGACGATGCCAAGAAGGACATCTACGCTTCCGTTGAGTCTGCCTGCAGGAACGATGCCGGCGACTACTATGAGTATCCCCTGTGCATGACCGCACACTGCATGGCCGTGAACATGACCAAGGTCAAGGAAGTGGGCGCAGACCAGTACATTGATACTGATAAGCACACCTGGAGCACCGACGGCTTCCTCAAGACCGTTGACGCACTGTACAATGGCGGTTATGAGAATGTTGCAGCCATCTACTGCAGCGGCCAGGGCGGCGACCAGGGCACCCGCGCGATCATCAACAACATGTACGGCGGCACCTTCACCGATGCTGAGCACACCAAGTACACCGCTGACTCCCCCGAGAACATCAAGGCCATCCAGGCTCTGTACGATGCCAAGGGCGTGAACTTTGACGCTTCCATCAACGGCGGCGAGGAGATCACCCTGTTCCGCAACGGTACCCTGCAGATGGCATTCTGCTGGAACATTGCACAGCAGCTGAACTCCGACAACAACGATGCCGGCCTGACCAACAGCGGCGACGAGATCTTCCCCATGGCCTTCCCCACCGAGAGCGGCGATCCCAAGCTGTGCGGCGGCATCTGGGGCTTCGGCATCTTCGACAACGGCGACGAGGCCAAGATCGAGGCCGCCAAGACCTTTATCGACTTCATCGCTGCTGACCCCGACCAGGTTGGCGCAAGCGTTCTGGCTTCCACCTACTTCCCCGTTCGTGAGAGCGTTGGCGATATCTATGCCGGCAACGACATTATGAGCGAGTACACCAAGTTCATGGGCTTCCTGGGCGATTACTACCAGATCACCCCGGGCTGGGCAACTGCTCGTACCGAGTGGTGGAACATGCTGCAGCGCGTTGGCACCGGCGAGCCCGTTGAGCAGGCCGTTGCTACCTTTGTTGAGAACGCAAATGCTGCCGCTGCTGCCGAGGCATAAGCGCACCACCTGAGTTTTTCATCGCAACGTTATAAACCTTGCCCCTTCCTCGATAATCCCGGCGAGGGAGGGGCATTCTTTTTGCAAGTTCCGTCGGGAGCCGGTCATTTTACCGGAGCTAAACGAAAGGTTTGGTGATTTTCTTGGCTGCTACCACCGTAAAAGTCAAAGAGCCAAAGCGCAGCCGCGCACTGGTCCGGCAGGAGACCATCGCATCCTACCTCTTCCTTCTGCCCAGCCTGATCTTCTTTCTGGGGTTCGTCATCTACCCCATGATCCTCTGCGTGGTCACGAGCTTCTTTGATTCCACCATGAACCGCGCCGATGTCTTTGTCGGCCTTGCAAACTACAAAGAGTTGTTCGCCGATAAGATCTTCCTGGGTGCTCTGAAGAACACATTCATCATTGTCATCGTATCGGTGCCCGTGACCTGCGCCTTCTCGCTGTGGGTCAGCTCTGCCATCGTAGATCTGCCCGAGTGGGCCACCAGCCTTTTCCGCTGCGTGTTCTACCTGCCCGTTGTCACCGGTTCCGTTGCCGTTACCGTTGTCTGGAAGTGGATGTACAACAATTACTACGGTATCTTCAACTATCTGGGCAAGACGCTGGGTCTGATCGACAAGAACATCAACTGGCTGGGCGACGAGCGGTTCGCTCTGGGCTGCATCATCCTCATCCTGCTGACTACCTCCGTAGGCCAGCCCATTGTTCTGTATGTTTCTGCCCTGGGCAACGTGGATCAATCCATTGTAGAAGCTGCTGAAGTGGACGGCGCGACCGATTTCCAGTGCTTCTGGAAGATCAAGTGGCCCGCCATCATGCCCACCACCCTGTACATCCTGGTCATCACCACCATCAACTCCTTCCAGTGCTTTGCGCTGATCCAGCTGCTGACTTCCGGCGGCCCCAACCACAGCACCGATACCATCATGTACTACATCTACTACACCGCGTTCAAGCTGTACCGCTACGGCTATGGCAACGCCATGGGTGTTGTGCTTGCCATCATCATTGCCATCCTGTCTGCTATCCAGTTCAAGGTTGGCAACCAGAACAATTGAGGAGGTGCGTAACAATGAGTGCAACTGCTGCAACCGCAAAAAAGCAAAAGCCCTTGAAGCGTCACCCCAGCAAGCTCAAGCAGGCCAGCGCCTATACCATCCTGACCCTGATCCTGATCAGCATCGTGGCCGTGACCTTTGCGTTCCCGCTGTACTGGATCATCACCGGTTCCTTCAAAACCGGTGCAGCCATCAACTCCACCACCCCCGAGTGGTGGCCCCATGAGTGGGTGCTGACCAACTACCAGAAGCTGTTTGCCGGAAAGAGCGCTCCGCTGTGGCAGCTGGCCATCCCCTTCAGTGCACGCTTCAGTGCCGACGGCGAGCCCATCTACTTCTCGGTGGGCCCCACCGCTCCTGCTGCCCTGCGCTGGATGATCAACACCGTGTTCATGGCTGTTGTCTCCATGATCCTGACCTGCATCACCGCCGCCATGGCCGGTTATGCACTGGCTAAGAAGCGCTTTGTGGGCCGTCAGCTCCTGTTCACCCTGATCGTGTGCGCAATGGCTCTGCCCAAGCAGGTCATTCTGATTCCCCTGCTGCGTGAGATGAGTGCCCTGAACCTCTACAACACCATCTGGGCCGTCATCTTCCCCATTGTCGGCTGGCCATTCGGTGTCTTCCTGATGAAACAGTTCAGCGAGGGCATCCCCACAGAAATGCTGGAGGCCGCCCGCATTGACGGCGCAAGTGAAGCCAAGACCTTTATCAGCATCGTGCTGCCCATGGTCAAGCCGGGCATCGGTGCTCTGGCCATCTTCACCTTTATCAACAGCTGGAACGATTACTTCATGCAGTTGATCATGCTGTCCAGCACCAGCAACCTGACCATTTCTCTGGGCATTGCAAAGCTGCAGGCGGAGAACAGCACCGACTTCGGTCTGATCATGGCAGGTGCTGCACTGGCTGCTGTGCCTATCATCATCATCTTCCTCATCTTCCAGAAGTACTTCACCAAAGGCATCGCAATGGGTGCCGTTAAGGGCTAAAATTGCGACCGCCGCCTGCGGCGGAAACAGGGAGCAATTTTTGGCGCAGCGGTCTGCAAGACGCGAG
>ERZ836939.1741-NODE-1741-length-23706-cov-3.641411_pt1 | contig 23706 bp, 21 predicted proteins | sample MGYA00519912_ERZ836939 | MGnify/ENA primary metagenome ERZ836939 (study PRJEB31850, sample SAMEA3708810) | human gut metagenome | biome: human gut; feature: human-associated habitat; material: faeces | place: China | collected 2014 ...
TTGACTCCGGTGTACCGGGAGCTCCGGAAGGTTCTGTAGTAGCAAACGCAGCAACCGACAACTATGCAGCTGGTGAGCTGGCAGCAGAGAAGACCTATGAAGTACTGAAAGACCGTATCGCAGCAGCGGAAGGTTCTGTTCGTATCGGTGTTATGGGTCAGGATGCAACCAGTGAGTCTATCGTTAACAGAGGTCTTGGCTTCATCGATAAGATCGCAGAGCTGGCAGCAGCTGATGGACACACCGTAACCGTAGAAGGAAATGACAAATACGTTCAGGACTCTAAAGTAGAGGCTACTGACGATGCAAAAGTAATCATTGATGTAGCAGTACCGTCACAGGTAACCGCAGAGCTGTCTGCAACAGACTGCCAGACCCTGCTGAACAAAGAAGATACCATCTGCATCTACGGTTCCAACCAGCACTCTGGTGAGGCAATGGTAACCGGAAACGAGAACCTGCAGAAACTGGGCAGCGGCGAGGATCAGGTACTTGGAGTAACCTTTGACTCTGGTACCGTTATCAAAGAAGCTGTTAAGAACGGAACTCTGTATGGTGCAATCACTCAGGCTCCTGTAGCAATGGGTGCAGCAGTAATCGACCTTCTGACCATGGCAGCAAATGGTGAGGAAGTAGCAGATGTAGATACTGGATGCCAGTGGTACACCGCTGATAACATGGAAGATCCCGAGATCGCTCAGAACCTGTATGACTAAATCTTGAGCATCCCAAAAGAAAAGAAACAGCCACTGCGGGCTTGCCCACAAGTGGCTGTTTTTTTCTTTTGAGGCGGGCATGATGCCCGCCAGCATCAGACAGAAGCTGCGAAGCAGCGAGAGCACGGAGTGTGGGTTTTGTGAATGGGCGTCCCGTGAACCTGAATAAAAGTAAGAAGGAGATAAATTTCATGAAGTATAAGATTTCAATGGCACCTATGGAAGGATTGACAGGTTACGTCTATCGTAGGGCGCATCATGCATATTTTGCACCGCTTGATACCTACTATACGCCATTTATTTCAAATAAGAAATTAGGAAGTCGTGAACGCCATGATGTGTTGCCAGAACATAATGAGGGAATGCATGTAATTCCGCAAATTCTTACCAATCGTGCTGATGACTTCTTGGAAATTGAAAAGCAATTGTATGAATATGGATATCGAGAGGTGAATCTCAATTTAGGATGTCCGTCTGGGACAGTAACTGCAAAAGGACGTGGGGCAGGTTTTTTAGCATATCCAGAAGAGTTGAGCAAATTTTTGGATCAGATATATTCAAAAACGAGAATGAAGATTTCTGTAAAAACAAGGATTGGCATTTCATCAGAGGAGGAGTGGCCACAGTTATTAACACTGTTTAACAAGTTCCCAATTGATCATTTGATTATTCATCCTCGTTTGTTACAGGATTTTTATAAAGGTTATCCTCATATGGATGCTTATCAGTATGCAAAAGAGCATAGTTTATCCCCAATTTTTTATAATGGAGATATTCATTTTGTGGATAAGTGGAATGAAATAAAGGGTGGTCTTGGGATACAGACAAAAGGTGTTATGCTAGGTCGTGGTTTACTTATGAATCCTGCTCTTGCAGAAGAGATTAATCATGAAATGGAAGAAGGCGTTAGCGAAAAAAGGAACGTGGAGAAAACGCTGTCATCTGAGCGATTGAAGAAATTTCATGATGCGATTTTAGACGGATATTGTGAGGAGATGTCAGGAGATCGCAATGTTTTATTTAAGATGAAAGAGTTATGGGTTTATCTGGGAAATGGTATCCAGGCATCGCCTAAGCTATTGAAACAGATTAAAAAGTCTAACTCTGTGAGAGAATATAAAATTGCATCGGATGCAATTTTTCGAGAATATAATTAAAAATAATGTAAAATTAAAAAGCCTTTCTACTCTAAAATGTTGGGGTAGATAAGGCTTTTTTTGTGTAAAAATAAAAATATAAACTCACACAATATGTATTATATATACAATATGGATGCTTATTATTAAATAAATAGAAAAAACATTGACTTTAACTATCAATCTGTTAAAATGTGCTCATCAGTAAATTTTAATTTATTATGAATGAAATTTTAGTGGTAAAAATACCAGTGAAAAAGAAAGGAGAAAGTGTGCATATGAAAAAAGTAGTGGCAATGTATGAGCAGGAAGAGGCTTATGGAAAAAATCTTGCAGAATATGTGAACCGCAAGGAAAATATGCCATTTGAAGTGCAGGTATTTTCGCAGGCAGATAAGCTGTCAGATTATCTGCAGGGGCATACACCGCAGCTTCTTCTTCTTTCTGAAGAAAGCAGTCTAGAATCATATGGTGATATGTGCAAGAAAACGCAGGATGTTTTATATTTAACGGAACATAAAGATCAGGCACGTGATCAGAAGGGAAACCATATTTATAAATATCAGCCTACGGATCAATTATTAAATCAATTGATGCAGCATATGAGTGATCATGAGAAAAAGGACAGTCCAGTAATGCAGGAATCGTGTCCTATATACGGTGTGTATTCTCCAGTGGGAAGATGTGGAAAGACAACGTTTTCTCTTTTGCTTGGGGAGTTACTGGCGCGCAAGCGATCAGTCTTGTATATAGGTTTTGATGAATTGCCGTTTTGGGATGAGGAAGAAAATATATCAGAGGAGCAAGGTGAAAAAGGAACGCTATCAGATGCCTATTTTTACTGGCAAAGACAAAAATTAAAGGAAAAATTGCCAGTACTTGTATCACATTGGCATGGAGTTGATGTGCTTACTGGAATGAATTGTCCAGAGGATCTATGTGCAATACAGCCAGAAGAATGGAGCCAGTTGATTTTAAAAATTGCGCAGGAGACAGAATACGCAGCGATTGTTTTAGATATTGGATCAAAGCTGTGGCTTGCAGATTCAATGTTTTCGATGTGTTCTCAGCTGTATGTGCCAGTGCTTTCAGAACGTTTGGCAAAAGATCAGCAAAGACGTTTTGAGCTTTGGCTTGAGAAAAATGGTAGTGATGAGCTTTTGCAGCGTATGCAGATTGTAACGCTGCCTCAGTGTGCGCAAAATGGAACAATGAAGGAACGGTTAGAATACGCTCTGTGGGGAGAAGCAGGAGATTATGTGCGCAATTTAATAAAGATCGAGTGGTAAATAAAATGAAAAAATGCGATGAGGAGCTGTTTTCGCTGAAAGGTCAAAGAAACAGTAATGAAGATGATGAAAAAAAACGGCAGAATCTTTTTGGATTGTTGCGTACCCAAGTAGTGGAGCAGCTTGATATGACAAGAGAGCTGACAGATGATGAATTGTATGCAAGCATTGATGAGGTTTTGATGATGCCGCAGTACAGAAAACAATTTTCAGTGCGGGTTTTGACGCAGCTAAGACAGGCATTGTATGATTCATTTCGAAGGCTGGATGTATTAAGTGAGGCATTAGATGACCCGGAAGTGACAGAGATCATGGTCAATGGTTATGATCAGATTTATGTGGAAAAGCAAGGTGAGTTAGTTCGTTTTCCTAAGGCATTTTCATCGCAGGAGAAATTAGAGGATGTAATTCAGCAAATTGTAGCGAAAGTAAATCGCCGGGTAAATGAGGCAAATCCAATGGCAGATGCTCGCCTTGAGGATGGATCACGAGTAAATATTATTCTTCCTCCAATCGCGCTCAATGGTCCGATTCTTACGATCAGGCGATTTGCAAAGCATCCTCCTGATATGCACCAACTAATAAAATGGGGTGCATTGTCAGAGGATGTAGCGCAATTCTTAGCGAATCTGGTGCGAGCACGCTACAATATATTTATATCAGGAGGAACCGGTTCAGGAAAGACTACATTTTTGGGAGCACTTGCAGAGTATATTCCTGATCAGGAGCGTGTTGTCACGATAGAAGATTCCGCAGAGCTTCGTTTATATCATATCCAAAATCTGGTTCGCTTAGAGTCAAGAAATGCAAGCCAGGAAGGAAAATATGAAGTGACAATTCGGGACTTGATTAGAAATAGTCTGCGTATTCGTCCTGATCGTATTGTTGTCGGAGAGGTACGAGATGCGGCTGCGCTAGATATGCTTCAAGCGATGAATACTGGTCATGATGGTTCACTTTCAACGGGTCATGCCAATAGTGCACAGGATATGATGACACGTCTTGAGACAATGGTTTTGATGGGAGTGGAGCTTCCGCTTGCAGCAATAAGGGGACAAATTGCCTCGGCAATTGATATTGTAATTCATTTGGGGCGTTTACGAGATCGTTCCCGAAAGGTACTTTCTATTCAGGAAGTTACTGGTCTTGACGAAAAAGGAAATGTAACACTGTCTGTACTATATCAATTTCAGGAAACGGGGGTTGTGGATGGAAAGATCACAGGAAAACTCGAGGCGGTTCATTCACTTAAAAACTGCGAAAAACTTAAGAGCGCAGGAATTGTATTGTCTTCCTGAGGTATTAGGCTTTAAGGAGAAGCTTTTGTATGGAGCTGTGGGAGCAGCAGGCTGGTTAGGGCTTACTTATATTTTTTATCATGATTTTTTGCCAGGATTTATTTCAATGCTACCGTTTATTTATTTTTTCTTTCGATGGATTAGAAAATCGCTGCATGAAAAGCAAATACAGCGTATCAGACGCGAATTTCAAGAATTAATTCAATTGTTATCTGGTGCATTTAGGACTGGCCATTCAGCAGAAAATGCAATGCAGGAGGCTTCTGAGCAGCTATCTATGATGGAAGGAGAAACTGCTTATATGGTTCAGGTTATGCAGACAATGCTTACAAAAATGAGTTTGGGAGAACCTGCTGAGCAGGTATGGCTGTCGTTTGCAGATGCATGTGAGATAGAAGAAGTAAAAGAATTTGCAAAAGCTTTTGCGCTTGCTAAGAGAAGTGGTGCATCAATGCCATTTATTTTGCAGAAAATCGCTAGTCAGCTTGTATTGAAAGTGCAGACGCAGTCTCAGATCGAGACAATGCTTGCAGGGAAAAAGCTAGAACAAAAGATTATGAATTTGATGCCAGTTGGAATCCTTTTATATTTATCTGTTACATCACCGCAGCTGCTTAGTGTAATGTATGAGACGATGACAGGAAAGATGATTATGACAGTGTGCCTTTTTATTTATATAACGGCATATCTTCTTTCTGAGAGGATAACGAGACTAGAATAATCTGTAATTAAGGATGCTGTAACTAAAACAAGAAAGAATGAAGTTGCTGAAAGGCAATAATAGGGAGGTGTGCTGCATGGCGTTGTTTTTTAGTTGTCTGATGGTGGGATTAGTAGTAATTGCTGTATGGAAACGAAATTATAAAAAGGAAACAATTGACAACATTCTGAGTGAGGAAAACAAAAAAGAATGGTTACGGTTTTTATTTCCAATGGGACTGTGGATTTATGATTTGCTTTTAAAGAAGCAGCCAGCTCAAAGTGAAGAAGAAAGAGAGTGGGCAAATGCCTTATATGTAAGAGAGGATGCAAAGAAAAAGCTGCAGCTTCAAGGCGCAAGGCAGATGGTAAATTTCTGGATATGTTTATTTTTTGCGAGTGTGCTTGGAATTTCTGTTTCATTTCTTCCAGATACGCAAGTACCAAAAACAGAGCTAGAGCGTCCGGAGTTTGGACAGACAAAAGACTATAGTTAGAAGAGGGAGATCAGACCATTCACGTAAGTGTAGATGGAAAAGAACCAGAGACACAAGGCATGATGGCTGTGTTTGATGATACATTTGATTCAGTAAAAGAACAGATTTTAGGAGAGAATGAATCACTTGAAAATGTTCAGACTAATCTTTCTCTCGTTTCTTCCACAATTTATGGAATACGTGTGGCGTGGAAAAGCTTAACTCCAGAATTTTTGGATGATTTTGGCGTGATTCAAATACAAGATATCCCTCCAGAGGGTGTTACTGCACAACTTCAGGTAAAGCTATCTTATTCTATGTATGAACAGTATTATACACTTGATGTGAGACTGATGATGCCAAAGAAGGATGCGCAGTATTATATGATGCTTTTGACAAAACAGTTAAAGGATGAAAATGATAATACGAAAACAAAGTCGATAGTGACGCTTCCTGAAAATATAGAAGGAAAGAAGTTAACCTATAAAACAGTGCAAACACAGCCGATCCGCCTGATGCCAGCGCTATTTTTACTATTGCCGTTTATTTTATATGAAATTGCAAGGCAAAAAAGGAAAGAAGCATTTGAGAATCGAAATAAACAGCTGATAGCTGATTATCCTAATTTTGTGTTTGAGTTAGGATTGATGATTCAGTGTGGATTAAATGTACGCACGGCATGGAATCGTTTGACTGCAGAATATGAAGAAACACAGCATAAATGCAAGGGATATCAACGTTATCTGTTTGAAGAAATGCTTGTTACCCGAAATCAGATAGAGGCAGGTGTAAATGAAGCAGCAGCATATGGTGCATTTGGAAGGAGGTGCAGAGCACACTGCTATTTGAAGTTAGGAAGCAGCCTTGAACAGAATTTGCGTCAAGGAATATCGGGATTAGAGCAGCAGCTTGATCAAGAACTGACACAGGCGTTAGAACAGAGAAAAAACCAAGCAATACAGGATGGTGAGCGTATGGAAACCAAAATGTTGTTTCCGATGTTTCTTTTGCTTGGATTAGTAATGGCTATAGTAATGATACCTGCATTTATGAGTATGTAGTGATTAAAAATAAAGAATTACGGAAGGAGGTATATTTCGATGGAAGGAATTAAAAAACATACGGTTTTTTGTCGTATCACTGATGGCGCAGTGAAGAAAATTAGAAGATTTAGAAATAATACAAAGGGAGTTACTACTGTTGAGGTGATCTTAGTTCTTGTAGTGCTTTTGGCAATTGTTGTAATTTTTAGAGAACAGCTTACCGCTATCGTAACTGGAATTTTTAGTCATGTAAATAGTACAGTAAGTGAATTGTATGGATGATGAAAAGGTTACATGAGAAAGCCAGTATAACTGTATTTTTATCGCTGCTGCTTGTACTATTTATTGGATTTATTATGATGATGACAGAGCATGCGAGGATATTTGGACTTCGTCAGCGCCTGGTCTGTGCTACAGACTCTGCAATGGATTCATTATTTTCTATGTATGATCGTGAATTACTTAATGAATTTGATTTAATGCTTTTAAATGAAAATGAATTAAGTAATAATCAAGATATAGAGGAGATTGTAAGTAAATATTTGACGATGAACGCAAATCCAAAACAAGACCATTTGCTTTTATCTGGGAATCTATATAGAGGAACAAGCAGCACTGCAGAGATTAAAAATACGGTTTCAGTCATTGAAAATGAAGGAGAATTATTTGCCAGAAGCGTACTGGAATTTATGAAATACCGCACACTTGGAATTGCGGTTGAAAAAGTACAAGAGCAGCTTGAAGAGCTGGAAATGGGTGATGATGCGAAGACAATGGCAAAAGAGCAGCAGGAACTGGAACAAGAAAGTTTTGATGAGCAGTTTTTAGAAAAAACGAATGAAGAAAAGAAGAAGTATGAGGAAGCGATAGAAGAAAGCTGGCTAGAAAAATTAGAAAAGCTCAAGGAAGATGGTTGGCTGAATTTTGTACTGCCGTTTGATCAGGCTGCATCAGGATATGTTATTGAGGCAGAGGATCTTCCATCAAAGTGGAGAACTGTAAATTTTACATGGTATCACTCTGCGATTAGTGAAATGGAAGAAAGTTTTTTGTTTACAGAATATCTTTTAGAGCATTGCCGCAGTTTTACAAGTACAGGCGAGACAAATAAAATGGCATATGAGCTAGAATATATACTAAATGGCAAAACAAGTGATAAGGAAAATTTAAAATCAACAGTAAATTCACTTCTTTTAATGAGAGAGGGACTGAATTTATTTTCTGCATGGAAGGATCCTGTCTTATCATCTCAGGCAGAGACAGCGGCAGCTACTCTTGTTGGTTGGACTGGCGTATATCCTGCCATTAAGCTGACGCAGTTTACAATGATTGCAGGTTGGTCATTTGCTGAGGCTATAGTTGATGTAAGAACATTGCTAAGCGGAGGCAATATTCCTATTATTAAAAGCTCAGAAAGCTGGACGTTGGAGTTTTCACAGATAGCAGATTTTTTAGATGGAGATTTGTTTTTAACAGCAAAAGAGAATAATGGACTGTCATATGATGAATACTTACGCCTTCTTTTGTATGCGCAAGGGCGAAGTGATAGACGCTACCATACAATGGATGTCATTCAGCTTAGAATGAGAGAAAAAAATTCTGATTTTTCGATGGCGGATTGTTTGGGAGCTGTACAGGTTAAGGCAAGTATGAAGGCGGCACCGATTTTTTATTGTTTTGCTGGGTCTGGATATGAGATTTCGTGCGAACAAAGCCGTATGTATTAGATTAAAATTAAAATAAAGAAAGGTGGTGTACCATGAGGCTGGCAGTTGATCATAGAAAAGCATTCAAAAAAAAATCCAGGTATCGATCATTTTGTTTTTCAGTTGGCTGCCAGCAATGTAACGGTTCGCTGACTGTTGAAGCCAGTATAGTGCTGCCTATTTTTCTTAGTGTTATTATGGCGCTTATGTCTTTTTTTGAGGTTATACAGATACAGACGCGGGTTCAGCAGGGAATGAAGGATTCAGTTACAAGTGCTGCTGGATATTATTATTTGCTTGAAGAGCCAAATGAGGCAGAAGATGTAGGCGGTGAAGAAGCAGAGGATGTGACCACGCTGATAGTTCAAGGTGGAATTACAGCAGTTTATTTAAAACAAAAGCTTCTGTATTCAGTGGGAAGAGAAATTTTAGATCGTTCATGGATTATAGGAGGAAGTGATGGACTGACCGTACTTGGTTCTCGTTTTCCAGATGATGATGGAAATTTAGATCTTACCGTAACATATCGCGTGAGAGTTCCGTTTCTTCCGGGAAATTTCGGTTCACTTTTATTTACACAGCGGGAGTGTCAGCGTGTATGGAGCGGAAATAAAGCACCATCGCAAGATGGCGATAAGATAGAAGATGAGACTAAGGAAGACCAAATTGTGTATATTACGGAAACAGGAAGTGTGTACCATACAAGTTTGGACTGTTCATATCTGAAGCTTTCTGTGAAACAGATCCGTCATAATGAAGTAGTCAATTACCGCAGTGATGATGGCAGCAAGTATTATGCATGTGACAGATGCGAAAAAGGCGGAAGTGGTTTTTGGGTTTATATTACATCAAGTGGAAATCGTTTTCACACAGATCCAAATTGTGCGGCGCTAAGAAGAAATGTAAAGTCAGTAAAGCTTTCAGAAGTTTCAGATCGTCACTGCTGCAGCCGCTGTGCCAAACAGGATGATGGAGGAAAATCATGACGCAGGCAAGGTGGATTTTTATTATTTTATGCTTTTTGCTTCCAGCGGCAACTGATTTGTTATTTCATAATGTATCTGTGTGCTGGCTGATTGGATGTACAGTTATTGCAATGATTTGGAATTTCTTTTGTGGATGCGAAATCCTTGATTTAGTGTTTTGCTTATTTCCAGGGATGATAGTGTGGCTTTTGGCGCGTTTTAGTAAAGGCATTGGAATGGGTGATGTACTTTGCATATTTTTGCTTGGAGCGGGCTGTGGGGTGGAAATAGGGCTGGAAATTTTATTTGTAGGCAGTATTCTTTGTCTGTGTGCACAGTTGATGCAAAGAGTTTTTATAACACATGTTTACCAAAAAGAAATACCATTTGTTCCTTGGCTGCTTGTCTCAATTTGCATCAATTGTCTGATATATACTGCGTTTATAAGCAAGTAGTAAAACCGGGCTGCGAATGTTAGCTTTACGAGAAAGAGGTGTTTTTGTGAAGCAGGAAAAGAAAAAGATTGTTATTCTGATCAAAAAGAAGCTTTTATTTCGGGAAAAAGCAAGCTTTACTGTGGAGGCCAGCTTGATTATGATGACAGTTCTCATGGCTGTTTTTATGTGTATTTATTATGGTTTTTTCACTCATGATAAAGCAGTGTTAGAGGAAGTATCGTGGCATACAGCGCAAAAAGCGATGCTTTTGGTGACAGAAAACAGTAGTATGAAAGATGGAGCTTTTTCTTGGGAAGAACTTCAGGAAAAAGGGCTTTTATGGCGGATCTCGCAGAATACGGCAAACCAGGATATAATTTGTGAATATGCAAATACGCATATAGAAGGTGAATTATTTGCCTGTGATATGCCATCATTTTTGGTGAAGGCAGGACCTGGAATGGTTAAGATTACATATAAGGCACCAATACGTCTTCCTTTTTTTGCCCTGATGCGTTTATGGGGAACACCAACAGAAATTACAGGACAAGTGCAGGTACATGAATCAAAGCAGGAGGAGTTTATCAGACTGGTAAGAGGAATCAAGCGGGATAAAGAAACAGCGTCAGATTCTAAAGAAATATCAGCTGAAGATTGAACATTTTACGAAAAGCAATAAAAATTCATTACAGGGGGTGATATAATGGCACAAATGGAAGTATCATACAGCCGAAGGCTTGATTATCAGTATATGATGATAGAGACAGACGAGGAAGCCAGATCAGATTATAGGTTGTCAATGCTGATTAACAATAGGATCAATGGATTTTTACCTGTACATGTTCAGCAGATGAATGGAAAAAGTACGCTTAGCTATGAGATTACATCATTAGAAAACTTACCGGAATTTCTTGATGCCAGAAAGATCACCTATGATGAGATGGTGTCACTTCTATTGCAGTTTTGCAGTGCAGTTTCAGAGGTAGGGCGTTATTTGCTAGACGGAGAAGGAATATTACTTGAACCTCAGTATATATATGTGTCGAAAAGCTTAGAACGTATTCGATTTTGCTATTATCCATATCAGCATATGCCGTTGCATCAGTCTGTAAATGTATTATGTCGATTTTTGATTGATCATATTGATTATGATGATAGAAGAAGCTTAGAACTGGCATATGGACTCTTTCAGGAAAGCCTTCGGGAAAATTTATCAATCAGTGTAATTGTTGGATGCATAAAAGATCGGTTAGAGAATGCCACAAATGATTCTTGTGATTCTAAAGTATCTTCTGTGCAGATAAGTTCTCAAATTAATAAGCAAATAACAGACCAAGAATGTGGACAGAGCGATTCTAAACAGACTGATTCTGGTGCAAGTGAACAGGAAAAACAACAGAAAATACAGCAGGAAAAACAATATAAAAATGTGCAGCAAGTGTCAGATTCACCTAAGAGGGAAAAAACAAAATGCAAGCAAAAAAAATCGTCAGTTACAGTTATTGGCATATTATTGATTATGGTTATTTTGGGATATGTGTTTTTTACAGCAGGGAAGCGTTTGCTTTTGTTAGATCTCATCAATAAAAATCTGCTTGCAGCTGCCGGGATTTTCATAGTCGTGGCGGCAGTGGCAGCAGCATTTATGGCATATTGGATATTAAAGCCAAAACATTGACAAATCTTATTTCTAATGATAAAGTTGACTGACAGAATTTTGCTAGTTACAGTTCATTCAAATATGTGTCCTGTGAATTGTAACTTTTGTTAAGTACAACGAGGTGATAAGGGTGGATCAAAAATTGATGCGCGAATTTGTGGAAAAAAAGCTGAAGCGTGGTGGGTATACGAATATTGCTGCAGCAAATTTTCCTTGTGGTGTATGGATCAAAGAGGATACGAAGCTGTATGCAGTTTGTCTGTTCGATGATCCAAATAAGCTGGCAGCCGATCCTTGGAGAATTGATAGGGTAGTTGATTATGCAGCACAGAAGGTTAGAGAGCAAAAACAGCTGGAGTGTCAATTTCTTGCACTTGTGCTGTCAGATGATTTTTCAATTTCAAAGCAGCTTGTAACAGGCTTTTACCCAAGGTGGTTTATAGATGACGCTGGACAGCCAGTGATTTTTGACGGACAGCCGTCTGAATTTTGTGATCTTTATGCTACCCTGATTAGAAAGGAACGTTTTTCAGATCGTTTTAATGGAAAACGAATAGCAATTAACAGAATACCAGAGGTTACGTTGATGTTGGTGATTCTTAATATTTTGATTCAATGCATCGTTGCAGTCGGTGAGATTGGAGGAAAAGAATCGGCATTGATGAATATGATGGTGCTGCAAATTGGTAAGTTTGTTCAAAAGCCAGAGTGGTGGCGTCTTGTTACAAGCGTTTTTCTTCACTTTGGATGGGATCATTTATTTAACAATATGCTTGTTCTTTTGTATCTTGGTGCATTGGCAGAGCGCTGTATTGGAAAGTGGCGTTTTCTTGGTGTATATTTAATCAGTGGCATTGGCGCAAATGCGGCATCTGTCTGGTGGTATGTGCATCAGGGGGATTTGCTTGTAGCGACAGCTGGTGCATCTGGTGCAATTTTTGGAATCGCAGGCCTTTTACTATGTATTGTTTTATTGTCAAAAGGTCATTTTGAAGAAATTACGCTTCGACAGCTTATTTTCATGATGTTTTTCACTTTATATCATGGATTTGTCGAAAGTGGTGTCAACAATTGCGCACATATAGTGGGCGCTATAATAGGCTTTGTATGCGGCATTATTATTTTTTGTCAGATGAAAAAGAACAGGGCAGAAGGAAGGTAAAGGTGGCACCCTGATTTGGAGCAGAGCTTACGCGTATATGACCGCCATGTCCTTCAATAATACGTTTGGCAACTGGAAGGCCAAGCCCAGTACCATCTGGTTTTGTGGTAGTAAAAGGATGGAAAATAGTAAGCAGTTGTTTGGGTGCAATCCCGCAGCCATCATCTATTATAGATACGACAAATTGTTCGTTTGATTTTGTAAGAATAATTTGAACGTTTCCATTGTCAGATATGGCATCAAGTGCATTGACAATCAAATTTAAAAGTGCTTCCATCATTTTGGGGGAGTCGAGAGGCATGTAGGCGCATGAGACGCGGCTTGTATATGTAAGTGTTTTGTTCGTTCCCTCGGTTAGAGGAAGACATGATAAATAAGCCCGCCGCAGTAAATTGCAGAGATCACTGCGCTGTTTCGTCAGTTGGTCAGACATGCTGTAATCTGTCAGATCACGAAGAAGCTTATTCATTAAGCGGCAGTCAGAGGAGAGCTCTGGCCAATAACGATAGCATCTAACTTCAGGATGCGCAGCTTCAATAGCCTGAATACTGCTGCACAGCAAAGAAAGCAGAGTTTGAAGTTCATGGGCGGCATTGGCAAGAAAATAGGTTTGATCGTTCATAAGCACCTCCATTACAGCTTTAAATTGTTACCTGTTAGATATATCATTTTTTATAGATTGTCTCAAGAAAAATGTAACGACATTTTGTGCTCTTGTAATTTATCAAAAAAATGAGTATACTGGGTACAAAAGAAAATGGCATCAATATTTGCCGAAAGAGAGGTTTTAATTATGTTAGATGATAATTGTATTTTTTGTAAAATAGCAGCAGGTGAGATTCCATCAGAGACTGTTTATGAGGATGAGCAGTTTCGCGCAATTCTTGATTTAGGTCCGGCATCTGCAGGACATACATTAATCCTTCCAAAGGCGCACTTTAAGGATGTAACAGAGATCAGCGATGAATATGCCGCAAATGTTCTTAAAGTTGCTGCAAAGCTTGGAAAGGCAATGAAGAAAGGTCTTGGATGTGAGGGCTTTAACTTAGTTCAGAATAATGGTGAGGCAGCAGGACAGACTGTTATGCATTTCCATATGCATGTGATTCCAAGATATGCAGGCGGAGAAGACATGGTCTCATGGGATCCGAAGCCAGCAAAGAGAGAGGAACTCGAAAAGCAGGGAGCAAAATTAAGAGAAGCGCTTAAAGATTAAAAAGAAACTTTTATTATTGAAGGTTTTACGCATCATGAAAAGCAGTTTTTTATAAACATAAAGAAGACATGATTTCAAGAAAAAAGGCAGATTCCACAATGGGAGTTCTGCCTTTTTTTTACGATAATTCTTTAATTAGCTTGATTACAATATCTACGCCATTGCTTTGATTGCTGGTGGCCATCGCCTTTTTGTAAGAATCACGATTGTTGTAAACTTCGTGAACAGCTGCCATCAGTGTATCAGCATTTAACTTTTCTTCTTCAAGTACATAGGAAAAACCTTGCTTTTTAAAGGAGTTTGCGTTCAGAATCTGATCGCCACGGCTTACGGCTGCTGGAAGCGGAACAAGAATGTTTGGCTTCTTGAGTGCCAAAAGCTCACAAATGGCATTAGCACCTGCACGTGAAAGCACAATATCAGAGATTGCAAACAAATCTTTAAGCTCATCAGAAATATATTCATATTGAATGTAGCCTGGCTGAGCAAGTGTGCTGTCAAGATTTCCTTTGCCGCACAGATGAATGACATGAAACTCCTTAAGAAGCTGAGGAAGAGCACTTCTAAGACCGGCATTAACTGCACGTGAACCAGTACTTCCTCCCATCATCAAAAGGATCGGCTTGTCGTCACTAAGTCCTGTAAAAGCAAAGCCGGCATCCCTTGAACCATTTAACAGTTCGCGGCGAATTGGTGTTCCAGTAAGAACAGCCTTATCAGCCGGAAGAAGCTTAACTGTTTCAGGAAAGTTGCAGCAGATTTTTTTAGCAGTTCTCATACAGATCTTGTTTGCAAGGCCTGGTGTCATATCTGATTCGTGAATGATAACAGGAATATGATAGTGACCAGCTGCAAGCACAACAGGAACAGCAACAAAACCGCCTTTAGAGAAGACAACATCCGGCTTGTAGTCACGGATCAGCTTTTTAGCCTGCTGAAAACCTTTGATAACACGAAATGGGTCAGTGAGATTTTTTGCACTTAGATAGCGGCGAAACTTTCCAGTGGCAATTCCGTCATAGTGGATGCCCTGTGCTGTAATCAATTTCTTTTCCATTCCCTCATAGGAGCCTATGTAATGAATGTCATAGCCTTCTGCTTTAAGGTCTGGCAAAAGAGCGATATTTGGTGTAACATGACCGGCAGTACCGCCGCCAGTCAATAATATTTTTTTCATTTTATTCACCCTTAATGGACTTTAATGCCTTTGCGAGCTGATCCGGACATGAAGTTCCACGGCCGTTGCAGTTGATTCCTTCGAGACGGGCGATTACTTCATCAACCTTCATACCCTTAACAAGAGATGAGATACCCTGAGTATTGCCATTGCAGCCGCCAACGAACTGAACGGACTCGATAGTATCACCATTAACCTCGATATTAATTTGACGGGAACATACGCCCTTTGGAGTGTAACTTGTCATAAAAAAGCCTCCTTTATATTTCAAAAATGTTTTTTAACGCATGAAGCAAAAGCTAGCAGCGTCTTTGCAAACAGTATAGCATAAACGCGAGTTGATGTCCATTCACAAAAAACAGATAACATCAAAAAAGAAAAAAAGTATCAGATATATGGAAAAAAAGTGTGAGTGAGGTAAAAAAAGTGCGATGGATTCTGTCTTAACAAGCTTGCAATTCTATGCTAGTGTATGAATTAGGAGACCGGAAAATGAATCTGAAAATTTCGGCGGAAAGGGGCGATGGTATGTTAAATTACCTGGAACAGGGAATGATCCTGTATGTTATGGCGGCAGTTTGTGTGATTGGAGTTATCAGCAGATTTGCAGCAAACCGTTGTTACAAAAGTTTGATTCGACAATCTGATAATCTGGCAGCGGCAAAGGACAAGCAGCTGCAGCAGATGAAGACAAAGTACGAGAGCATTTATAGGATGAATTGCGGTATGAAAAATACAGAAGCATTTGTAAGTAAAATGCAGCAGCAGTATCGTATAGCAGGAACACGTCTGACGAGTTGGGAAAATTGCAGTATTTACTGTGCGGCAGCAGCATTTCTAATAGGTGCCGTATCCTCGTTGATTCTTTATTTGAATAAAGGAAGTGTTCAAAATTGTGTATTGTATCTGGCTGGAGGCAGTTTGATGGCAGCTGGGATGATTGTGCTTTCTGGTTTGATGGGAAATAGTTCCAACAAAGATTTGCTTGAAACAGCACTTGTTCACTATTTTGAAAATGTGCTTGTTGTGCGAAGTGCAAGAGATATGCCAGATGGCATCAGTGAGGAGCAGCCAGATGAGCTTGTGCAGCCAGAACGCGAGGCTGCTAGAAGCAGTGCAGCAGCCAGAGCACGAGGAGCAATGAGGGATGATCTTTTTATGCAGAAAAAGGATGGTGCACAGAAAGAAAATAATGTGTCAGCGGAGAATGAAAAGCGGGTGAACCGCCCAGAGCTTGTCAGAAAGGAAGAACCTGAAAAGGATCATCAAAAGCAGTTAGAGGAGTTAAAAGAGAGCCTAGCGCAGATTGCAGCGGCCCGGGGGGAATCCGGGGATCGACAAGTACATAAGCAGCAGACAAGAAAGCTCTCCCCAAAGGAAGAGCAGCTGATCAATGATATTATAAGTCAATATTTGTCATAAGGCTAACATAAACTGGCTGTCTAGGCTATATTGAAATTAATTAGCAAAGAATTAATCTTCTTCAATGATCTGAATTTCAAGATAGTCAAAATCAATTGCCTCAATAAAACTGTCCTGAGTGAAGCGTGTTTTGGCGTGACGTTTGAAATCAGAAATGTTTGATGGCAGCCAGATTGGGACAGCCAGATCAAATTCATGAGCGATGGTTTCGAGTGCTGCGAACACCTTTTTGGTGCGGGTCATATCAAGTGATGGATTTTCAACAACAAAATCCTTGAGAAGATGGTTGTCTGCGAAGACTTTACCCCACATGCGAAACATAAAAACCTCCTAAAAAGAAAAAACTTGTGCTATAGTGAAAAATAGTATATAGTAAACTATAGGAACTGTAAATTGATTGAAAACTGACTTTGTTTTGTGGTCAGTATAGCAAAAACAATTCTCAAACGCAAGTGCGAAAATGGGAATGGTTCTTGATAATCATCGTTAGGAGGAGTAAAAATGGACGATTATAGGCAGCCGGATACTCCGGAAACAGCTAATGAAGTTGAAATGCTGCTTGATCAGCAGGCAGAACAGGCTGTGTCAAGTGAGGCATCCAAGGAGACATCAGCTGATATGAAAGCAGAGCCGGTTAATCTGGAAGAAATTGTGCAGCCAAAGGAGCAGCTAGAAGAAGTAAAAGAGCAGTCAGAAGAACTGATGGAGGAAGCACAAGAGCAGCCAGAAGAATCAGAACTGACTGAGCTTACCAAAGAACAGCCAGAAGAATCAGAGCAGGCTGAGCTTAAAGAAAAACAGCTGGATGAATTAGATGCCGCATCGACAGAAGAGTCACAAGAAGGTTCAATGGAACTTTCAATGGAACCTTCTATGGAAGTGGAAGCAAAGCCAGAGGATGAGGCAACCAGAGAAGCTCAATCATCTGTCTTTGGTCAAGCTGTTACACTTGATGCAATTCATGATTCTGAGTTAATCAAAACAGTAAATAGGGCGAAGCAGTTGTTAAATGATCTTGACGAGGCAGAGAAGGATAAGACACGCCTGACTGGTGAGTTAAAGCAAAGCGAGAAGGCATACAGCAGCATGGAAAAGAGTGTGGCAGAGGGAATTACCACGGCACTTAAAAAGAAAAAAGAAGAAATTGCTGCAACGTATGATCGTGAGCTGAGTCAGTATCAAGATCAGATTGATGTATGTAAAACTGAGCGTGCAAAGGCAAAGGCCAATGCAATAGCACAGCGCATTCAGGTTGAGACAGCGCCTCTAAATCAACAGAATCAGCAGCTAGAGGCACAGATTGAACTGAAATTTAAAGAAAATAAAGTTCCAGTCGTATGTAAAAAGCGTGCGATTTCCATGCTGTTTTTCCCTAAAAACAGCAGAGATTGGACAATTGATATTTTAGTTGGTGTAGGCTTGATTTTCTTTATTCCATTGTTTTTCTCATTGGCAATTTCGAATCGTCTTGTGCTGGCATTTACATTTTTTGTATATGTGGGTGCATTATTTACTGTATATTTGTATTTGCTTCACAAGTATATGCTGAAGTTTGCAGGTGTAAATGAAGAGGTGGAGGAACTTCGAAAGCAGATCCGCATTAATAATAAGAACAAGCAGCTGATGACGAACCGCATCAAGAAAAGTCAGGATGAGACTGGCTACAATCTGGGCAGCTTTGATGATAAAATCACAGGTATTCAGCAGGTTATGCAGAATACAGTAGAAAAGCGCCAGGAAGCACTTGAAAATTTTGAAAGCGAAATTCGTCATCAGATCACAGCAGACATTACAGCTGCCAACAAGGATGAGCTTTTAGGGCTGCAGCAGGAGTTTGAGAGCAAGCGTCAGGAACTTTCAGATAAGAAGGAAGAGATTGAGCAGATCGAAAAGCAGCTCAAGGAAGAATATGAGCCTGTCTTTGGAAAGGATCTGCTGTACAAGCAGCGTTTAAATAAGTTTGATTCCTTCTGTCAGGAGAATGCAGATCTGTCGCTTGAAGAGGCATTGACTCAGTATAGGGCACTGTCTGGAAGTAAGCTGTTAAAAAAGTAAAAAGTCCCTGATAAATTTCATCAGCCAGATTCATTACGAAAGAAAGTGGGACACTTTGACGGTGAAATGGAATGGGATTGTCTTCGCAGCTTGTGACCCCGGTAATAGAAATTTCTCCAACCGGGGGAAGCGACTTTGCAACACCCTCGCCAGGATATAATGCACTGTTTGAAAGACAAAGCATGCCAAGATTTTCTTTAGCACCTATTGAGGCATCTATTGCAATTGTGAGAAAGTCGCCCAGATGCTTCACATAATGAAGCTTTTGACGCAGATTCACAGCATGTACAGGATGAGCAAGCGATCCGCATACAACAAATGTATGCTGCATGGTATCGCAAAGACGCTCTAATTTATAACCTACTAAAGGACCAAGACAGTCCCCAGGGACACGGTCACTGCCAATACAAAGGAAAAGTATTGGTCGGTGGCCGTTCTTTTTTTGGCTTAAATCAACAAGATTGGCTAAACGGCAGGCAAAGCCTTCCGAGGAAAAATCAGTTTGCGAAAAATAGGATGGAGAGTTGACTGTGTTCATAGATACCGCCTTTCTGAAACGTTCTTTGCTTCATTCTATCCGGGGAATAAGCGCTTTATTCGCTTGTCGAAAGATTATGTGTATTCGACAGGCGGTTTTGGCAGATTCTGCACGGTTGTAGTGATACGATGTGCTAAGAAAGATGGAAAATACCGTGCATAAACTGCATGGAACTGGTCTGGAGGTGTTATATGGAAGAGGAAAAGAAACTGCCAAAAAATATTCGTCAGATGGCAGAAAAAGAAGAGCGGGTTAGAGTGTATCTGGAAGACTATGCATATACATTTATTCGTAAATTAAATTGTACAGGGCATGTACGCACTGGTATATTGCTTGGAAGCAAAATGGTTACAGAAAACAAAAGATGCTGGTTTGTAAAGGGAGCAGTTGAGTTAGAGGATGCGCAAGGCAGTACTGAAGAAGAAAATGAGCAAAAAACAGCGATTACGCAGCAGGTCTGGGATAATACGTTGTCAGTGATACAGGAATATTTTCCAGGATGCAGTATATGTGGCTGGTTTATAAGCGGAACAGAAGAAAATTTTCCAGATGGTGAAGAATTAAAAAAAACACATCGTCAGATTTTTTCTGGGGAAAATTGTTTGATGTACTGGAAGAAGGGTGATGAGGAAAGCTTTTGGATGGAGGAAGAAGATACAATTCTCCATTTGAAGGGGTATTTTGTTTATTATGAGAAAAATAATGAAATGCAAAATTATATGCTGAGCCGCAACGCGGATCAAAGTGAGGATGTCAGCGATCAGGCAGCGCTTAATTTTAGAAAGATTATGAAGGAAAAGCAGGGTGGATATACATCATCAGCTTACAGTCAGAACAGAGGTGGCACAGGAAGCTATGGCTATGACGGTGATTATCAGAATAACCGTAATGGACAGAGCGGCAATGGTTATGATGATTTTGGCGGCTTCTGGGGCTTTGGACCATTTGGCTTTGGCGGATATTATGGAGGGGGTTCTAATTCCGGATATTCAGGTGGTGCTTCTAATATGAATGGCAATGATGATACGACAGTTCATTTAAGAGCGGCGGCTAACTATATTAACAATGGTGGATATGATGAGGCACTTAACGTGCTTTCTGCTATTCAGGACAAAGATGCCAGATGGTACTATTATAGTGCTATGGCTAACTCAGGCAAAGGCAATCAGGCAACAGCGATGGAACACGCCAGAAGAGCAGTAGAACTCGATCCTGACAATATGCAGTATCGTATGTTCTACCAGCGTATGAATAGTGGCGGTGAATGGTATTCAGGAAGACAGCAGACATATCAAAATCCTGCAGGTGGAATGGGAAGCTGGTGTATGAAACTTATATTTATCAACCTTATGTGTAACTGCTGTCTTGGCGGAGGCGGCTTATGCTGCCCGGGAAGATACTACTAAGCGGTTCTCCCAGTTCTTTAAGTAATCAAATAGAATATCAATATGAACAGGTCCGGTTTCAAGAATATAACGGTGGAATTCTTTTAAGGAGAAGTTATCACCGAGATCTTTCTGGGCCTGTTTTTTTAGTTCCTCAAAACCTAAAAATCCAAGAACATATTTGCAGTAATTAGCAGGATTAGCAATAAATGCTGTATACATCTCGTGTGCAGCTTCGGCACTGCTAAATCCATAATCGGTAAGGAATGAGGAAAGCTGTGCTTCAGTCCAACCGTAATAATTCACTCCGATATCGCCCTTGGCATAGAGGCAGAGTATAAGTGCATAATTGCACTGGACCAATGAATTAAGCAGAGTATTATCGCCAGCATATTCATATGAATGAACTTCAACATAGGAAGCCCAGCCCTCAATATAGCCGCCAGGTTTAATGACATTTCTAATCAAAGAAGGGCTTGTTGAGGCAAAATACTGTGTCTGGTATAAATGTCCCGGATACCCCTCGTGTGCCAGCGTAGGATACAAATCACTGCTGTCAGTGCCGGCTGAATTAATGTATATAGAGTTAATGTCAAGATTATCAATCTGTGGCATAAAGTACATAGCAGGGCTTGCATAGTCATTAAGTGCTTCAGATACATAATTAATATTATAATTGACATCATTTAAGGCAGGATAATCATCAGTTATCTTCTTTTTTAAATCCTCAATAATCTGGTCTGGTTTATCAATTCCAAAAGAAAATGTGCCAAACTGGCTGTTAAGTGATGGATCTTTTCTTAAAAGCTTCTGCATAACAATTGAATAGCTTCTTATATAGGAGTCAAGCAAATCATTGTATTCGTCAATTGATTTACTCCAGCCAAGACAGTTTTCAAGAAGTCCCTCAAAGTATCTTGCACCATCAGGGTAATTGCATATTCCACCAGAATACTGGTTAGTTCCCTTGAATGAAGCAAGAGTCGTTATAAGTGCGTTATAACCTGGAATTACATGGTTAATAACGGCATCTTCGTTCTGCTTCTTGTATACATTTTTCTCATCATCAGTAAGGAAAATGAGGTCGTCAACACGGGAGTTAAAAGTACCAATAAACATACCTTTGGCATCACCGGCAGAGTCAGCGATAGACTTGCAGGAGCTTATGACCTCATCAAGAAGGTCATCGCTTAGGGTATATCCCCTGACGCTTCTTAATGCCTCGAATTCAAGCAGATTATTAAAATATCCATCCACATCACTTAGGAGCTGTATATATTCTTCAACGTCCTTTTTCTCCATAAATGTATATTCGGAAAAAAGGAGCGGAAGCTGTATCTGTATGCCGATTGTAGGAGTGAGGTCGGTGTTAAGAAGATACAGGTCGCTGTAATTAAGGGTTGTATACAGATATTTGTTTAATAAGTCATAGGTTATCTGCTGGCTCTTGGAAAGTGAAGCCTTGTCAAAAGCGTTGAGCTTTGTTATGTAGTCTGTTATATCTGATGTATCATCAATATTATCAATATCAATACGTCCGAGTGTTATATCGTAATCATCAATTCCATATTCGGAAGGATTTTCCAAAAGTGCGTGCAATGAGAGTGAGTCGCTTGAGGCAAGCTCACGAAAAAGGCTGTCGGTAAAAGCGTTAAAGCTTTCGTTATCAGCTGCATTGTATTGCTCATCAGCATTGTTATAACGTGAAGCAGACCCGCCCAATGGAGTGCAGGCACTAAATGAACAGGCTGTGATTACTACTGCACCTGTTATGGCAGCAGCTTTTTTTAAGAAAGAATAAATGTTAGTTTTATGTTTTATGTAACTGGATTTTAGTGTCAGCATATAATAATCCTCATTTCTGCGGACATACCGCGTAGTCAGCTTTGGGAAGGCGCATATAAGCCCCTGATACAACATTTTTTTAATCATACACTAGATTATATGTATAATAAATGTTTTTCATTAAAGAATATTTGTTTATTCGTTTGACATATTCTAAAAAGCTGGCTATCATATATAGAATAATGATAACGGAGGTTACGGATATGCCACAGAATAAAGGTCCATTTTATATGACAACAGCTATCGCATATACATCAGGAAAGCCACATATTGGTAATACTTATGAGGTAGTTCTTGCCGATAGTATTGCAAGATTCAGACGTCAGGAGGGCTATGATGTCTTTTTCCAGACAGGAACTGATGAGCATGGACAGAAGATTGAATTAAAAGCAGAAGAAGCAGGAATTACACCTAAGGAATTCGTTGATAATGTTTCTACAGAGATAAAGAGAATATGGGATTTAATGGATACATCTTATGACAAGTTCATAAGAACTACAGATGATTACCACGAAAAGCAGGTTCAGAAGATATTTAAGAAGCTCTACGATCAGGGAGATATATATAAGGGTTCATACGAAGGTATGTACTGTACACCTTGCGAGTCTTTCTGGACAGAGTCACAGCTTGTTGACGGAAAATGTCCTGACTGCGGACGTGAAGTTAAGCCAGCTAAGGAAGAAGCTTATTTCTTTAAGATGAGCAAATATGCCAACAAGCTTATTGAGCATATCAATACACATCCGGAATTCATCCAGCCTGTTTCAAGAAAGAATGAGATGATGAACAACTTCCTTCTTCCTGGACTTCAGGATTTATGTGTATCAAGAACATCTTTCAAATGGGGTATCCCGGTTGATTTTGATGATAAGCATGTAGTCTATGTGTGGCTTGATGCTCTTACTAACTATATTACAGGTATAGGTTATGATGCAGACGGTAACTCAAGCGAACAGTATAAGAAGTTCTGGCCGGCAGACCTTCATCTTATCGGAAAGGATATTATCAGATTCCATACGATTTACTGGCCGATATTCCTTATGGCACTCGGTGAACCGCTTCCAAAGCAGGTATTTGGACACCCATGGCTTTTGCAGGGCGATGGTAAGATGAGTAAGTCAAAAGGCAATGTTATTTATGCAGATGACCTTGTAGATATGTTTGGCGTTGACGCTGTAAGATATTTTGTCCTTCACGAAATGCCTTTTGAAAATGATGGTGTTATTTCATGGGAGCTTATGGTTGAGCGTATGAATTCAGACCTTGCCAATACGCTTGGTAATCTTGTAAACAGAACAATTGCCATGTCAAATAAGTATTTTGGCGGCAATGTTGCAAAGACAGGTGCCGACACGACAGGTGCGGGTACAGATGAGAATGGTGCAAGCCTTGATTTTGATGCAGAACTTAAAGCTGTTGTGACAGGTACAAAGGCAAGAGTTGAAGATAAGATGAAGACACTTCATGTTGCTGACGCAATT
>ERZ836939.1760-NODE-1760-length-23557-cov-12.315505_pt1 | contig 23557 bp, 25 predicted proteins | sample MGYA00519912_ERZ836939 | MGnify/ENA primary metagenome ERZ836939 (study PRJEB31850, sample SAMEA3708810) | human gut metagenome | biome: human gut; feature: human-associated habitat; material: faeces | place: China | collected 2014 ...
GCCACCGCGCGAGGGGCTCTTGGCATTTTTGGAGCAGGCGAAGGCGGCGGGCATTGCCATGTGCGTTGCCACGTCTACGCCAGCCGAGCTGGTTAAGTCTGCGCTTGCGGGCGCCGGGCTCGATGCCTACACGGAGTTTGTGACCACTACGGGCGAGGCGGGGCGCTCCAAGCAGTTCCCCGATGTGTACGAGCTGGCGCTGCGTCGCCTGGAGGAGCGCCACGGGTGCGAGTTTGAGCGCGCGTGGGTGTTTGAGGACGCAGTCTTTGGCCTTAAGAGCTCTGGGGTCGCCGGCTTTAAGCGTGTGGGTATTTATGACCCGCATGGCCGCATGAAGCGCGACGACGTACGCGCCAACTGCGATATCTTTATCGACAGCTACGAGGAGCTGGATCTGGCCCGCGTTCTTTCGTTTGAGGGATAGGCGAGAGCTGTGGCTTGTAAGGTATTAGTGGTCTGTGGTTCGCCCGTTGTGGCAAGCGCGGAGCTGCTGCGCCAGCTGGTGGGGGAGTGTGACCACGTTGTCGCCGTGGACCGCGGGCTCGACGCGCTGCTGGGCGCCGGTCTGGGCTGCGACGTTTATGTGGGGGATGCCGACACGGTGAGCGACGCAGGCCGCGCGATGGTCGATGCCGCCGAAACCTTTGAGGTAGAGCGCCACGACCCCTACAAGGACTATACCGATCTGGCGCTGGCGCTCGATGCCGTCCGTCGCCGCTGGCCAGGTGCCGAAGTGGTCGCGACTTGCGCCACGGGCGGCCGCCCGGACATGGCCCTGTCCGTATTGGGCCTGCTCGCGGGCTACGAAGATGCCCCCATCTGGATCGCCGAGGACAAGGTGGTTGCCCGCATCCTCCACGCAGGTGAATCGTGGACCATCGAAGGCGCCGAGGGCAAGACGTTCTCCATCATCGCCATTGCCCCCAACACCGAGGTAAGCGAACACGGCCTAGAATGGGAGCTAGATCACGCCCCCCTGGGCTTGTTAGCCGACACGGGCATTAGCAACGTCGTCAGGTCAACAGCCACGATTCAAGTCCACACCGGCATCGCCATCGCTTTTCTATATCAATAGGCATTTAGAGTCTGGCTCAAAAAAGTCCTTGCACGCCGTGCCAACTTCCCCTATAGTATCTCCCGTCACGGGGGCGTAGCTCAGCTGGGAGAGCGCTTGACTGGCAGTCAAGAGGTCAGGGGTTCGATCCCCCTCGTCTCCACCATCGTGAATGCAAAGGTCTTCGGTATTTCGAAGGCCTTTTTTCATATGAAACACCACACGCCACAAACCCCACCTACGCCAACAAAAAGTTGCACAATTTATTTCCCATGTCTGTACATAGTTTGTTATCCAATCGCAATTACCGGTGCAGCTCGCTGCTCCATTTGGGCTTCAGGAACGCTCCCAATTATTGCCAGCACCCCAATAACCTGCGTAAACGTGAACAGCATCCCAAAACAACCCCCTTAAGCACGTCAAATGAACGATATGTTGTCCAACGCAGCCCAAATCAGTTTAACTAACAGCTTGTGCTAGGATACCTAACGTTACATGAGTTCAACTGTGCTCATGGCCCCAGCAAGCCACAAAGCGCAGGGTCGATCAGCATCCGGCCGTAACGGCGGTGCCAGAAACACCACGAGCTCCAATAAAGAAGTCATGCGACGTTGTTTATTTGCATCGAGTTTATTCTCAAATGCAAATAAGTATTAGATCGCATGCAAATACGTAGCAGTTCTTCAGCTGTTTGCGTGCGGTCCAGTTTTGAAATTACTTGACCGGCTCGCACACAGCCAGCTGGAGATGCGGTCATTTTGCGATACACGTCCGCGTCTCTAGCAACTGCTTTTATACATACCGTTCACGGTGGGGCAGAGCCACGTGCTTGTCTGACTGGGCTCAGGGTTTGAATATGGAGCGCCTTCGCGCACAAGCGCCCTGGCGAAGCCATACCCAAACCCCGTGAGCCACACGTAAGACAGCAAGGGGGGGTGGTGCTCGTGTGGTATGTAATCCAGGTCATTAACGGTCGCGAAGACGTAATGCGCGAGCGCATTGAGCGTATCGTGCCGGCTGGTACCATGCAGGAGCTCTTTTATCCCCAATTTCAAACCGAGATCAAGGTACACGGCGAATGGGTCAATACGACCAAGCCGCTGTTCCCCGGTTATCTTATCTGCGACACGGCAGATCCCCGTACCGTGCAACAGTATCTGCTTCGCATGGACGACTTTGCCCGGGTGCTATCCCAGGACGGTCAGTTTGTGCCGCTGGCAAAAGAAGAGGTCCAGCTTATTGGCAGCTTTACGCATAGGGGAGACCGCGTTGTGCCCATGAGCGAGGCCCTAAAAGACGGCGACCAAGTCGTAGTGACGGCAGGTCCGCTGCTGGGCCACGAAGGCCTTATCAAAACCATTAACAGACGCAAGAGCATTGCTTATTTGGAGCTCGACCTGTGTGGCCGACGCGTAACTACGCGCGTTGGCCTCGCGGTGCTTTCAAGCGAGCAGCGCGTCATGCGCAACCTCGATAAGGCGACCGCCTAGCTGCTGGCGATCGCCACACAGAACAGAGAGGATCCCCGACCCGGGGACGAAGTGTTGGAAGAGAACGTGTCGGATAAACCTCAATATGCAATGGATGCGCCCGCGGGGGCGGCGCTCATCGCTCAGGCCATGGACCGGCGTGAGGGCGCCGGTCGCTACAAGGCCATGCAATCCATCATGGACTGGGATCGTTCGCGCCTGGCCTACCGTGCCGTGAAGCGCGCCTTCGACATCGTGTTCAGCGGCTGCGTGTTGGCGGTCATCGCCGTACCGAGCTTGGTGCTCGCCGCGGCCATCCGCCTTGAGAGCGAGGGTAACCCGTTCTACAGTCAGATCCGCGTGGGCCGCACCCGTTCCGACGGTAGTTTAACCACCTTTCGCATGTGGAAGTTCCGCAGCATGTACAGAGATGCCGACCAACGCCTCGCCGAGCTCAAGGAACAGAATGAGATCGCAGGTGCCATGTTCAAGATGAAGAACGATCCGCGCGTCACCAAGATCGGGAAGTTCATTCGCAAGCACTCCATCGATGAGTTCCCGCAGTTCCTGAATGTGTTTCTGGGTCAGATGTCCGTGGTTGGCCCCAGGCCGCCGCTGCCGAATGAGGTGGCGGAGTACACCGAGTACGACCTGCAGCGTCTGGCCGTCAAGCCGGGAATCACCGGCTGGTGGCAGGTCACCGAACGCAATTCGACGGGATTCGACGGTATGGTCCGTCGCGACTTGGAATATATCGCCAAGCGGGGCGCTTTGTTCGATTTAAAAATAATCCTACTCACAGTGATTGAGGTTGTCAGCGGAAATGGTGCTTTCTAAAGATACCCAAGAGAAATACGAGGACGCTAGTTTTAACGCTGGTCTGCCAAAGCGCGTCGAAGTGCTCGGTACGCCCGTCGACCCGTGGACGATGGAGCAGACCGTCGAGGCGACCGACGCCCTCATCAAGGAGGGGCGCTTCGCCCACCTGATCGGCGTGAACGCCGACAAGCTGCTGCAGATGCGCGACGATCCCGAGATGGACGCGTGCGTGCGCCGCTGCGAGATCGTGAACGCCGATGGAGCGTCCATGGTCATGGCCGCTAAGAAGCTGGGCGTGGACCTGCCCGGGCGCGTGGCCGGAATCGACCTCATGTGGGAGCTGTGCGGGCTGGCTGAGCGCGAGGGACACAGGGTCTACCTGCTGGGCGCCAAGGCCGAGGTGGTCGCAAAGACCGCAGGGGTACTGTCCGAGAGGTATCCCAACATTGTCCTCGCCGGCTACCGTGACGGCTACTTCGGCGACGACGAGTTCGACGCCGTGGTCGCAGAGGTCGACCAGGCCGAGCCCGACATCGTGTTCGTGGGCATCACCTCGCCCAAGAAGGAGCGCCTTATCGAGCGTTTCCGCGAGCTGGGCGCCAAGGGCGCTTTCGTGGGCGTGGGAGGCTCGTTCGACGTCGTCTCCGGCAACATCCCGCGTGCCCCGATGTGGATGCAGCGCGCGAACCTGGAGTGGCTCTTCCGCATGATGCAGGAGCCCAAGCGCCTGGTGAAGCGCTATCTAGTCGGTAACACCCGTTTCTACATGCTTCTCCGCAAGGAGTCAAAGAGGAGCAAGGCCAATGTCTAAGAAGAAAGTAATGCTCGTCTTCGGAACCCGCCCGGAGGCGATCAAGATGTGCCCGCTCGTCAACGAGCTGAGGGCGCGCGCGGATGAGTTCGAGACCGTCGTCACCGTGACCGGCCAGCACCGCGAGATGCTCGACCAGGTGCTGCGCGTTTTCGGTGTGGCGCCCGACCACGACCTTGCGATCATGAAGCCTGGCCAGACGCTGTTCGACGTGACGTGCGACGTGCTGCTCAAGCTCAGGGCCATCCTCGAGGACGAGAGGCCCGACGTAGTCCTGGTCCACGGCGACACCACGACCAGCTTCGCCGCCGCGCTCGCGTGCTTCTACCTGCAGATCCCCGTGGGGCACGTCGAGGCAGGCCTGCGCACGCACGACATCTACAGCCCCTGGCCCGAGGAGTTCAACCGCCAGGCGGTCGACATCGTGAGCGAGTACTACTTCGCCCCCACGGAGGCCAGCAAGGAGAATCTGCTCGGGGAGGGCAAGCCCGAGTCCAGGATCTGGGTCACCGGCAACACCGGCATCGACGCCCTGCGCACCACCGTGCGCGAGGGCTACTCCCACCCCGAGCTCGATTGGGCCGAGGGCTCCCGGCTCATCCTCATCACGGCGCACCGCCGCGAGAACCTGGGCGAGCCCATGCACCGCATGTTCCGCGCCATCCGCCGCGTGATGGAGGAGCACCCCGACACCAAGGCGATCTACCCCATCCACATGAACCCGCTCGTCCGCAAGGCAGCCCATGAGGAGCTCGACGGCTTCGACAGGCTCCACATCATCGACCCACTTGAGGTTCTCGACTTCCACAACTTCATGGCCGCGAGCCACCTCATCCTGACCGACTCTGGCGGCATCCAGGAGGAGGCGCCTAGCCTGGGCAAGCCGGTCCTCGTCATGCGAGACACCACCGAGCGCCCCGAGGGAGTGGCCGCCGGCACGCTGAAACTCGTCGGCACCGAGGAGGACGTCATCTACCGCGAGTTCAGTCGTCTGCTCTCCGATGAGGGGGAGTACGCGGCCATGAGCCATGCCTCGAACCCCTACGGTGATGGTCATGCGAGCGAGCGGATCGGCGACGTGCTGGCAGGCCGGTCGCGATGATTCGGGTCCTGCACATCATTCAACAGCTAGGGCCCGGAAGGGGCGGGGTGAGGACCTTCGTCTCCACGATGCTCAATTGCCCGGCTCCCGATATCGAGCAGAGCGTGCTATCGGTGGGAAGAGTCGAAGGGGATAGGTTCGGAGAGCGATTCTTCGGTCCTTTAATCGATAGCTACAGCCCGCTACTGGTTGGCACTCTTGGGGCGAAGCGTCTTGGCGCTTTTCTATCGAAGCACCGTTTCGATATCGTTCAGATTCACACGAACAATGCGCTCGGCTTCGTCTTCGCCTCTGAGGCCAAAAAGGCCGGAGTTCCCTCGCGCATCGTGCACTGCCATAACAGTGCGCTTGGCAGCACCTCGCGTTTGAAGAATATGGTCAACGTGGCAATGATAGAGAGGTTTCTCCCGTCGGCGAGTGAGCGTTGGGCATGCAGCGAGGTCGCAGGTGAATATCTCTTTCAGGGCGCTGGCTATGCCTTGGTGCACAACGGGGTCGATTCCGATAAATTCCGATTCTCGTCCTCTGACCGGGCTGCCGTTAGACATCGGCTTGGGATCCCGTGCTATGCCACCGTCATTGGGTTTGTTGGGGCGGGCATTCCTGCGAAAAACACCCTGCGTGCCCTCGATATCTTCAATCAGCTGCGCTCCAGTGAGGCCGATTCCCGCCTTCTGCTCTTCGGCCAAGCCGAGGAACTTCCCCTTGCGAAGGAGAAGGCGGCTAAATTGGGGCTGGGCGAATCGGCGGTTTTCATCGGTACCGTTGACGATATCTGGAGGTACTACAGCGCCATGGATGCGCTGCTTGCCCCTTCTTTCCATGAGGGGCTACCGATTGCCTTCATTGAAGCCCAGGCAAATGGACTGCCCATCCTCAGCTCTGACGCGGTTACCCAAGAGGCCGATCTGACGGGCCTTCTCAAGCGCGCAGCACTTTCGCTTTCCGACAAGGAGTGGGCTGATTTGCTGGTAACCTGCGCCGGCAAAAGGGAGTTCACTGCCGAGACGGACTATGTTCCGTTTCTCGATAAAGCGGGTTACACCACGAGGTCGCTCTACGAGCAGCTCTCTGATCGCTATAGGAATATGACTAAAGGGGCGTAATATGACGACCGAGTATTTATCCATGCAAGAGGTGAAAGCTGCCGAGCTGCGCCTCCTTCGCATTTTCGACTGCTATTGTCGAGAGAACAATCTGCGATATTCGCTGGGTTCCGGCACTCTTCTCGGTGCGGTTAGGCACAAGGGGTTCATTCCCTGGGATGATGATATCGATGTCGTCATGCCCGTTGAGGACTACAGGAAGTTTCTGGCCGGCTTCGCCTCCCGTGCTGGTGCGGAGCAATCCCATGTTGGGCTTGCCAGTCAGCTGAACCTTAAAGGTTCAGCTGCAATTCCTTTTGAAAAACTGGTGGATACCAGCATTGAGGTAAAGTCTGCATTCATTGCAGAGGGAATCCGCGAATATGTGTGGATCGATATCTTTCCGATTGTTTCTTTCGAAAGTGAAGCCGAAGCCAGCAAAGCCTGGGATGCAGCAGTTCGATATAAGTACCTTTTCCAAGCATCAAGATGGAGCTCGGGGCAGCCAGGAGTTACTGGCTGCTTCAAAACCGTCTTCGGCACGATTGCCAAGCACACCCCTCTGCAACAGTGGGCTCTCGGTAAGCTAAGAACGATGACGGATAACGGTTGCTTTTCGACTATCGGCACTGCTGCCAATCTGGCTTGGGCGGTCAGCCAGTCGCTGGAGGTTTTCCCCGCGAGCCTGTTTAACAACTTGGTTGAATACGAATTCGAAAACGAACAGTTCTTTGGCTTTGAGGATGCGGACCGCTATCTCTCGATAATGTACGGGGACTATATGTCACTTCCGCCTGCCGACAAGCGTATTGCGCATGAGTTGAAGGCCTGGCGCGTCAGCGTTTCCAGCGACTTCGACCCTACAAGTAGCGGAAGCACCGATGAACAAAATTGCTAAGGCGCTTAAATGGGGCGCTTCCGGCCTACGGGTTGCCAAGATGTGCGTTGTGGCCGGAAATTGGCTCAAGATCGCCTCAGGCAAACCATTGTACCTGGGCAAGGGTGCACGAGCGATATTGGGCGAAGGCGCAACTCTAGTACTGGAAGGCGGCGTTTACATGAACGAGGGCTGCCGCGTGACGGCAGTCCAATCCGCCGTCATCGGTGCAAACACGCTCTTTGGTCCTAATGTCCAGATTTACGACCACGACCACGAATTCGACTGCAGAGGGGTTAGCTCAAAGTTAACCTACGCGCCGGTTTCGATTGGTCAGCATTGTTGCCTTTGCGCTAATGCAGTCGTTAAGCGCGGTTCCTCGATTGCGTGCCGCCCTCTCGTCTCGGAGAACCCTGTTGTCACGTGCGACCTTACCGAGTCGGGCGCGCTGTACGCCGGTGCGCCCGCTCGATTGGTATAGAGATACGACTAGGAAGCCTTCTTAAACGTGGATCAAAAGCTGAACATAACCCTTATCGTGCCCGTGTACAACGTTAGGCGCTACCTCGAGCAGTGCGTCCGCTCAATTCTTGAACAGTCGTATTCAGTTTTCGAGGTGTTGCTCGTTGACGACGGGTCGACCGACGGGTCGGGCGAGCTGTGTGATCGACTCTCCTCTGAGAACGATTGCGTGCGGACAGTGCATAAGGAGAACGCGGGGTTGGGTTTCGCGCGTAACACGGGGCTTGACAACCTGTGCCCTGAGTCAACGCACGTAATGTTCGTGGACTCGGATGACTGGCTCGAATCCGACATGGTTGAGACGTTAGCCCGAGCCATTGAGGACACCGGGGCGGATTGTGTTCTGGGCGGTTTCACCAAGCGAGATGATAAAGGAAGTCCCCAGTTTGAGTTCAAACTCGAGGACGCCGTGTGGGAGGGCGACGAGCTAGCAAAGAGGTTTATACCCCGCGTATGCGGCAGCTCCCCCGAGATGTCCGATTCGATTCCAATGTCGGTATGTTCGTCTATTTTCGCAACAAGGAACATCAACGAACATATCCTGCGCTTTCCCTCGGAGCGCGAGGTAATCAGCGAAGACTTCGTCTTTAAATACAAGTACCTCAGGACTAGCAACAAGGTAGTGACGACGAGCAACGTGGGGTATTCGTACCGCACGAACCTTTCGTCACTTACCACTTCGTATAGACCAGATCGCTTCGACGCCAGTCTTTTTTTCTACGACTACGCTCTTCGACTCGTGGCGGACTCGCCCTCGGAATCGGAATGCGTTTTGAGATTAAAAAAGACCTTATTTATCAATATGAAGATGTGCATCTCGCAGGAAGTGCCTCGCGTAAGCGGTAAGAGCCGCCGCGACGCCTGCCGCGCCATTCACACTATGGCGGGCGACGAACGCCTGATGAAAGTGATTAATGACTACCCATGCGAGAGACTCCGCTTTAAGCAGAAGGTCTTCGTGCAGTTGCTGAGGCACCAGGCCGCAAACGTTCTCTACATGGCTGCGGTTAAGGGGGTCATCTAGATTGGAGACGCGAACATGGCTTTGAGAGACGTGGTGAGAAAGGTTTACAACAAGCTCCTCGTGAACAACGAGGGGTACTTGAAGTACCTGCGTTCACGCGGTGTCACTATTGGTGAGGACGTCACGTTCCATTGCCCCGGCGACACGCACGTCGACATCACCGACCCGCACCTTCTGACAATCGGCGACCACGTTAACCTCACGGGGCCCATTACCATCCTTACTCATGACTACGGCTGGTCGGTAATCAAGGGCAAGACGGGTGAGATTCTGGGCAACGAGAAACCGGTCACCATCGGCAATAACGTCTTCGTCGGGTGGGGCGCCACCATCCTCTGCGGCACGACTATCGAGGATAACGTGATCATCGGCGCCCATGCTGTGGTGAGCGGTCATGTCGAGGGCAATTCTGTTTGGGGAGGGGTGCCCGCTCGGCGAATCTGCTCATTGGAGCACTATCGGGAGAAGCGAGCCTCAGCTCAGGTCGAAGAGGCCAAGGAGTACGTGCAGCTCTTCCGTGCGAGGAGGGGCCGCGATCCCAAGCCCGAGGAGATTCGCGAGTACTTTCCGCTATTCGCAGACCCCGAGAATCTCTGCGGCGTGCATGAGTCGCAGACGAGGCTGATGGGGACGTGTGATGAGAGTTTGAAGTGGATGAAGGGCGCTAAGCAATACGAGGATTTCATCGCCTTCATAGATGACTGCAAATAAAGGGCGCTCGTCCTTGACTTTCAGAAAGGATGGCTGTGTGGGGTATTCGTATCGCACCAACCCCTCGTCTCTCACCACCTCGTACAGGTCGGATCGCTTTGACGCCAGTCTTTTCTTCAACAACTACGCTCTTCGACTCGTGACGGGCTCGCCCTCGGAAACAGAATGCGTTTTGAGATTAGAAAAGCCCCTATTTATCAATATGAAGACGTGCGTCTCGCAGGAAGTTCCTCGCGTTAGTGGCAAGAGCCGACGAGATATCTGCGATGCCATTCGAAGAATGGCGAGTGATGATTGCATGCTGAAGGTAATAAGCGGCTACCCATGCGAGAGACTCGGCATAACACTAAGAGCTTTTGTGGAACTGCTGAGGCGGCGGACCGTGAGTGTTCTATATTTGGCCGCTTCATATGGTGTTTTCTAGATTGGAGGCGTGAACATGGCTTTAATTAATGGACTTAAGTATTTATACAATTCTATTTTCCTCAATAACGATTTACTGATTAGCCGCTTGAGAAAATTGGGTGTTGCCATTGGGGACGATGTGACTTTTTACTGCCCCAAAGAAATGACGGTTGATATTCAAAATCCACATCTGATCACTATCGGTGACCATGTAAAGATTACGGGCCCATCTACAATCCTGACGCATGATTATTCTTGGGGAGTAATTAAAGGAAAAACTGGGGAGGTTTTAGGTAACCAAAAACATGTGACCATAGGTAACAACATTTTCATTGGATGGGGTGCCACAATCTTGTGCGGTACGACAATCGAGGACAACGTGATCGTCGGTGCACACTCCGTCGTAAGTGGAAGGCTTGAGCACGACTCTGTTTATGCAGGCGTTCCAGCAAAGAAGGTTTGCTCATTAGAGTGCTACCGTGAGAAGCGCGCGTCAGCTCAGCTGGAAGAGGCGAAAGACTACGTAGTCCGTTTTCGTCGCCGTTTCGGGCGCGATCCTCGTGCAGACGAAATGAGGGAGTATTTCTTTTTGTGGGCCACTCCTGATCGACTTAGCGACAGCTATGTTTTTCAAATGAGCCTCATGGGGACTTACGATAAAAGCGAAGCGATTTTGGCAACCCCGAGACAATTTAATAGCTTTGAGCAGTTTCTTGCCTACTGCGACAATGCCGAAGTTGAGTAACTATGAATAAAAACAATAATGGCCCCGTTGTAACAGTTGTTGTTCCCGTCTATAACGTCGAAGCGGAGCTAAATAGGTGCGTTGAGAGCCTTGTGGGACAAACGTTCAGCGATCTTCAAATTATTCTTGTTGATGATGGATCAACTGACTTGAGTGGCGAGCTTTGCGATGCCTGGGCAGACAGAGATTCCCGCATCTGCGTTATACATAAGCAGAATGGCGGATTGTCCTCTGCCAGAAATGCCGGAATCGATATCGCTGAGGGTGAATACCTTGGTTTTGTTGATAGCGACGATTTTATCGAGCCCGATATGTACGAAACACTTTTGACCGGAATGGTCGATGGCGAAGTGTCTATGGTCACGTGTGGTAGGTATGTACATATGGGAGACACTGTTAGAAATGAATTTTCTACACCCGTAGTGATGAGGCTTACTTCCGCAGACGCTATGAAGGAGGCTTTACTCGGTAACATCATTGATGTGTCTGCGTGGGATAAGCTTTATCGTCGTGAACTGTTTGATGAAATCCGCTATCCCTATGGACGCATAAGCGAGGATGCAGCCATTATTTTGCAACTGCTCGACCGCTGTAGCGATGTCGTTCATGTAGGGAAGTGTCTCTACCACTACGTGTTTCGCACCGGAAGCATTAGCAAGTCAACCTACAGCCATAAACAATTTGATGTTATGTATAACTGTCGGGAGATGACAGCTTGGGTAGAGAAAAACAAGCCTGATTTTTCTATGGACATCAACTCGTATTGCTGCGCACAAATGGCAGGAATGATTGAGTGCATGATTTGCTCCCCAGGAGCGAGAAAAGAATGGGGCGAGGATTACAGCGCCTATTGGGGCCTATTCCGTCATTGTTTCCAAAGCTACGTTACGCTTGGTGGACACAAAAAAGTTGAAATTGCGCGCGTCTTTGCCACGCGTATGCATCTTTACCGCCTATTCTGGCTAGCCCGTCAGGTTAGAAACGGGGTTAAGCGCTATGTGTAATGATGCTGCAACCGTTTCCATTAAGCGAAAAACTCTTGCTGATGTCACCATCAAGGACATAGACATCGTGTTAGCGACCTTACTCTTTTTCGCTCCTACGGATGGCAGTGGCGGCGGAGCGTACTCGTTGGTTCGCTATGGCTTAATTGCGTATCTTGTCCTAAAGAACATTCTTTGTTGTAAGAGCATTCCAATTGTCATGATACTTCTTAGCGCATTCTCTGCGCTTATGGCGTACTCGACCTGGATTAATACCCATAGTCCGACTTGGTCCTTTTCCGGATTCATGTTTGGAATGGGAATCGTTGCCGTCATTCTCGTCTATGTTGATGCGTGCTGTCGCCTTTCCACCGAGATTGTTCTGAAACGCGTGCTCGTCATCTTTATTGTTGCGATCTTACTCAACGATTTAATGATGGTTGTTTTGCCCTACAATCGCTCTGATTCCAGTACGGTGTACCTAATCGGAAATAAGTTCATAGTATCCTACGCGCATTGTCTGCTTTCTGGTCTTATGCTCGTTTGCTACAGAGATAAGATTACTTTAAATCGCATGATCGTGATCATAGGCGCCTTTATGTCGTATTTTTCTGGCTCAAGCACAGGTGCCATGATGATGGTCGCTATGCTTGCTTTGACGTTTGTTCCCGCTAAAACTCGATTTGTTATCGCGAACCCTTTGTTTCTTGCAGCCTCTGTTGCTGTTTTGAATATTCTCATTTGGGGACAAGCAAATCTATTCCAAATGCCTGAGTTTCAGAATTTTGTAGTCAATGTTTTGCATAAGAATCCAAATATGACTGGACGTGAGCAGCTATACGCCGTCACTTTTGATCTGGTTGCAATGAAGCCTGTTTTCGGGTGGGGATACCTTACCGATATTTACCGAATCACTTTTGGCTACGGTAACGCGCAAAACGGATTGTTTCACCTTATAACCCAGTGTGGAATCTTGGGCACTACGGTCTATTTCGCAGGTTTGTTTACATCTCTTCTCGGAAAACCGGTTCAGAACAAAAGCCTTTTCGGCATTTACGCCTTTTTGCTTTGCATGGTTCTCGGTTCATCTGTGGAGATTAACCTTTCCTTCCAATTCGCTTTTGGCATTGCTCTGGTTTGCGGAGCTTTGCACGGTTTTGATGCTACGGAGAAATAATATGCTCGTTGGAATTATGACAATGCACCGAGTTCCCAATTACGGGTCTTTCTTGCAAGCCTATTCACTAAAAAGAATGATTGAATCCTTGGGTCATCAGGTGGTTTTCGTCGACTATCACATTGAGCCCGATATCTTGCATAAAGGGGACATAAAGGAAACCCTTCGTTGCGAGATGAGGCAAGTTGGACAGTGGTTTAAATCCTCATCATTGGGTCATTCAATAAAAAAGGCACTCAAGGGGGATGCCGTCTCATCGCGTTCCGTAATGTTTAGTTGCGATGATATGCTAGGAATCACAGATAGACGACACTACAACACGAAATGCGACGTCCTGGTCATAGGCAGCGATGAAGTGTTTAATTGCCTCCAGCTTGGTTCCAATATTGGTTACTCCCTTGAATTGTTTGGGAGGCGCGCCAATGCAGGTAAAGTGATAAGCTATGCCGCTTCGTTCGGCAATACGACGTATGAAAAACTTGACCACTATGGGGTGACTAGGGAAATAGGGGATTGCCTTAATTGTTTCGAGGGAGTTTCAGTTCGTGACACGAATTCCGTTGACACTGTAAGTAGGCTTACGGGTAAAGCCCCAATCATGCATCTTGATCCTGTACTCGTCGGTGGAGTGGAGAACGAAGACTGGTCTCCCTGCAACGAGAGTGGATTCATGATTCTTTACGGCTACAGCTTCCGATTTACCGAGGATGAATGCAGAGAGGCTCTCGAATTTGCTCATTCCCACGGGCTTGAACTCATCGCATTAGGTGAGGACCAGCCCGTGCGCGATCGCCATATTCGATGCCGCCCTGACCAGGTTTTACCATATTTTCGAGCAGCTGATTATGTGTTAACCGACACCTTTCATGGAAGCATATTTTCTATCGTTACCCATACGCCTTTTGTGACGATTCCCCGTGGAGACCAAAACGGCCAAGGAGGCAATGTCCAGAAACTAACGTCGCTTCTGGACGGACTCAACCTTTCTGATCGGCGACTTAGCTCAATTGATAAATTGGGCGAGGTTCTCGAAATCAAACCAGATTTCGAATCTTCAGACAAGATTCGAAGCTCTGAGTCGCTACGCTCGCTCAACTACCTGAGATCATATCTCTCAAATCGAGGCGTTGCCGAGTGATGACTAAACAGATCAAACCGCTTCCAATATTACAGGGCAAGACCGCTTTTGCGATAAACCTTATCTCGCAAGTGTCTGTTATTGTTGCTCAGATGGTCATCAGCTTGTTTTTGACCCCGATTGTCCTAGAGAAAATGGGGGCAGAAGCCTATGGCTTTGTTGGTCTTGTTAACAACTTTGTAAGCTATGTGGCTGTAATTACTACAGCCTTAAATTCGCTCGCAGGTCGCTATATCACGATTGCGCACCATAGTGGGGACCAAGAGAGTGCGGAGTCCTACTACTCCTCCGTGTTTTTTGCAAACTGTGTAATGGCCGTCGCCGTGTTGGCTGGATCCGTTCTTCTTGCTGCAAATATCGAATCAGTCGTGTCGGTTTCGCCTGTGCTAGTTGAAGATCTCCAGCTTATGATTTTGCTGGCATTTTTCAATTGCGCGCTTAGTCTTGTTGTTGTTGTTTTTGGAATTGCCGCATTTATCAAGAACCAGCTATACCTCAACTCCATTGCCCAACTTGTGTCCTCCGTCATAAGGGCGATGTTGCTGTGCGTTCTTTTTTTGACTGTAGTTCCACATATGTGGTATTACAGCGCAGCTGCAGTTGTCGCATCGGTCGCATTCCTTGCATTGCAGATTTGGACTACGAGACGTATTGCTCCAGAATACCGGGTGAAAGCGACCTGTTTTTCAATTCATAGAGTACTCGAAATTCTCAAAAGTGGCTTATGGGTAAGCATCGAGTCAATAAACAAGCTTTTGCTTACCGGTCTTGATTTGTGGATTTCGAATCTCTTTGTTGGTGCCTACCAGATGGGGATTTTATCAGTTGCTAAGACGATCCCCAATGCTTTGTTATCCGTTTCAAATAGTCTTTCCAGCCTTTTCTATCCCAAATGCGCCGAGCTTTATGCCAAAAAGAAAACTGGCGAGCTTGTTAAACAGTTTGGCTTTGCAATGAGGTTCACCGCTGCGGTCATGATTGTGCCGCTCGCGGGCTTTGTTGCATATGGTCTTCATTTTTACGAACTATGGCTTCCTGGACGAGACGTATCGGAGCTCCTTCTGATTCAGAGACTATCTGTTCTGACTGTTGTCTCGTTACTCGCGAGCGCGCTCGTTGAGCCTCTTTACTATGCCAATACCCTTACTAATAAGATAAAGGGATCAGTTCTTATCACTTTAGGCTTCAGTTTACTTGTCGTCGCAATTGAATTGTCCCTTCTGTTTTTTACAGAGCTTGAAGGCCTCTTTGTAATCGCTTCTGTCAGTTCCGTTGTCATGACGTTTAGACATTGTTTTATACAGCCCGTTTATGCTGCTCATGTGTTAGGTCTGCGTGGATCGAGTTTCTATAAACCACTTGGTAAAGAAGTTGTGGGGCTTTTCGTCGTTCTCGCAACATTTGCAATTCTTTCGAAAGCGTTGCCGTTTTCTTCGTGGGCGTGCTTTCTGATTTCTTGTCTTATTTCTGCAGCAATCGGTTATACGGAGCTATCCATCCTTCTACTCGATGGGGAAGAGCGACGTAAGGCTTTTGAAATGTTATTGGTTAGGAGGCGTTAGGTTGCAAGACGAACTTCCATTGAACTCTTTCGACATGCTGTTCGCAAAAGCTCGTTATGCTGTGGCACTTCAGGACTCTGATTCGAAAAGCCTTGAGTTGTCCGCTTCTGGTGGCGCTTTTGCTTTGTTTGCCCGCTCTGTTCTTCGTGTTGGTGGTGCCGTATTTGGAGCTTCCCTTCTCGACAACGGCACTGTCCGTCATATTTGCATAAAGCGGATTGATGACTTGTATAAACTCCAAGGATCTAAATACGTTAAGAGCAACGTTGCAGATACATATGAAGAGTGTGCCCATCTTCTTTGCAAGAACACCGTAGTGCTATATTCCGGTACGCCATGCCAGATAGCGGGACTTCGAAAATATCTTGAAAAATCAGTTCCAAAGGAAATCGTTGCAAACAACTTGCTGTGCGTCGATCTTATCTGTCACGGAACACCAAAGCAGGAGATTTTTTCTGCATATCTTGAATGGCTCGCCACGAAGAATAAAGCCGATGACGGCATCCATGGCTATGCTTTTAGAAGCAAAAAGATGGGGTGGGGACTAAATTATTATTTCTACTTCTATCGTCGAGGTAGAAAGCACGAGGTGCTGGGGCCTGCCCGTGATGACCCATATTTCGCAGCTTTTACGAAAGGGGTCATCTATCGGAGGTGTTGTTACAAGTGTCCCTTTGCAAGACTCGAACGCGTCGGAGACATCACGATAGGAGATTATTGGGGCATCGATTCCGTTCATCCCGGCTTTTCTGACGGACGAGGCGTTTCCGCGGTCCTGATAAACACTAGTAATGGCGAGCGTTTCTTTAATGAGTGCTGTGCCGATGAATGTAAGTGGATTAAATCAACCGTTGAAAGCGTTGCTGCAAATAACTCAAATCTCGTCAAGCCAGCCTCTCGTTCTGTTGATGACGAGAGGCTGGCCGATGAGGTCGAAAGAGCGATTTCTGCTGGTGACCACAAGCTGGCATTCGAAAAGCTGCTGGCACCAAAGCTTAGCTTGATGGCAAGAATTAGGCGAATGCTTCCCTGGAAGCTTGTTCGTATGGTTTACGGACATGGACGGTAACTGCTTTTCATTTAGACACTTGTAGTGCAAAGCTCACTCACACAGCAAACCCTCAGTGGAAATATCGACAGGCAGCTCATTCGTTACAGTCTTAAACAATTTTTAATCAAAGGCGAAAGGTGTTTATTCATGTATTACATCAACGAGAGGTTAGTTAACCTACACCGCATTTTTGACCAGAACAAGCGCGAGGGTTACCTCAGACTTGATTTGAACGAGAACCCCGAGGGGCTATCTCAAGAGTTCATCGACGGGGTTCTTTCGGGGGTGACGCCCGAAATGGTGGCCCAGTACCCGGAGACTCTTGAGTTTACCGAATTCCTCGCTGGAAGACTTGGTACGGACATCGAGCATCTGTCGCTTGTTAACGGGTCTTCCGAAGGCATTCGCAACATCATTGAGGCCTTCACTGCGCCTAACGGCGAGATCGTTTGTGTATCGCCTTCTTATGCAATGTTCGAGGTCTACTCGAAGATGTATGGACGTAATTTTGTGCCGGTTCCTTATAGGGATGACCTAACCATTACGGTGGATGATGTGATTTCTAAGATTAGCGATGACACACAGCTGCTTATTCTTGTTAATCCAAATAACCCCATGGGCAATGCCTGGAGCGAGACCGAGATGACGCGCTTTTTCGAGGAAGCGGAACGACGTCAAATTACCGTTCTTGTCGACGAAGCATATCATTATTTCTGTCCCGAGACATCCATCAACTATGCCCTAACCCATGAACACGTATTTGTAACTCGTACTTTCTCGAAGCTCTTCTCGCTTGCTGGAGCTCGTTTAGGCTATGTAGCAGGATGGCCTGAGGGAGTTGCCCTCGTACAGAAGCTGAATACTCCCCACAATGTAAATATGTTTGCCATGCTCTTCGCAAAGAAAATCATGGAAACCGAAGGCATGCTCGATTCCATGATCGAGCATCAGCTCGCCGGCAAACAATGGCTCGTTGAGCAACTTGACCGTAACTGCTATGAATATCGAAGCAGTGAAGGTAATTTCATGTTCATTAAGCCGTTTAGCGATGCTTCTGAAATCGTTCACCGTATGAAGGCCGAGAAAGGCATCCTCATTAAGGAGTATGACGGAATTGGCGCTTTTGGCAGCTGCCTGAGGGTTACCACTGGTCCTAAGCATTCGATGGAGCGATTCATGGAAGCGCTGATTGAGCTGGATAAGGCCTAACCATGGCTAAGGTCATTACCTACGGCACCTACGACCATCTTCATCGCGGACATGTCCGCCTGTTAGAGCGCGCCAAGGCCCTAGGCGATTATCTAATTGTTAGCGTTACGTCGGATGACTTTGATAAGCAGCGTGGCAAGATTAACGTTCAACAGCCGCTCGAAGAGCGCATTGCCGCAGTACGATCAACGGGACTTGCCGACAAGATTATCGTCGAGGAGTACGAAGGCCAGAAAATCGACGACATCAAGCGCTATGGAGTCGATATCTTTACTGTGGGGTCGGATTGGGAGGGCCAATTCGACTATCTAAATGAGTACTGCAAGGTTGTGTACCTCGAGCGCACCAGTGGTGTCTCTTCTACGGAAATCCGAAGTTCGGTCAAACTCCGCTGCGGTTTAGTTGGATATACGGACTATATGAATCGCGTTTTTGCTGAGTGCGGTTTGGTAAATGGTGTCGAGGTTGCCGGCATTTGTGTTGAAGACTGCAGCTTGCTAGATGAAGGCCCACTTGGAGCTGAGCTCGTAACGGATGATTACGGTGAGCTACTGGATGCGGTCGATATGGTGTATATTCACTCGCATCCTGATCGGCATTATGAACAGGTGAAGCGAGCCTTAAATACCGGCAAGCATGTGATGTGCGAAGCGCCTATCGCAAAGAGCGCTAAGGAATGCAGCGAGCTTTTCGCATTAGCCGACGAGCGAGGCCTTGTACTGATGGACTCGCTGCGCACGGCATACTCAACCGCCTACGCACGCATGCTGTTGTTGGTCACCGGTGGACGTATTGGCGAGGTCGTTTCGGTCGACGCCACTATAACCAATCTTAAGACCAATCGCGCTCCCTTTGATACGCGTCGCGACACTGCTTGGAGCAGCATGACGGCATGGGGTCCGACGGCCTTATTGCCAATCTTCCAGATACTAGGTACTAAACCTAACTCGGTACGCATTTCGTCATTGTGCGAGAAAAACGACAAGACGTTTGATGAGTTCTCGAGGCTTGACGTTGAGTTTCCCAACGCCGTGGCAACAGCAAAGGTTGGCTCAGGCGCTAAGTCTGAGGGCAGTCTAGTTGTATCCGGCACAAAGGGCTACATATATGTTCCTGCGCCCTGGTGGAAGACTGATTATTTCGAAATCCGCTATGAGGACCCAGCCGATAACAGGCGTTATTTCTATCAACTAGACGGGGAAGGTATTCGCTTTGAATGGGTTTCTTTCCTAAGAATGATCGCTGATGTCGAGAAGGGCACCACAGGTGAAGAAGCGCTTCGCCGCGAAGGCGGCATTGATCGCGATATCACCAAAGCCACCTGTGAAGTTATAGGCGCATTCGAACGCGGCGAGAGCGTTAAGTATCTAGAAGTTGCATGATAGCTTTCGCCTTTAGTTTTTTACTGATAAAAACAATACTGAGCACAATGATATTCGTTGGCATTTTCGATAATGTCATGCGATGGCAGATAGTGTCGATGACCTGAACCTAATTCAAGATGCTTCAGCTGTCATTCAGTAGGGGTGTCTCGGCAAAAGCTGAGGCACCCCTACCTCTATTGAAATATCTCTTCATATCGTTCCATGCACTATGATATTTCCGATTTACCATCGCTTAGTCATCTACTGGAAAAGCGATTATTCTCCCTTCTAAAAGGTAGCTCATAGTTCGCCGCAAGCGCTGCATAACTCATGTCATAGTGAAAGGACTGATTCGGCAGCGATAGCTCACGGGTATCTGCACTGTTTTAGCGTAACCAAAAATCTGAAATTCCGTATATCAAAGTGCAAAAACTATTGGCGGGTCCATCGGTTTTCAGCAGTGACGATTGCGACATGCAGGTCGGACATAAATGTGGCAACTCATTCTACATTCGCGCAGTCAACTGTCTTGAGGTGGGTACATAGGCCTTAAGTAATTAAAGCTGCGATGAATTAGGCTCTCGAGGCTTCTACTAAGGGGAATTAATTAACAAAAAGTGATTGCAGGGCAAAAGAAAGAAAAGGTTGCTGTATTGCACACCGTTGCGATGGGCAAGCGTTTGATCGATTCCCTTGGGAAAGAGAGAATCGAGGAGTTATATCGCCTTACCTACTCCGGTGGCCTAAAACGACTTCGAGAGGATGCGCTGTATTGGGATATTAAGAATGGAAGAATGGAACTGCCCAGAGAGGTCGTTGACAAGACATTTGCAAGGGACCTGCCTCTCTTCTCGTTAGAGGTATTCGACGACCGGTTGATCGGATATACCAATTATTCCATGGAGGTCTCCAGAACTACAGACAAGCTATTCCAAGAAATCGTTGACTTATGATTAAAAGAATTCGACCGAACAATGGTGTCCTTCTGAGGCTTAGGCAGGACTGAGGACTAAGAGCTTTGCAACACTTGTTGGAGCATGCACTTCAAAGCACATGCTAATATGTAGTAAGCAACGTATTCGCCCTTCAGATTTCTTCGAACTGTTATATGAAGCTGCTCTTTTGGAACTTAAATAAGATAAATAATGCCGATCTTGCCCTCAGCTGTATGCATGAGGAAAAGGTCGGCATTGCTGCTTTTACTGAGTTTTCCGGATCTGAATTATCAGGTGAGCTCTTAAGGAGCTCTGGATATCGTCAAATAGGCTACGGCGGGTGCGACAAAGTCAAAATTCTTGTTGGGGAGTCCATTGAGGTTCTCGGCTGTTTCGAGGAATCTCGGTTTACCGTGCTACCGATGAAAATAGGCAAGATCTGTTTCATTGTTGCCGCTGCGCATCTTGTTGACCGTATGTCTTCAGCCGATCCGGAACCAAGGCTAGTGGATATCCGCAAGATGATGGATGTGATTCACGGGTATGAAAACGAGCTATCAATTAAAAAGACTATCGTTATGGGCGACTTAAACGCAAATCCATATGATAAAGAGCTGCTTCTCCCCAACGCATTTAACGCAATGCTATTTAAAGGGTTAGTTAGAAATAAAACCGGAAGAACATGGTGCGGTGACGAATATCCCTTTCTGTATAATCCAACAATTCATTGGTTGTCGGAGGAGCTGGAGAACTACGGATCCTTTTACTATTCCGGAGATTGCGCCAACCCTATTTGGAACTGTTATGACCAAGCCCTGGTAAGCCCAGAATTGATGGACTCCATTAATTCCTATAGCTATCTAAAGAGGATAGGGAATAGGGGCTTGATTGCAAAAGTTCGTCCCAACAGCAAGATAAGCGACCATTTGCCGCTGTTAGTTGATATCGATTTGAGTTAGGTGAGCCAGTCATGACTTCTAGTGAAAATCCGTGGGCAGAGGTGTTCACTCAGCCTCAACAAAAGAGATCAGACGGAATCATCCCATTTTTTACTAAACAGGCGAAAATGTTGTCTGGGGCTTCTAACGGTAGGGTCAAGGGGGTGTTTTCTCCGACTTTTGACGTAAACAGAACGTTATCTCCAGCATTAGAAACCATCAGTTCCATGTCAAAGATAATTCAGCATGCAGCCTCCGCAAGCGTGGCGGATCTCACTCCAAAAGTCGACCTTTTGAATGCAAATGACCTTTACAAGAAAAATGACTATTGTTTCGAGATTCGTTCGAATAGATACCGATTCAGGCTATTCACCATCGAATTCGATCCATCGTATCCTGCCATCATGATTGTCGATCGAGGCGTGTGCAACGATCTAGCAAAGATTTACGATCGTTATAAGTTCGAAGAGGCCGAGCGGTGCAATATCACAATACAAGACGATGAAGATCTCGACCGTGTTTTCAATCAACTTTTAAAGAGCGAAAAGCTGATCTACATCTGCAACCGGCTGATGAACGAGACCGATGAGATGGCTTAGCGCTTTTACCTTTCTTTGAGTTGCATATTCGAATGCATTATTTGACAAACATCCGTAATATGAACCATATGTCATAGTGCGGACCTTAGGCCTATATGAACTAAAATATTGCGCGGGAAACAATAGTTCCTGCTCAATATTTGTTATTTAAGGGATGCAGATGGACGAAGTGAAAAAGCTAAGTATCGCAAATTTCAACATTACATATGGGCCAGATAATGACCCCATGTTGACCCACTTCCAAGACATCATGTATCCAGCGTTCTGCAATGAACAGAAAGTTCGTACCTCCAATAATGTCAGCTATTTCTCCGATGTTGAGTTGAAGCTTATAAATACGGAATATGTTCTCGCGGGAAATCTGATCCGTGAAACTCATTATAAGGTGCGAACTATCGTTGTCGATAATGAGCTCGTTCCCTCTCCGAGCTCCGTTCCAACTGCTCCATACTCTCGGTTTATTATCTATCTTAAAAGTCATAGAATGATTCTTGTCAAGAATGAGGGCCAAAGTCCCAATCTCAAGAGTTTTCAAGCCGTTTTGAGAAGAGTTGTCGATCGTTACACTCGTGAGGCTAACCGGGGAAGAGCCAAAGCAGACTTGCCTCTATTTCCTAATGCTGTAATCAATATCGTTAATATGCCTCTACCTGATAGCATTGATGAGACTATTAAGGAATTTGCGAAAATTAGGTCAATTAATCTTCGATTTTTCCCTTTGAATAATGACATTGATCCAGGACCGATGCTTGCATGCGTGCGTTCCGCAATGAATTCGGTTGACTCAAAAACGGGAAATTTAACTTTCAATTCCCCTAAATCAGCTGACGGGATTTCTGATCTATTTCAAGATAGCATTGCTTCTGGCGTTGCCTCAACAACGATAACAGGCGAAAAACCTGATGGCACAAAAGTCAAAATAACTGATAATCAGCTTGGTTCCGAGCTTCAGATTCCAAGTGCTGGAAATCTAAGCCGTGACGACGATGAAAGAATTGCAAATTACTGCAAGAATCGCAATTATCTACCTGAAGCAAGTGAGGATAATGCAGCCTTATATTTCAAAGCGCTCAATATCCTTGAATTGCTTGTTAATAAAATTTAGAAGGGTTTCTTAATGCCTGACGGTCTTTCCCAAATTGCCGCAGTAAGAAGCGCTGGCGAACTAATCAGTGACGCACTCCGCGAGTTAAAGCCCGTAAAAGGAAACCTGCCAATCTCCATTGGAGTTTCAGTTATCTCCCTGGTTCTTTCGCTAAACATGCTTAATGCTCCGAATACCGTTGAGTTAATTGTGAACTTATCCACGACATTAAAGGATGTGTTCTTGGGCTTATTCGGAGTAGCGCTCTCAATTTTTGCGATCTTTTTCAGCTTGCTTGATGGTGAGCATGTTCGTGGGTTAGCTTCACAAGAAGGTAACCCACTATTGAATTATCTTCGCTACTACGAGAATGCACTTGTTTTATTTGCAGTCTCCTTTACGTTGAGCCTTTCGATCTCTCTACTCGACCAGACTACGATTTGTAAAATGACGGCAATGATTTGCTGTGATTATTATGTCGAAGCAGTCATCTGTTTTATATACCTAGCCCTCTCGTTTCGAATAGTGTGTGAAACAAAATCGCTCCTATATAACACTTTTGTATTCACGAGAGCATTTATTTGTCTAAAGGCATGCGAAGGAATGTCCAAGACTCATACCGAAGCGGCACCGAAACTATAATTTGACCTTGAGGTTATCGTCGGCACATCACTCGAGCTATCCATAAAGCATATTTTATCGATTATGCCCGGTGCTACGTCAATTGACGTAGTGCGTTCTCACCTTTCGCCGACTGGCAAAACGATTTACACCTAATTATCGGCACTGTTCAGGGACATTTTCTTTGCTTGCGGCCTGATCTCGCTAAACTAATAGCTGCTGCTACCAGGGCATTTTCTGGTGCACATTCTATTGGCTCCTGCGAAGATCGG
>ERZ836939.1765-NODE-1765-length-23539-cov-7.550715_pt1 | contig 23539 bp, 9 predicted proteins | sample MGYA00519912_ERZ836939 | MGnify/ENA primary metagenome ERZ836939 (study PRJEB31850, sample SAMEA3708810) | human gut metagenome | biome: human gut; feature: human-associated habitat; material: faeces | place: China | collected 2014 ...
TGGTTGTGACAGGTTATATGGCTGAAAAGAAAGCCAGTCTGACAGGTTCGGTAGCCGTAGTGAAGATGAAAGAGGTAGCGGATATACCTACCGGTAATGTGATGTCAGGCTTGCAGGGGCGTGTAGCCGGTATGAACGTGACAACTGATGGTAAACCCGGCGGTGGAAACACGGATACTAAATTACGTGGTATTACTACCATTAACAATTCTTCCCCTCTTTATGTGATAGATGGTGTTCAGACACATGACAATGTAGCTTCTATCATCTCTTCCAATGATGTCGAATCCATTCAGGTGTTGAAAGATGCAGCGTCTGCTGCGATCTATGGTGCTCAGGCCGCTAACGGGGTCATTATCATCACCACAAAACGTGCCAAGGAAGGCGATGTAAAGGTAAGTTTTGATATGTCGCTCACTGCCCAGACTTTTGCCGGTGGTATTGATATGCTTGACGCTTATCAATGGGGTGATGTTTATTGGCAGGCCTATAAAAATACTTTTGGAACCTATCCAAACAGTGTTGTCTATGGAAATGGAGAAAAAGCCCAACTGCAAGAATATTATTTCGACCAGAATGGAGTGAAGATAAAGTCGGGCAATACTGATTGGGCAAAGGAGATATTTGGTACGGCTTTGATGCAGAATTATAACCTTTCCCTCTCTAAAGGATTTAAGGATGGTAATGTGGCTCTTACCTTAAACTATATGAATCAAGATGGTCTTTGCCGTAATACAGACTACGAACGCTTTAATTCGCGTTTAGCTTCTAATTTCCGCTTTGTGGATGGTAAAGTACGTGTGGGGGAAAGCATCTCAGTGAACCATTGGTTGGAACATCTTAATCCTGCCGGTATAGAAGAATTGGTTATTGCGCAGCATCCGGCCATTCCTGTGTACGATGAAAACGGAGGGTACGCCGGTGGTTATGTGGATATATTGGGAGATAAACCGAATCCCATTCGCTTGACGGACAACGAAGCCAATAATCGTCACAAAAGCTGGCGTATCTTTGGTAATGTTTATTTGGAAGTAGAGCCTATTAAAAATCTGGTATTGAAGAGTCAATTTGGCTTGAATTATACTACCGGTTTCAACTCAACCTTTGTCCCAAAATGGAGCGAAGCCGATCGGAAGGTAGATGTAAATGAACTGACCGTACGACAGGATAATAGTGTACAATGGGTATGGTCGAACACGGCTAATTATAGCATAGATTTCGGGAAGAATAATATCAGTGCTGTGATAGGAACCGAAGCTAAGAAAGAAAATGGTGAGCATTTGCAGGGGTATGGTCGCGGATTGGTGATAGAAGACCTTGACTATCGCTATCTGGACACCGTGACCGAAGGAAAAAGCGTGGGTAACAATGCTTCTACTTATGCTATGGTTTCTTACTTTGGTAAGGTGAACTATGCGTTCGATGATAAGTACCTCATATCAGGAACAGTGCGTCGTGATGCTTCTTCACGTTTTGGTAAAGGGAACAATTCAGCCATCTTCCCTTCTGTATCAGCTGGTTGGAGAATGTCACGCGAAAAATTTATGGAACGTACGCAAAACTGGCTTTCAGACCTTAAATTACGTGCATCATGGGGAATTAATGGTAATGACCAGATTGACAACAATGCTACTTACAACCTTTATTACACTAACATGTCCAATGGTTCATACAACTTCAATGGTGATGGTGCAACAGTCGTGCCCGGTGTACAGAAAGATCGTTCGGGTAACAACGACTTGAAGTGGGAAGAGACCAAGCAACTGAACTTTGGTATTGATGCCGCTTTCTTCGATAACCGTTTGGGCTTGACTTTGGACTATTTTCAGAAGAAGACCACTGGTATGTTAATTCAAAAACCTTATATAGGTGTGATTGGCGAAGGTGGATATAAATGGTATAATGCTGCCAGTATGGATAACAGCGGGGTGGAAGCAACCTTTACTTGGCGAGATGAAATAAAGGATTTCAAGTATGATATTTCGTTCAACATCTCTTATTATAAGAATGAAATTACCGAACTGCCGGATGTTATCAAATATACTTGGGGAGGTGGTAACGGTGTGGACAAAACCATTGTGGGACAACCTTATGGCTCATGGATGTCATATAAAGCCGATGGTGTATTCAAAACAAAGCAAGAGGTATATGAATATTTAAGCAAATATGATGTACAGATTGGAGCTCCCGGTGTGGGACGTATTCGCTACAAAGACCTTAATGGTGACAACGTCATCAATACTGCCGATATGGATTGGCAAGGTAGCGATCAACCTAAATTTATCGGTGGTTTAAATATCGGTGCATCTTACAAAGGATTTGATCTTTCTGCATTCTTCAATGGTATGATTCGCGATGCATGGAATAACTCTAAGTTTTATACCGACCTATTCCAAGGCTGGACAGGTAATCACTCTGTACGTCTGATGGATGCAATGCATGCTTGGAATGATTATGAGCAAACCGGAGTTTATAATTGTGATACCCCTGCACTGACTGTGGTGGATAATAATGTAGAAACACGCAGCTCTACTTTCTTTATCGAAGATGGTTCATACGTGAAACTGAAAACTTTAACGCTGGGCTACACTTTCCCGGATAAGTGGATTAAGAAAGCACGTCTTTCCAATTTGCGTGTGTATCTGCAAGCACAGAATGTTTTCACACTGACTAATTATACGGGTGCCGACCCTGAAGGACTGGGCTATCCATATCCTCAGCCTCGCACTTATACATTCGGTCTATCACTTGGTTTTTAATTTTTATCCTAAATACAGAACATTATGAAATTGAAATATATCTTTGCAGCAGGTGTTATGGCACTATTGGCAAGTTGCAATGAGAGCCGTTTTCTTGATATTAAACCGCAGGGTACACTCAATGACGATTTGTTGTCATCGGCCGACGGTGTAGAACTCTTGGTTACTTCGGCTTACGCCGGATTGAAAGGTCCCAATCGTGAGACGCATTGGGTACCAATGACGAATTGGACGTATGGCGAAGTACGTTCGGACAATGCTTACAAAGGCGGTGGCGGTGTAAATGATGGTGACTTTTGCACGCTGCTTGAAACCTTTAAAATAGATGCTACATGGAGTAATGCCGACGAAAAATGGTTTCAACTCTATTGCTGTTTACAACGCTGTAACAGCGCATTAAGAGTAATGAACACGCTTGATGAGAACTCTTTGTCGATACTTAAAAGTCGTAAAGCCGAAATGAAGGTGATTCGTGCACACTTCTTCTTCGAACTGGTTCGCCTTTTCAAGCAAGTGCCTTATTTTGATGAAAATGTGGAAAATGATGACTATAAGTACATCCCCAACAACCAGTATACCCGTGAAGAACTTTTGGGTAAAATAGCACAGGAATTTCTTGATGCTGCCGACGATTTGCCTGATACTCAATCTCAAGTAGGTCGTATCACAAAGAACATAGCCTATGCCTATGCCGCTAAAGCCATACTCTATCAGGCCTATCAACAAGATGACAATAACCAAGTGGTTGCTATTGACAAGCAGTTGCTGGCTGAAGTGGTGACTCTTTGCGACAAGGTGGGTGCACAAGGAAAGACGTATGATCTTTTGAATGATTTTCAGAAACTCGATCAATTGGAATATGAGAATGGGGTAGAGTCTGTGTTTGCCGTACAATATTCGATGGATGATGAAACCGATGGTGCCGGAAACATAAACTGGAGTAATCTGCTCAATGCCCCTAAAGGTCCTTATGGTGGTGACGGATTTTTCTTACCCAGCCAAAACTTAATCAATGCTTATAAGACAGATACCTATGGATTGCCTTTGTTTGATACCTTCAACACCGATGACTATGGAATATATGAAGGAAGTGAACTCACTAATGTTGACGCAACTGTAGATCCTCGTTTGGATTTCGTAACCGGTCGTCCGGGTATTACTTGGAAAACGTATACTGTCGAGCCTTGTAAAGCAAATTGGGTGCGTAACAGTGGCGAATATGGTTTCAACTGTACCAAACGCTTCTATATTTCTCCGGAGAGTGACGAGATGTTCCAAGGTTGGCCTTGGGGGGCTTCCCATCTCAATTGGCAGATTATCCGTTATGCCGACGTGTTGTTGTGGAAGGCTGAAGCGCTGATAGAAATAGGTGAAGCTGCCGGACTGGAGGAAGCCCGCAAAATCATTAACCGTATTCGTCTGCGTGCCAAGAATAGTCCTTATGTAAAAGACTTTAAGGATTCAGAACTGAATGCGGCTAATTACCTGATTGGTGAATACCCTTCTGAAGGCTGGAATCAAGAATTAGCCCGCAAAGCACTACGTTGGGAACGTCGCATGGAGTTTGCTATGGAAGGAGACCGTTTCTTCGACCTAGTACGTTGGGGTGTTGCTGCGGAAACTATGAACAGTTACATTGGTGTGGAGCAAAACAAACGCGTTTATTATCGGGGTGCTCGATTCGTCCGTGGCAGAGATGAATATTTGCCTATCCCCAATGCGCAATATAATTTCTCTGAAGGTAATTATGTGCAGAACCCTGGATATGGTAAGTTTAACTAATATGAATTCCTTAAATATAGATATGATGAAACTAAAGAGATATTTAATTAGCACTTTCTGTCTGTGCTTGTTCACAGCTTGCGACGGTGATGATAACCTGTTATGTTATGGCACTCATACTGAAATCGAAGGTGATGTTACCACATTCGGAGCTATTGGTGATGGAAAGACAGATTGTTCGAAAGCCATTAATAGTGCAATTGCCTCCTTACCTTCCGAAGGGGGAGTGGTGGTTATTCCCGAAGGTGATTTTGTACTTGATGCTCCCATTGTGATTAATAAGCACAATGTGACGATTAAGGGATTAAATCCCGGTATGCGCAGCAATATTGACGTGAATGGAATCAACGATCTGCTGGGACCTGGTGGTGGAAGCAAACTAGTGGCCCGTAATGCCGAAGCAGCTATAAAAGTAGAAACAGACGTGAAGGGGTTAAAGATTATGAATCTGATGGTGTCGGGTGGGACGGAAGCCAAGAACATCGGTATACATTTTACAGGCACGAGCGATAATGGAATACTTTCTAATATTATTGGCATAAATCTGCATACCGGCATCAAGATAGAACAGGCAAAAAATATGCAGATAGTCAACTGCTGGGTATGTGAACTTCCTAATAGTATCGACCTGATTGGTGGTGAGAATATGATTATAAAGAATTGTCAATTAGGTGCACAGCCCACTGGCATAACCTGTAAAGCGCAGGGAGTGAACAAACTGTCATTCCTTAATAATCAGGTCTACCCTGATGGACGTGAAAATTTAGTGCTTGATGATTGCAATAATAGTGTTATTGAAGGTAATAATTTCAAAAGCTACTATAATGGTATTCTTGTGTTGAGTGGCGATGACAATCGGGTAAATAAGAACATCTTTTGGCTTACAGGAGCAGTTCAGAATCAAATGCTCGACCATGGCGATGATTTTGGTATAATCAATGTAAAAGGTAACAACAATACGTTTGTGTCCAACAGTTTATCATGTGAATGGGCTTATGCTGATGCTGTAGCTGTAAATGCCACTCAAGGAACAGGCAACGTGTTCAAGAACTGCTTTATAGATAATTTGGAGAGCTATCGGGTATTCTTGGTGAACGCAGAAACTGAAGTCTCTAATTGTGTATCATCTGATAAGGTGAGCATAATAGAATAATTTCCTCATCCTATACCATTATTAATATAGTAACACCATGAAAATAAATAAATTCTTGATAAGCGGATTGTTCCTGATGTTGGGCACATCTTGCAGTAATGACGATACTTATGCGCTTTGCGATGAATGTAAAGGTCAGAAGATAATAGATATAACGCAATTCGGGCTTCCGACTGACGGATCTACCGATTGTGCAGATCTTATAAATGCTATTATAGCCGATCTCCCACCCGAGGGAGGAACGATACTTATTCCCGAAGGAACTTTTCGCCTGGATAGCCCCATTCAGCTTACACGCAATTTTGTAACACTGAAAGGTGTGAATGATGAAACGGTTGTTCCTGTTGCTGACGCTAAAGGCAGTCGTTTGGTACTTGGAAATGCCGAATATGCATTACATGTGGCTCCTGTTGCCGATATAGGCGGACGTAAAAATCGTATTAGCGGGGTGGAGGTAAGCGGACTTACCCTTGTGGGGAAAGCCGACCACCAAGGAACCGGAATCTATGTAGAGCATGACAATGACCGCCTGCATTTCTTCAATATTAAGATGGAAAATATGTATCAGGGCGTTAAACTCCAAGGATGTGATGCCATTACATTAGCCCGGATAGATGCAACCGATGTTGTGAATGGCATTGAAATGAATGGTGGCATACAAAATATGGTGACCAATTCTGCTTTCGGTTCATCGCAAGGCGGTGTGGCTGCACGTATTTCGGGAGAAAGTAATCTGATTTTCTCTCACAACAAACTAACGGCGAATGACGATTGGTGTGCCAACTTTACTGGCTGTAGCCGAGTGAATATTTCGGATAATGAATTTACCGGAAACAAAATGACTTTCTTTGAATTAAGCGGGCAAAACAACTTGTTAAGTGATAACTTATTCACGGTAAACCAGAGCGATAATCAACTCAATGGCAAAGAAGCCGACTATGGGGTAATTCATGTGAAAGGTGAATACAATCATTTCACGTCGAACACCATAAATGTATCTTGGAGTGAAGGTATAGAAAATCCCACTACAGTGAATGCTGCGGAAGGAGAAAATAATCGTTTTGCAGATTGTACGATAGAAGATAAAAACAGCAATCAAGTATTTTATATCAGCGAATTATCCGAAGTGATAGATTGCGGAGTAACGGAAGAAAATATTAAGGTGAAACCGTCCGGGCTTGATTTGACAAATGCAGCTTATGTGATAACGTATAATAGTCCCGAAGAGATAGAAGATGATGATGAAAAAGCCTCTTATGCATGGTTCAAGAAACAGTTTGTGAATGGTAAAGTTGTCACTCCTGCCATGTTGACTAGTGAAGATCTTTCTGTTTACGATGTTATTTGGGTGCATATAGACCGTGTAGGCATTGGAGCCGGATGGGATAAGTTACCTTTGTCTACTGATGCGATCGCTGCCTTGACTACGTATTATAAGAATGGAGGGAATCTGTTCTTGAGTAATCATGCGACTCAGTTGGTTGTACCATTGGGGCGTACCGAACGGGCTCCAGGGATATTTGCAGATGGTGAAGGAGGAGATGGCGCGGACGTTTGGACGATTAATGCCAACATCGGAATGGAGTATGATCATCGGAGTCATCCAGTGTTTGCCGGTATGGTTACTTCCGACCAATTCTCTCATGAAACGTTCCCGCTGATCGGTCCCGGACGACGTGAAGACCATAATTGTATGTGGGACTTGAACTCTTATGGTTTCCCCGGTCTTTATCCCAATGCAGGGAATATAGTAAAGGCATTTGAAGAAGAAAACAATGCTACCGTTTTAGCAACGTGGGGACACGTGACGGATTATTGTTGTGCCGGAATGGTGGAATTTGCTTCGACAGCGGAATATCAAGGTACATGTATAGCCCTTGGGCTCGCTGCTTATGAATGGAATCAGAATAGTAATCTTAACGTTTATCAAGATAATATTGTGCTCATGACGAAGAATATATTGCATTATCTAAGCGCTAAGAAATAGATAGGTAACATTTTTTCTATCTTCTGAAACAAAAGTGATAGGTGTAACTATCCGTTACGCCTATCTTTGCATGGTAACAAATAGAAGACAATGAATATTAATAATTAACTCTAATACCATCTGACATGAATGTATTATTCTCGTTTAAACAAGTACAGACCTTTTTGACAATTCTGGTTATGATGATTTTCTCATTTTCGGATGCTTCAGCCGATACTTCTTCTTTATTAATAAAAGATTTGGGTGAAGGACATTGCCTGGTACATATAAATACAAATCAACGTTATTTGCTTTTACCCGTAGAGGAGGTTATGCCTGATGTACGTGTCAGCATGATCGTTAATAATAAAGAGGTGAACGTTGCGGATGTTCGCCTGGCAGTGAACAGAGTGGACTATTTTGTTCCACTGGATCTTTCGGACTATGCAGGTAAAAACATATTATTGAAATTTAAATTAGGTTCGAATGATCCGATACGGGGTAAACTTTCCGCTGTTTGCTGCAAAGAAATGAAATTGTCCGATACGTTCGATACGGGCAATCGTGAAAAGTTCCGTCCCACCTACCACTTCTCACCTCTCTACGGATGGATGAACGATCCCAATGGGATGGTATATAAAGATGGTGAATATCACCTTTTCTACCAGCACAACCCTTATGGCTCCAAATGGGGCAATATGCATTGGGGACATGCAATCAGTAAAGACCTGATAAATTGGGAACATCGTCCCGATGCTATTACCCCTGATGCGCTTGGTACAATTTTCAGCGGTTCGGCCGTAGTAGATACTGATAATACTGCCGGATTCGGTGCGGGTGCTATTGTTGCAATTTATACGCAGAATAGTGACCGACAAGTACAAAGTATTGCGTATAGCACAGATAATGGACGTTCTTTTACAAAATATGAAAATAATCCGGTATTGACGTCTGATGCCCGTGATTTTCGCGATCCGAAAGTATTCTGTCATAAAGAGACTCAACGTTGGATTATGTTGTTGGCAGTAGGACAGGAAATGCAAATATTCTCTTCTTCCAATCTGAAAGACTGGGCCTTTGAAAGTAGTTTCGGTGAAGGACAAGGTGCACATGGCGGTGTTTGGGAATGTCCTGATTTATTTGAACTTCCAGTAGACGGCACGAACGAAAAGAAATGGGTACTGCTTTGTAATTTGAATCCCGGAGGTCCTTTCGGAGGAAGTGCCACTCAATACTTTGTCGGAACGTTCAACGGAAAAGAATTTGTAAATGAATCACCCTCCAAAACCAAATGGATGGACTGGGGAAAAGACCATTACGCCACTGTAACTTGGAGTGATGCTCCCGACAACCGTCGCATCGCTATCGCATGGATGAGCAACTGGCAATATGCAAACGATGTTCCTACCTCTCAATACCGTAGCCCGAACTCTGTTCCTCGCGATTTGAGCCTGTTCACCGTAGATGGCGAGACTTATCTTCAGTCTGCTCCCTCTCCCGAACTGTTGAAACTGCGTGACATCTCCAAGAAACGCTCGTTCAAAGTGAACGGAACGCGTACCATCAAAGACATGATTGCCGGCAATGAGGGTGCATACGAAATAGAACTGACTATCGAAAATCAACATGCGGATGTAATCGGCTTCCGTCTCTACAATGACAAAGGCGAAGAAGTGGATATGCAATATGACATGAAAGAAAAGAAATTCTCGATGGACCGCCGCAAGAGCGGAGATGTAGGTTTCAATGAGAACTTCCCAATGTTGACCTGGACGGCCATTGAAAGTGGAAAAGATGAATTGAAACTCCGTCTGTTTGTCGACAAATCCAGTGTGGAAGCCTTTGGTGATGGCGGACGTTTTGTGATGACTAATCAGGTGTTCCCGTCGGAACCTTACACTCATATCGACTTTTACAGTAAAGGAGGAGCGTATAAAGTAGATTCGTTTGTGATCTACAAGTTGAAGAAATAAGCTCATTCTCCTTACTCTATGCGCTCTTTCCTCGTTTCTTTGCCGTAGGGTTATGTGCTCCGCCCTATGGAAACAGAATTCATCATATAAAAGATAAAATAATGGAAAACAGTAAAAACTCTTCCCTCTCCAAACTAATCCCGGTGATGCTTTGCTTCTTCGCCATGGGATTCGTTGACCTGGTAGGCATTGCCTCCAATTACGTAAAGGCAGACCTTGGTCTGTCGGACTCACAGGCGAATATCTTTCCGTCACTGGTATTCTTCTGGTTCCTGATTTTCTCCGTACCCACCGGCATGCTGATGAGCCGCATTGGTCAGAAGAAAACCGTATTGCTTAGTTTGATTGTGACTTTCGCTTCTCTGTTGCTACCCGTTTTCGGCGACAGCTATATGCTGATGCTGATTTCCTTCTCCCTCCTAGGCATTGGAAATGCGTTGATGCAGACTTCTCTGAATCCGTTACTTTCCAATATCGTGCGTGGCGACCGCCTGGCAAGTAGTCTGACTTTCGGTCAGTTTGTGAAAGCCATTGCTTCTTTCCTGGCACCTTATATCGCCATGTGGGGAGCGACACAGGCCATTCCGACTTTCGATTTAGGCTGGCGCATCCTGTTCCCTATTTATATGATTGTAGCTGTCATCGCTATTCTTCTGCTCAATGTCACACAGATTGAAGAGGAAAAAGAAGATGGCAAACCGTCTACTTTCGGACAATGCATCGCCCTGCTTGGTAAACCGTTTATCCTGCTTTGTTTCATTGGTATCATGTGTCATGTCGGCATTGATGTAGGTACGAACACTACCGCCCCGAAGATTCTGATGGAGCGCATCGGCATGGGATTGGATGATGCTGCTTTTGCAACCAGTCTTTATTTTATTTTCCGTACGGCGGGCTGTTTTCTGGGTTCTTTCATTTTGCGTAAGATGTCTCCGAAATCTTTCTTCGGCATTAGTGTAGTGATGATGTTGATTGCCATGATCGGTTTGTTTATCTTCCATGAAAAGGCAATTATCTATGCTTGCATAGCCTTGATTGGTTTCGGCAACTCCAATGTATTTTCCGTTATCTTCTCGCAGGCATTGCTTTATCTGCCGGGTAAGAAAAACGAAGTTTCCGGCTTGATGATTATGGGACTTTTCGGCGGGACGGTGTTTCCGTTGGCAATGGGAGTGGCTTCGGATACTTCCATGGGACAGAATGGTGCTATCGCCGTAATGACGGTGGGCGTGCTTTATCTCTTGTATTATACGTTCCGTATCAGAAAATAATTTTATAACTTTGGAAACAATAAAACCCGTATATCATGAATAATATAATTGTAGGAATGGGCGAAGCACTTTGGGATGTGTTGCCCGAAGGAAAGAAAATCGGTGGTGCTCCGGCAAACTTTGCTTATCATGTATCACAGTTTGGTTTTGACAGTCGTGTAGTGAGTGCCGTAGGCAGGGATGAACTGGGAGAAGAAATTCTGAAAGTATTCAACGAGAAGAAGTTGAAGATGCAGATCGAACAAGTAGATTATCCTACCGGTACGGTGCAGGTGACGCTCGATGACGAGGGCGTGCCTTGTTACGAAATCAAAGAGGGCGTGGCGTGGGACAACATTCCCTTTACGGATGAGCTGAAACGTCTGGCCTTGAGCACACGTGCTGTTTGCTTCGGTTCGCTGGCTCAACGTAATGACGTGAGCCGTGCCACTATCAACCGCTTTCTGGATACGATGCCTGATATAGACGGACAGCTCAAGATATTTGATATCAATCTCCGCCAGGATTTCTACTCAAAAGAGGTATTGCGTGAATCGTTCCGCCGCTGCAACGTCCTGAAGATAAACGACGAAGAACTGGTGACTATCAGCCGTATGTTTGGTTATCCCGGTATCGATTTGCAGGATAAATGCTGGATTCTGTTGGCAAAATACAACCTGAAGATGTTGATTCTCACTTGCGGCATCAATGGCAGCTATGTGTTCACACCGGGCGTTGTCTCTTTCCAGGAGACACCCAAAGTACCGGTTGCCGACACAGTGGGCGCAGGCGATTCTTTTACGGCTGCTTTCTGTGCTTCCATTCTCAATGGAAAACCGGTGCCCGAAGCGCATAAACTGGCTGTCGAGGTTTCTGCTTATGTTTGCACACAGAGCGGTGCGATGCCCGAACTTCCGCAGGTTTTGAAAGATAGACTGATGTAATTTTTCTATAAATACAAAGGAGTAAAGGTATATCTCATAGTATGGGGTATACCTTTTTCATTTCTTCCCCTTTATTGTTGGATTTTTGTGCTAATTGTATACCTTTGTGCGATTCACACAAATAATAACTAAAAAGAGAATGTCACTTTATGAAACATGTTTCTATTTTACTCCGCTCAAGAAGCTGGAATGTACTTTTACTTCTATGTATGACCCTTCCTTTATTTGCACAAAAAGAGTATAAAATTGACCAGGTATCTGTCGTTAACGTAGGAGATGGCAGACTTTTGTACCGTGACCTGACAACGGAAAATCCACTGAACGATGAACACCGCATCATAGACGGTTACCACTCTGCCTATCTGTTGGCTTCTTTCAAAGATGGCTTTTACGATGGCAGCTATAAAGAATATCTGGATAATATTCTCATCACGGAGGGCACTTACAAGGAGGGACGGAAACAGGGGCTGTTCAAGATTTACTCTAAGTTTGATGGTAAATTGAAAGAAGAGAAGTCATATAAAGAAGGTAAGCTGGACGGTACGAGCAAGACCTATTTTACTACCGGAAAGGTGGAGACGGAGAAAGGTTACCGGATGGGGAAAGAGCATGGCAAACATTTGTCCTACGAATCCGATGGAACCTTGCGGATGGATCATAACTACAAAGATGGTCGTCAGGTAGGCAAGCAATATACTTTCATGAAAGGTACTCACGAACTCTACGAAACGATTTATTATAATGAAGACGGATTGAAAGAGGGTAAATTTTCCTCTATGTTTACCTTTGGAGCGCCTTACGTACTGGGTAGCTACAAGAACGGGCAGAAAGAAGGAGCATGGATGAAATTCGCCGAAACTGGTGACACGCTTACGATTGAAACTTATCAGAATGGAAAAGAAGACGGATTGCAAGTCTTGTTCAGCCCTACTAAGGGAACCCGGGAAAAAGAATATTACATGAAGAATGACCGCAAGGACGGATTATATCGGGAGTACAACCCGGCGAATGGCGAATTGAAATACGAAGCAACCTACCAGCAAGGCAGATTGAACGGAAAAGAGCGCCAGTTAGTAGTAAGTAACCGGTTCGACTATTGGGAGATAACTACGTATGTGAACGGACGTCCGAATGGTTCTTATGAGGCCCGTTATGTGAAGAACGATAAGCTGCGCGAATGTGGAGAATACAAAAACGGACATCGCGTCGGTCGTTGGAAACGCTATGACATTGACGGTAAACTGGAGAAAGAATGGGAAGAAAATTAAATGAGATACGAAACGTACAGGCATAAAAAAAGGAGCAACGCCTTGCTCCAACCTTTGTTAACCTTAAATCTAATACTATGAAAAACACATTGCAAAGATACGGACTTCTGTCAACTTTGCAAATAATCCAAATAAAAAGAGATGTTTTATAACATCAATTAAGTGTTCGTATTACCCTTTATACGTTTGTTAATGGTTCCCGCGTAAATATAGGGGACCATTTTTACTTTTTTTCAAGGGATAAGATTGCGAATAATCGAGTGAATTATAGCATACTCACAGTTTTATTTTCTATTTTTGTTCTCAATCAATCTATCGAATACTATGAACACAATGCTATGCCAGCTAAAGAGCCTGTTGTTATTGGGAGTCCTGCTTTTTGCCAATGGAGCATTCGGACAACCGATGATCTGGGATGATACCTCTCCCGAAACAATCGTTTTCGAACTGACTAACAAAGAGGCTTTGAAACTTCTCAAAGGCAAACTCCGACAGAAACAATGGGATAAAATACAGCAGACTCCTTTTGCCCGTTTCACGGATGCTTGGAGCAACCCTCCGGTCAAAGGGCATTTTCTGCTGGCTGATGTAGAGCGGAACGAAGTTCATTACCGTTATGCTCCGGTGATTCCTTTTCATGTTTTCCTTTTCAAGGAGTATGGTGTACTTACCTTGCAGGTGGTTGATGCCGGGGGAACTATCAGGAAAGACGCCAAAGTGCGGGTAGGCAGCAAGGCTGTTTATTACGATGAAGACAGTCAGACGTATACTGACGATAACTGGTCGCAGAAAGAACAGCATATCCTGACGGTTGAAGTGGATAAGTTTCGTGCGGTATTCGATTTGAGGAAACACCTTGTACCACCCTGGTATAAAAATGATTATGGGCGGCAAGATGCACCGGAGTTTTATAGTTACCTGATTACTGACAAGAATAAATACAGACCGGGAGAAACTGTCCGTTTCAAGTCTTATGCTCTTTCCGAACATAAACGCCCTTTGAAACAGGAACTTTCATTGTGGATGCGTGTCGGTTCTTCCTGGCGTGACTATAAGAAGATAATGTCCGTCGTCCCTTACCATCCGGGAGGCTTCGCCGGAGAATTCCTGTTGGCGGATTCATTGAATCTGAAGCTCGATCAGAGATATACTGTACAGCTTCGTGATAAGCGGGGACGCATCGTAGCCTCCACCAATTTCAAATATGAAGACTACGAACTGAACGGAAACAAGTTGTTGGTGAAGCTGGCTTCGAATGTGCAATATGCACCGCAGAGTAACCGCATGGATATCAGTGCAACGGATGCCAACGGACTTCCTTTGCGGGAGGTGAATGTAGAAGTGACTGTCGGCAGACAGCAGGTGCTGAAGTCGTATGCGCAGATACTTTCTTTGCCCGATACACTGATGTCCGTGCAGGCGGAACTGGATGCTTCCGGGAAAGCCTCGGTAGATATTCCTGCTCGGATATTCGGAGCTTCCGATTGCTTCTATACGGTGAATGTAGTTTTGCTTACGGCAGACAATAACCGTTTGGAGCAGCAGAGCAAAGCGACTTTCTACTATTCGTGCTATGATATGCAGTGCACTACGCAGGCGGATACCATTTGCTTTTCATTCTTCGACCTGGGAGTGGAGCGTCCTGTGGCGGCCGAACTGACTTATGGTGAAAAGAAAGAAGTGAAGAAAGTGCGTTTGCCCTATCGCGAACCGTTTAATCAGGCAGTGACGGACTATCGTTTCAAAATACCGGAAACAGGATATGAAACGACGATTGCTTCCGCCGCACTTGACTCCAAACTGGAACTGAATGGCGGCATAGAAAAAGATTCGTTCTGTGTCTCCCTTTCCAATCCTTTGCAGCTGGAACTTTCCTGGTATGTGTATCAAGGCAACCGCCTGTTGCAGAAAGGTTCGGGAAAAGAGATGGAACACAAATCCGGAGAGATCGATCCCTCTTCCGTCTATTACGTAGAAGTATTTTATTTCATGGGGGATAAGGAATGTATGTTGAAACGCTCGTACACTTCACCCTCCGAACGGCTGGTGATTGAATCTGATTTGCCGGAACGAGTGTATCCCGGTCAGAAAGTGAAAACAAAATTGAACGTGACCAATATACAAGGGCGTCCGGTATCCAACGTCGATCTGACAGCTTTTGCGGTCAACACGCAGCTGGATTATCACGTACCCGATTTACCCTATTACGGGAGTGCACCCCGTCCGCGCGAGCAACGTGCTTCCTACTCAATGAAGCAAAAAGAGTATCTACATACGGGCACATTGGATTATCAGCATTGGAACCAGTTGCTTCATTTGGATAAGTTGCCTTATTATCAGTTTGCTTATCCTTCGGGAAATCTGTTCCGTCAGACGGTTGATACACCGGATGGAACCACCCAGTTTGCTCCTTATGTGATGCTGAACGGACGGGCGGTGAATATCTATGTGATTGAGCAGAACGATGTTCCCTGCTATTTTTCGTGGACGGAACAGCCTAAGCAGTATTCTTTCCCTGTATTGCATCCGTCGGGAAAGCAGAAGATTACGTTGCGAATGCACGACAGGGCTTTCATCATTGATTCTCTGGCTTTCGACCGGGGCAAGAAAACGATTTTAAGTTTCGATATGAATCAGTTGCCGCAAGGAGTGGAAGTAGTCTGGTTGCGGCAGAGGAAAGGGAAATATGATGAGTATAAGTTTACTTCGGAAGAGAAGAAGCGTTATGAACGGTATCTTTGCCGTCTTCCGGTGATGGATGGGGCGGTATATACTTCGCTCGAACATAATGGAAAGCTGTTTCCGGTTTCACTCATGGAGCTGTCGCGCTACAAGAAGAAGATATTGGCAGGTCCTGTGGAGCCGGGACCTTGGAAATATATGAATGGTGTGTTGTATCGGCATGAGGGAGGTTTCTCTTATGAATTCGAGGGCAATGTGGTTTATAAATATAAGGATGAGGAACTGTGCCCGGCTTATCTGAATTTTTCGTCTGTGGCAAAGATTCCGACTTTGAATGATTACCATTTATCACCGGAAAGATTCCGTAGTCTGGTGGCCGAACTTCGCAAGGGAAAGAGTTGGCATCCCACCCGGATTTATTTCTCCCTGCCGGATAAGACGTTGAATTTCCGGCTTCCGGAAGAAAAAGATTCTACCGGAGTGGCTAACTTGCTCTTTAAAGACTGCACTACCGGAGAACTGATTTATCCGGATACCTTGGTGCAAATGAATAGAATATATTCCAAGTTTCCTGCCGGAACGTATGATGCGATTTTGCTTTATAACAATGGAAAGTATCTGAAACAGGATGCTCTGACGATACAATCATATACCTATCTGGATGTAGATATGGAGTCTCTGCCTCTACACGAACGCGATTCTTTGTCAGCAGGGTGGCTCTTGCTGGGAAGAGGAATTGGCAGGATCGGTACAAACTTTCCTGGTCACAGGGAAATGAGAATCAGGCAGTATGTACGCAATTATGGCGGTAAAGTTTCCGGTTATGTGACGGATGCTACCGGAGAGCCTTTAATCGGGTGTAGCGTGGTGGTGAAAGGAACGACGGAGGGAACGATCACCGACATGGACGGATATTTCGAAATGGATTGTGACAGGGGAGGGGATCAGCTCTTGTTTAGCTATGTCGGCTTTAAACAGCAGGAGATGAGAGCAACTCCCGGAGCCAATCTGTTGGTTACTTTGGAAGAAGATAGTCAGGCGCTGGAGGAAGTGGTCGTTGTAGGATACGGCATGCGTTCAAGATCTTCGTTGACGGGGTCTGTTGCCGGATTAATGGTCGGTTCTTCTTCTGCTGCAACCGCACCTTTGGAGAAACTGGAAGAGCAAGGTCAGAAAGCGAAAGAAGAAGCGGATAACGAACAGTTGTATAATGAACTGATGCAATTGAATGGCTTACGTAGGAATTTTTCGGATGTGGCTTTCTGGCAGCCTCGTTTGTTTACGGATAAAACCGGAACGGTGCAGTTTGAAACAACTTTCCCCGATAATGTGACGAAATGGGAAACTGTCGTTTATGGCATGAACCGTCGTTTGCAGACGGGTACTTTCCGACGTTCCGTCCGTTCTTACAAACCGTTGATGGCGGAGTTGAAAACTCCCCGCTTCCTGGTGGAGGGGGATCAGAGTACGATGGTCGGGACTATCCGCAATTATCTGGATGGGCAGCACATAGCCGGAAAAACACTGTTCTGCGTCGGAACGGATACATTGAAACGGCAGGAAGTGAGTTTCATGGAGGGATTTCATGAAACAGTGCCGATGCAGGCAGCTCATACCGATAGCGTGACCATCAGCTATCTTTTCACTCGCGACGATGGCTATCAGGATGGAGAGGAATATACGATTCCGATACTGCCACAGGGAACTGAATTGGCAGAGGGCACATTGGGTATTCTGTCCGATGCAAAGACGGTCAAAGTGCAATCCGGCGAGGATGAAGAAGTGATGGTAAGTATCACTGACAATCAGTTGGACATCTATAAAGAATCGGTGAATTACTTGACAGGATACAAATATTTGTGCAATGAGCAGCTGGCATCCAAGTTAATCGGTTTGCTGGCTTACCAACAGTATATGCAGAGTAAGGGTGAAAAGGTGAAAGTAGATAAAGCAATTCGACCTATTATCCATCGACTGACGAATCATCAGAACAAACATCAGTTATGGTCGTGGTGGGGGAACTCTGAAAATACTTCTTTCTGGATGTCTGCGCATATCCTGCGGGCTTTGAAGATGGCGCAAGATGCAGGTTATCCTGTGGAGTTGAATCTGAACGGTTTGAAAGTGGAGTATGCTCATACGCGTCCTTATCGAGGAATGAAACAGGAAGATATAGAAATACTTCATGCTCTGCATGAGTGGAAAGTAGAGGCGGATTATTCTTCGGCAGTCAGATTATTGGAACCTTTCGTCCGGCAATTGGAACAGAAAGAAGACTCGTTGGCAAATAGAAACAAGTATTATCGTCCTCTTTCATACTTGAAAGAGAAGCTGCTTCTCTGGGAAATCAAGCAACAGGTGGATTCGGTGAATGTGAGTGATAGCGTACGTCCTTATCTGAAAAAGGATATGCTGGGAGGTGTTTACTGTGACGACGGACGGCGTACTTATTATTGGGAGGGAAATCAGATGATAAATACATTGATAGCCTACCGGATTATTAAAAATGACCCTTCCCTGTGTAAGTTGAAAGAAAATATGCAATTGTATATTTTGCGGACTAAGGAGCGCGGATGGAATACGTATCAGGCTTCTTCGGCTGTGGCAACTGTTCTGACCGATTTGCTGGCAGGTTCCGGAGGGATGTCAGGAACATCGGTGTCTGTGAGCGGTAAGGATCATCAACGAATTACGGAATTTCCTTATCATGCCCGGCTGACAGCAGGCGACAGTCTGCTTATTTCAAAAACGGGAAAAGAGCCTTTATTGTATAGTGTCTATTCAATGAAGCGTGTGATGAATGCTCGTCAGAGTGATGCTTTCAAGGTGGAGGCGACTTTGGAAAAAGACTCTTTGGTGGCGGGTGTACCTGTTACATTGACAGTTACCTTGCAGGTGAAACAGGAGGGTGCGCAATATGTGATGCTCGAAGTTCCTGTTCCGGCAGGTTGTAGTTATGCCTCAAAACCTGTTAATTTCTCCCGTTCTGAAGTGTATCGTGAGTATTTTAAAGAGAAAACTGTTATCTTTAGCGAAAAATTACCGGTAGGTACTTATCAGTTTACGGTTCCTTTGCTTCCACGTTTTACTGGAAAATACACGCTGAACCCTGTGAAAGTGGAACTGATGTATTTCCCGGTGGTGAATGCAAATAATGCGGGGAGAGAAATTTGGATTACAGAAAGAAATACAAAAGATATACGAAAGAAAGAGAATGATTGAAGCGATGAAATATATGAAGTGGATAACAGTCTTGTTTTGTCTTTTGGGCTTGGCGGCCTGTCGGCAGGATGCGCCTCGTTTCCGTATTGGGGTGGCCCAATGTAGTGATGACTCTTGGCGGCACAAGATGAATGATGAGATTCTTCGCGAAGCGATGTTTTATGATGGAGTGTCGGTTGAAATCCGTTCGGCGGCGGATGATAACCGTAAGCAGGCGGAAGATGTTCATTATTTTATAGATAAAGGAGTTGATTTACTGATAATTTCCGCCAATGAAGCGGCTCCCATGACTCCAATTGTGGAGGAGGCCTATCAGAAAGGAATACCCGTCATTCTTGTAGACCGGAAGATACTTTCTGATAAATATACTGCCTATATCGGTGCCGATAATTATGAAATAGGTCGTGCGGTAGGAAATTATATCGCATCAAGTCTGAAAGGGAAAGGGAATGTAGTGGAGCTTACCGGACTGGGTGGTTCCACCCCTGCCATGGAACGCCATCAGGGATTTATGGCTGCTATCAGCAATTATCCGGATATCAAACTGATTGATAAAGCGGATGCTGCCTGGGAACGTGAACCGGCAGAAGTGGAAATGGATAGTATGCTTCGCCGTCATCCGAAGATTGATGCGGTATATGCACATAACGACCGTATCGCTCCGGGAGCCTATCAGGCTGCGAAGAAAGCCGGACGTGAAAAGGAAATGATTTTTGTTGGCATTGATGCCCTGCCCGGCAAAGGAAACGGACTTGAATTGGTGCTTGACAATGTGCTGGATGCAACTTTTATTTATCCGACTAATGGGGACAAAGTGATGCAACTGGCCATGAATATTCTTGAGAAGAAGTCTTATCCTCGCGAAACGGTCATGAATACTGCCGTTGTAGACCGCACGAACGCGCACGTTATGCAACTTCAGACTACCCATATCTCGGAACTGGATCAGAAGATTGAAACATTGAACGGACGTATCGGTGGGTATCTGTCGCGTGTAGCTACACAACAGGTCGTGATGTATGGCGGCTTGGTTATTCTTTTATTAGTAGCGGGATTGTTATTGGTAGTTTATAAATCCCTCCGTTCCAAGAATCGCCTGAATAAAGAGTTGTCCGAACAGAAGAAACAAGTAGAGCAACAGCGCGATAAACTCGAAGAGCAACGGGATATTCTTGAAGAACAGCGTGACAAACTCGAAGAACAGCGGGATCAGCTTATCCAGCTTTCTCATCAACTGGAAGAAGCGACTCATGCCAAGCTGGTTTTCTTCACAAATATATCTCACGATTTTCGTACTCCACTGACATTAGTTGCCGATCCGGTAGAGCATTTACTGGCTGATTCGTCTTTGAGTGAAGATCAGCGCCGAATGTTATTGTTAGTTCAGCGAAACGTGAATATCCTCTTGCGTCTTGTCAATCAGATTCTGGATTTTCGTAAATACGAGAATGGAAAAATGGAATATACTCCTATTTCGTTAGACATTCTTTCTTCTTTTGAGGGATGGAACGAGTCTTTCATGGCAGCAGCCCGGAAGAAACATATTCATTTCTCATTCGATTATATGCCGGATACGGATTACCGCACATTGGCAGATGTAGAAAAGTTGGAACGCATCTATTTCAACCTCCTTTCCAACGCTTTCAAATTTACTCCGGAGAATGGAAAAGTAACTGTACGCTTGTCTTCCCTGACTAAAGACGATCATTGCTGGATTCGCTTTACTGTTGCCAATACCGGTTCAATGATTTCTGCGGAGCATATCCGGAATATTTTCGACCGTTTCTATAAGATAGATATGCACCATGCCGGTTCGGGTATTGGACTAGCATTGGTAAAGGCTTTTGTGGAATTGCATAAAGGTACCATCACGGTGGAAAGTGATGAAAAGCAAGGAACTATCTTTACCGTTGATTTGCCTGTACAGACTTGCGAGACTGTTGTTTCAGAAAACTCTCCGGCATTCTCTGTGTCTGCTACTTCTGTAACCTCCACCGATACTGCAACCTCTGCCGTTGCTGGGGCTCCCGTAACTCCTGCAACTTCTGGTTATTCCAGTTCTTCGAGCTTGAATGATGCTTTAACTTACGAAGAAGAGGAATTGGAAAAAAGTTACGACTCTTCCAAACCTTGCGTTCTGATTATTGATGATAACGCTGATATTCGCTTATATGTGTATGGATTGCTTCATACTGATTATACTGTTATAGAAGCTGCAGACGGCTCGGAAGGCATTCGTAAAGCTATGAAATATGTCCCGGATTTGATTATCTCCGACGTAATGATGCCCGGAATAGATGGAATTGAATGTTGTCGTCGCTTGAAAAGCGAATTGCAAACGTGTCATATCCCTGTCATTCTGTTGACAGCCTGTTCTCTGGACGAACAACGGATTCAAGGATATGATGGTGGAGCAGACTCCTATATATCCAAACCTTTCAGTTCGCAATTACTGGTGGCACGTGTCCGCAATCTGATAGACTCACATCGTCGTCTGAAACAATTCTTTGGTGACGGGCAGACATTGGCCAAAGAAGATGTCTGTGACATGGACAAAGACTTTGTAGAGAAATTCAAGGCTTTGATTGAGGCTAAGATGGGAGACTCTAATTTGAATGTGGAAGACTTGGGCAAAGATATGGGATTAAGCCGTGTGCAACTCTATCGTAAAATCAAATCCCTGACTAATTATTCTCCGAATGAGTTACTCCGTATCGCCCGTTTGAAAAAAGCAGCTTCTCTGCTTGCTTCCTCGGATATGACAGTGGCGGAGATTGGTTATGAGGTTGGGTTCAGTTCTCCCTCTTATTTTACCAAATGCTATCGGGAGCAGTTTGGAGAAAGCCCGACAGACTTGTTGAAGCGGAAAGGGTAAAATCTGTAGTATTCAGTGGTGAGTATTTGTTTGTTCTTTTATGAAATATATGTAATAAAAATAAGAGGTAAGGAGCTCTGTTGATCTACTTTACCTCTTATTTATTTTTTAGTATATGATTTATTGTATATTTTATTAATTCATAATTAGCTTATTTGTTTTAGGCTTATTCCACCATTTGGGGTTCTCCTGGCCTCCGGATGTTACCCATTGTTCAAAGTCGGGGTATGCTTCCAGGAAATTGACCTCTTCTCTGGCATGATGTAAGGATGCCGGTACTTTTAATCCCCATATAAAGTTGTTTTCATTTACATAACTTTCGTTGTTGTTGTAATAAACCGGACTATAACCTTTCAGGTGAATCTCTTGTCCTTTATTATTTTTTGCAATATAAAAGTCCATTTTGCTGTCTTGCAAGCTTTTAATATTGACCGGTGAATTGAATGCCAGATAAATTGCCGTCATTTTTTTAGGCTTTGTTTTTTCATTTACTTCCGTATTATAATACTTGTACCCGTTAGGAATGGCTGGTTTCTTCAATGAAATAATCAATTCGCCTTTTGGACCTTCTATGAATTTGATATTTTCGACCTCTCCAGGATTGTTACGCTCAAGGTACATTTGAGTTTCTTCTATATCAAGTTTATTATATTGTACTTCCGCCAAACGGATATAAGGGTTATAGTCAAATATGCCTCCCATAGCCCTGATTTGAAATCCTATCATTAGGTATTCTGCATAACGTTGGTGATTTAGCCAATAAAAACCATCAATTTGGAAGTTATACCATGCTACAAAATCATTGAAGTCATAATCGCCTAAAGAAGGATACATATCTTCGAACATGACAGTTCCGCTACCATATCCCGGATAATTAAAGATGTTGTTTGTTTCAGCTTCTTTGTTATCTCTTGTGGTAACTCTGGATAATGTTGTAGCATTAGCAGGTACTGCAATAGAAATAGTACCATCACTTCCAACAGGAATAGTCTGTATTTCGATGGCATCACCATATTTTACATAGACATTCTTTACATATGCAGGAATTTCAAGAGGGAGTTCTTGCGTGTTAGCATCGATATCCATTCGGAGCATTAAAGATTCTTCATTACAATTTTCTTCTAGAAATACAGAAATGCTAGTTGTTGCCTGACTGACAAATTTTACTTGAGCGTTTTGAGAACCTTTCCAGTCAAAATTGGCGGGAACTTCCAGGTCGGTCATTTTTTTCTCTTTCTCGGGTTGTTTGCTTTCATCATAAAGATTCTTCTCACAGGAACTGAAAGCGAGTATTCCTAATAGGCAAGAAGCGAACAGAACAGTCTTCTTTTTCATGACAGTAGTGCTTGTTTTGTTAATAATTGGGTTGCTTTTGATGGCTACAAAGGTCGGAATTATTTGTATATAAAGCAAGAAAAGTTGCAAATATTGTTTGGGTAATCTTTATTTTTTGCAAATTTTCTTCTTTTTATTTAGCTTTGGGGTGAATAAGTAAAGTTCAGGTGATGAAAGATTATAAAGTAAACAAGGCGAGCCTTTCCGCATCCTTTTGTCAAGAGGTATACCAGGTTGTCTGGGAAATTCCGGTAGGTAATGTTTCTACCTATGGAGGAATTGCCGCATTATTGGGAATGCCTCAATGTTCCCGTATGGTGGGGCGTGCTT
>ERZ836939.1785-NODE-1785-length-23361-cov-11.290397_pt1 | contig 23361 bp, 24 predicted proteins | sample MGYA00519912_ERZ836939 | MGnify/ENA primary metagenome ERZ836939 (study PRJEB31850, sample SAMEA3708810) | human gut metagenome | biome: human gut; feature: human-associated habitat; material: faeces | place: China | collected 2014 ...
GCCAGTATTCCAGCGTTTCGGGACTGCCCCAGTCGGTAGTGGGAACGGCGTTGAAAACATACTCGCCGTTCTGGTCTCGGATACGGTTGCCGTTCTCGTCCAGCTCATACACCCGGCGTTGCTTTAGTCCCCATTTGCCGTTCTGCTCAATGGGACGGATAGAGTCTCATTTAACGCACCTCCTCCCATAGAAGAGAAACGGGATGATAATGGTCACAATCAGCGTGGCAACTGCTAAAATTCGAGAAAGTTTTCTCATGGTAATCACACTCCTTGTTTGTATGTTGTATATAGTAACGGCAAGCCCTGCGGCTCCATTCCATGAGTGACTTTGTTGCCATTGTAAACATGAAGGGATAACCCCTTCTGTTTTTCCGGCTTGTACTTCTTACTGGAAGAAAGCAGAAGAAAACAAAAAAAGCGCCTGAAAGATAATCTCTCAGACGCTGTGTAACCCGATAAACTATAACTGCTCAACTGCAATTACTGATACTTAACATAGATATTATAGCAGACGGGTTGCAGTTTTGCAAGATAATTACGTTTTTTTAGAACTGTCGGTTAGTTTTACCACGGTTAGTTTTATTATTTCCCCCCGCATTTTTTATGGAAGAAAAGATACGATAGTCCTCCTGGAATACCTACCCATAGAATAATGGTTGCAAGGGTCAGAATTTCAAAATTTTCAATTACTGATACACCTGCAATATATGCGATTCCAAGCGGAATTGAAACATAAGCCAATACTCTATGTGCAACAACCCATGTTTCTTCATCAGTAACTGTCCAGGGGAGTCGCAAACCCGTATGCTTACTATATGGAAGTTTAGGAGCTATATTGCCGGAGAAGAAAATCACCGCAGCGACAATTGTTGCCGCAAAATACTTTTCTCCATTTTCGGAAATCTTCCAAATATCCGTACCAATCAAAATAGCAGCTAATACACACACGACTAAAACAGCAATGTTAAAAATCGTGACCCCTTTTAACGTTTTCATCTTAGGGTTGTCTGCCGAAATATCAGTCAGTTCTCCAAGATGACGATATAAAATAAATACTGCACCCGAAATGCAAATACTCATTAAAATAAGTGCTACCATTTTGTTTTCGATAGCAAGGGACGCTGCCAAAGCAAGAATAGACAGTACAATAATAATTCCTCTTGTTTTATTAACACTCATAAGTACGACCTCCCTGCATACCTTCCTTTATCTGAAACAGATCAGATAACTGCATGAAAATCTCTTCCATAACAGAAAGATTCAACGAATATATAATCTGGTTTGCCTTACGTTCCGCAGTAACAATCTCAGCTTGCTTTAGAATATCTAAATGTCTCGAAATGGATGGTTGAGAAATATCAAAATGATCCGCTATTTCACCTGCACTTAGATTTTTCCATTTCAAGAGTTTTATTATTTCTCGACGATAAGGACTTGCAAGTGCCTGAAAAAAGTCTTCCTTCATAATATGCTACCTCCTTGTATTTTTGATTATAGCTAAAATTCTAAATACTGTCAAGAGGGTAGATGATTTTTTATAATAGGCGGCCAAACATTTCTGCTTGGCCGCCTTGAGAATTAACGAACTATAAAGCAATTAGCTTTCTACCGGATCATTAGGGATAGAAACGGGGTAGGTGGTATCCACCTGAAAAATCGTCTGGAAGAAAACGCCGGCAATAACGACAGCAACATATGCTTCGCCAATCGCAACGGTATTCATCCACACATAGTCATTGATGCCAGCCGGGGACGCGCCATTCAGCTTATCAACATCGGGGGATTCGTACATATGTATTGCCTCCTTTCTTTAGTGATTTCGGTCGATTTTAACTAAGAAGCACCTCCTTAATTAAATTAAGATCATCAAGGTCACATTCCATAAGGTCAAAACTCAACCCATTATCCATATTAATGTCTGCAATTGTATCTGTCAGTTCTTCCATATCATAAATAGACTGCATTCTCGATACAAGATACTGGATTACTCGCTTTGACCAAATATCATTCAGACCATGATTCCAATAATCAGACAACGAGTGTTTATTTATATTTCCGACAACAATCGGAAGATAAGCAGATACAACAATGTCTCCATTTGCATGTACAATAGCTTGATCAAGGAAATTGTTGTTGTCCTTGAAGCGGATCGAGTGGTCAATCGGGTCTCCCCATTTCACATCAATGCTCTTGGAATATCTATATGCTTCTCTTTCACGAATGAGCTGGACGAGTCTTCTATACTGATCATCTGTCGGGACAATACCCAAGTTATTTTTCGCTCTGCCCAACAGCATCAGCGGTTGTAAACGAAGCTCGATATAATCTCCAGTTTTGACTCTTTTGCTGTTCTTCCAGATTTGAGCCAATTCCTCGTATACGATTTCAAAATCGTCCAAATTGAAATTCGTAGGCGTGAATGCAATGGATAAATGGAGATTGGTATTATTGATTACAAAATGGATTGCACGCATAACAGAAGCATATACACCTGTTTTGTTACGAAGTTTATCATGTGCTGCTTCCATTCCGTCCAAGCTAAACTGGATTGCATCTAATCCAGATTGCTCAAGCTCCATAATGGTTCCAACGAAAATCCATTGGGTACAAGAGCAGCTTCAATCACGTTCTTCGCATCTTCATTTCCATTTGGAACCTGAACCCTAAGCGCATTTATTTTCTTATACGGAAAATCTCTGTAATAAGAAATCACTTCCTTGATGCATCTGTTAAACAAGTATTTCGGAACCGAAATGAGCTGAATAACTGCATCATTCAGATATGCCTCATGAGCCGCTTTAACTGCAATTACACCAATAATTTTCCTTTGACACTTAATTACAAAGAAGTCCTTATAATAACTATATAAGCATTGCCGAATCATGGTCGGACTCATATATTCTCTATAATCGTTTCCCCAAAAATAACTGTAAGTATCAGTTAAGTTGTCATGAGACCCCTGCTTAATGAAATCCTGGAAAAAAACACTCAAATCACGAATATCATCCTCTCCGGCAAGGGCAATCATTACCTGTTCATCAATATGGCCTACTGCTGTCAAAACAAACGGGTTATTGCTCATTCCATCATCATCCTTCCATTCAATAGCGTTCAAACGTGTAAAATTGCTTAGTGTATGAATCAGATCTCTTTCAGCTCTGGATTTTTCCACTTCCGGATACAGCTCAACCAGTGTACACAGAATCTGCTCAACGGTCTTTTCTCCATTGCACATATCCAAAATCTTCATGCTCGTGCTGTTACACATGGTGTAATTCGAGTCACCATTATTAGTCAACATGGAACAATAACCGTTGTTCTCCGTTCTGGAGTAAGGGACGGGAAGCCGTCTGGGTTTCAATTTCATGAAGTGAACATTCTTTTCAAGGTTGTATATTATCAACCAACCGCTTCACCGAAAGGAGTATGTATGGAAATGAAAAAACAGTATCTACGGCGGAATTGCTTCCGTCAATCTCTGCATTAAAGATTGAGATGCAGAAAAAAGGTTATAGTCCTCAGACCTTGAGAGGACTGGAAAATGTCTGGGATACATTGCTGCGTTACGCATCTACCGTGCCAGAAACATTGTTTGATGAAAATTTTCGAGGAGGATTTCTGCAAGCCGAATACGGTTTCCGTATGGATCTGGAATACACCATGTATCGTGCCAGCCGGGCACTGGAACTTCTGAAAAACTATATTGATTTTGGTATCGTCACAGGTATTCCCAAGAAGCAGCGTCAGGAGTTTGCTGAGGGCTATCACTCTTTGATAACCGCTTTTGCCGATGGAGAGGCCCGCCGGGGACTTGCTGAAAATTCTATGAAAAGTCTGTGGTCGCGGTTGTACCGCCTGCATATCTTCTTCCTTGATAAAGGTGCAGACACTTTCAGCATGGTAACTCGTGACACGATAAATGATTTTATAAAGTATTTGGCACCGTATTCAACAACCTACGTTTCATAGAACCTACGGATGCTCCGGCGGCTTTGTCTGTATGCTTATCAGAACGGTCATCATGCCGAAGATTTATCAGGCTGTATGGGACAACGAGAAAAACGGTGAACTAAAGCCCTCAGATGTGTTGGAAGGAAGTCATAAATATGTTTGGTAGAAGTGTCAGAATAGACACTCATGGCGAGCTCGCATACTCAGCCGAAGCAGAGGCGCGGGATGCCCGGTTTGCACTGGGAAGGCCGTGATGCCCGGCGAGAATGATTTGACGACGGCCTTTCCAGACATCGCCGCACAGTGGGACACGGAACGCAACGGAAGTCTGAAACCAGATCAGGTTACTTCCTTCAGCAACAGGAGGGTTTGGTGGCGATGCACACTTGGGCACGAATGGCAGGCCGTCATTGCAGCAAGAGTTGTAGAGAACTCTTGCTGCCCATACTGCGCAGGACGGCGCGTTCTGGCTGGCTTCAACGATCTTGCAGCGCTTTATCCAACTATCGCTGCTCAATGGGACGACACATTGAATGTCGGTCTGACACCTGAAATGGTAACACCGGGAAGCCATAAGTGCGTATGGTGGCGATGCGACGAAGGGCATATTTGGAAAACAGCCATCTATTCCCGAACCGGCAAGCAAAAATGCGGATCTCCCGTGTGTGCGGGCAAAACTAAGCAGCCCTCTCAATATGCGCGGCCTTATCGGCGTCCTCTTTGAGAAAGAAAACATCAACTCTCTGCCGCCCGACAGTGAATTTATGATAACGATGTACGGCGCGATGGCGCAGTCCGAAAGTGAATCCATCTCCGGCAATATCCGGCGTGGGCGGCAGATGCACGCAAAGGTCGGAACGCTCAAGGTTCCCTGTTACCGGCTTTACGGATATGAAAAAGACGCAGATGGCAAATTTCGCGTCATACCAGAACAAGCAGAAATCGTGCGCGAACTCTACAAGCGATATGAGAGCGGTGCCAGCCTGCGAAATCTGCAAGACTGGCTGGAGGAAAATCAGATCAAAACGGTTCTCGGAGAATCAAAATGGACAGCGACGTCTATTAAGAGCATCCTGACAAATGAAAAATATTGCGGCGACGTGCTGCTTCAGAAAACATTCCGGACAGACGTCATCAGCAAGAAGGTTATCAAAAACGTTGGACAGATGGCGCAATACTATATGCCTGACCACCATGAAGCCATCGTCAGCCGGGAGCAGTACAATGCAGTAAAAGCAGAAATGGCACGTCGGAGCGCCCTGCGCAGCCCATCCAAGCAGGCTGTGACAGGACGATCCTGCTACACCAGCAAATACGCCTTATCCGACCGGATCGTCTGCGGCGAGTGCGGAACGCTCTACCGGAGGTGTACATGGACGTCCCGTGGACGAAAATATCCCGTCTGGCGCTGCACCAGCCGCCTGAACTACGGCACAAAATATTGCCACGATTCCCCGACGATCAAGGAGGAACCGCTGCAAAACGCGATTCTGGCAGCCATCAACTCTGTCATGAGCGACAAGCCTGCGCTACTTGACCGCATCAAGAATGCGGTATCTCTTGAACTCCTGCCGGTGCAGGGTCAGACCATGAGCCTTGCTGACATTGAAAGCCGCTTGGTGCAGCTCGACGAGCAGTTCCAGCGCCTGCTGGCAGAAGCCATTGACGCCGACGATAAAGAAGCCTGCAACGTACAGTTCGCGGAAATCCTTGCCGAGCAGACCACGCTCAAAAAGCAGAAGGAAGAAATCCTGCAAAGCAGCACCGACGCGAGCCGCGTCTGCACCCGCATGAAGCAGGCGGAGCAAGCTATAGAAAACGCTACATCCACGATCACAGAATGGAACGAAAACGCCGTCCGTCAGACCGTGGAGCGTGTGACTGTCCTGTCCGCTGATGAGATTCTGGTGCGGATCAAGGGCGGTGCGGAAATCAAACAGCGATTGGAGCGATGAAGATGATTTATGCAACCGGCGACCTTCACGGAAACACTCTCCGATTTCAGCCGCAATACTTTCCGGAACAGGCCGGGATGACGAAGGATGACTACATGATCGTCTGCGGCGACGCAGGGCTTGTGTGGCACGGCGATAAAAGCGACGATCCGCAGCTTGACCGGCTGGAGGCCCTGCCGTTTACGGTTCTGTTCGTGGACGGCAATCACGAGAACTTCGATGCGCTGAACGAAGAAGGCACGACCAAGCGTCGTGCCTTTTACGTTTCCACGATTACCGTGAGCCATTCAGAAGCGCTGTTGTCCTTGCATTGACTCCCATAAGCTCCCGCTGCGTCTGCCGATTGGCCTGACACAGGGGCATCAGGAAATTCACAGCCTTTCGGATCTGCTGAAGGTCAGAAGAAGTGAGCGCGTTCTGATGCAGATGCTCGAGAACGCAGCGGTACGCGTCCTTCAGAGGCGCGGACACGGCAGGCTGAAAGAAATAGGTTGAAATCAGACCGCCGATCAGGGCGGCTTCGGCATCGGTGTACTGCATGATTGCTCCTCCCTCGCAAGAATCAAACGAACGGAGCAATCATACCACAAAATATTGTAGCAGGCTATTCGCAAAACGACGAAATATATGATGCGCAGCGGCGCGGAAAGGAGAAGCTATGAACGTCAGAAAACCTGTAGATTACGGCACGATGTACCGGGAATTGACCGCAATTCTCACGCAGAATCTTCTGCAAATGGATGAAGTGTATGCCATTGGCAAGGCCATCAGCCAGCGCCCGGAGAAGGGCGCGGCGGTCGCAGCCGCAGAGTTTTTACGGGCAAATTTCCCTGACCGCACAGGCTTTTCCCCGCGCAACGTGCGCCGGATGCGCGTTTTTTGCAAGACCTATGAAAATGACCAAACGCTCCTCCGGCTGGCGATGAAAATTGGCTGGACGCTGAACGTGGTGATCATGGAAGCGGAGCTGACAAGAGATGTGCGCAAGTGGTATCTGGAACAGGCGCGAGTGCAGTATTGGTCGAAGGCTGTTCTGCTGGAAAAGCTGGCATCCGCGGCGCATCTAGAAAAACCACTCGACGTGGAAACGGATACCTGCTATACTGATAAAGAGGCAGAAGATGAATTGCAACAGTCTGTGGCTGCTGTGTTCCAGCAATGCTGGATTATATCACCGTTTCACAGAATTGCTACGCTGCTGCAAGAGTCGCCGATTCGCTTTCAACAGGGGATAAAACAACGAACGCTTCATGCACGATGTTAGAGAGGTGTACCGATGAATAACAAGCTCATGGTCAATGGTGCGGAAATCTCCGTGACCACAATTGACGACAAGGATTATATTTCGCTGACAGATATGCTGAAAGCGAAGGACGGTGACTTCTTCATTTCGGACTGGCTGCGCAACCGGAACACGGTCGAGTTCCTTGGCATTTGGGAGCAGATCCACAATCCAAATTTTAATTATGGCGAATTCGCCATAATTAGAAGCCAGGCCGGTTTGAACAGCTACAAGCTCAGCGTAAAGGAATGGGTTGAAAAAACGAATGCGATTGGTCTTATGGCGCGCGCTGGTCGTTATGGCGGCACCTATGCATACAAGGACATCGCCTTTGAATTCGGTATGTGGATCAGCCCGGAATTCAAAATCTATCTGATCAAAGAGTTTGAACGGCTCAAAGAGCAGGAGCAGCAACTCCTCGGCTGGGATATTAAGCGCAATCTCGCAAAAATCAATTACCGCATCCACACAGATGCCATCAAGGAAAATCTGATTCCGCCGGAGTTGTCGGCAAAGCAAATGTCGCTGGTGTATGCCAGCGAAGCCGACGTACTGAATATGGCGCTGTTCGGCAAGACCGCGAAACAGTGGCGAGATGAGAATCCGGGACTGAAGGGCAACATCCGCGATTACGCAAATGTATCACAGCTTGTGTGCCTTTCCAATCTGGAGAATCTGAATGCGGTGTTCATCAACGATGGTTTGGCGCAGCCAGAACGACTGGCAAAGCTCAACGCAATCGCAATTCAGCAGATGCGCGTGCTGACGGAGGATCATCGGATTTTGAAGTTGGAAAAGGAAAAGCAGAAATCCTAATTGCATTTTATCGTGGCAGGTGTATAATAAACAAAAAGAGTTGGCTTGCTGTGCCGAGACGCTCATTGATCCATAGTGTTCTGAAAACACAGCTCAGAAACGCCCCTTTTGGCATGAGCCCCCGCCTTGCGGCGAGGTCTCTTAGCCGGACGGGGCGTTTCTTCGCTTCTGCATCGCGACCGCGTTGCTGGGTCGTGATGCAGGGGGACGAAGTGCGAACTTGCTCCGCTGCTCCTCGCTTCAAAACTGTGACCGCTTCGCTGGGGCACAGTTTTGTGCCACCGACTTGGAAATTGATCCATAGGGTTCACATGACACACGAAAAACGAGCTTTTGTCCTCTTGGACAAAAGCTCGTTTTTTCGAGTGAAGCGTGTCTTCGGCACGGGAAGCGGCGCTTCGCGCCGGGAAGGTGCTTTGCAGGGAAGTATCTGCGGAAGTGTGTGGCACGCTTCCCTTCCCATCGTGCGAAGCACGATCCTTCACTTTGCGCTCTGCGCAAACCTTCATGAAAAAACAAAGCGTGCCTGTTACAGCCGGTCCAGACGCTGCATATAGGTTTCGGAATCCTCGCCGACGCAGCCGACCAGCAGATAGCGTCTGGTATATGGGTCGAATACAAAATGCTTGAGCAGGCGGAAGCCCTGCACCTTTCCGGTCGAACGAACGTGGGTGCGCGGGCCGGTGCATTCGTGGATCACGTGATCGATACGGATATGACTTTCGTCCACATAGTCGACCGGTACGTCGCGTGCGATGACCTCCGCGACCTGCTGCTCCAGCTGATCCAGATCCAGCCCCGGCGCTGTGTCCGGGAAGGCAAGGATAAAGCCGTGGTGCACGTCATCATGCGAGCAGCGTTCCAGCTCCTTTGGCGGCAAAAAGCACTCGCAAAGATCCTCTGCCGTATGCGCCATCAGCCGATACGGCAGAGAGTCATAGGCGCGCTGATAGACCTCCTGCGGCTCCGGACCAAAAATCGTCGGACGGGTAATGATGATCTCCTCGCCGACACCGATCAGAAGGTTTGCATTTGCGCCCAGCAGGGGGTAGATCAGATCAAAATGCTCGATCACGACGCGCTTGCCGCGGCGCACAGCCAGCCGGATCGCATCCGCGAGCTCACTGAGCTGATGAAAGCCCATCTCAAAGCGGATGTCCATATGATAGGTATGCGGGGAAAAAAAGCCGGTCTCCGCATCCTGGTCGAGGATCGGCAGCGGGCGCACGTTGACGCCATCGTCATCGTTGGTCAGCTCAAGACCCGGGAACATCCCCTTGATCAGCACGCTTTTTCCTGAGCCGGCCTCCCCGATCACACCGATGATCTGGTCAAACGGCGATAAATACAGCTGCGCGAGCTGAATGCCCAGGTTGAAAATACGGCTTCTGCCGCGCGGGGCAAAATAGGTGCTGTAAATATGACTGTGCTGGATCGCGTTTTCCGGCATAGAGCAGTCCTCCTTTGCGTTTCTTCCAGTATAGCGCATGTTGTCTCTCTTGCAAATAGCCTGATTGTATTATATAATATCATCAAATTGATATATTACAAGGAGGAATTTTCATGGGAGGACTTTTGCATTCCGCCACGGTGGGAACGGACGAATCCGGCGACGTCGTCGTGACGGTCACACCGGCAGATCAGACACAGATCATTCTCCATACAGCGCTGCGCGCGCAATTCGGTGAGGCCATGAAGCAGACCGTCGGCGAGCTGTTGGATGCACAGCAGCTCACGGCGCTTGTCGAGCTGCACGACCGCGGTGCGCTGGACTGGATCATCCGGGCGAGACTTGAAACTGCGCTTGCGCGCGCACAGGAGGCTGACCGATGAGAAGATCCATGCTTTTTGTGCCCGGCAACACGCCGAAAATGATGACGAGCTGCGGCTTTTTCGGCGCAGACGCCGTGATCTTTGACCTTGAGGACGCTGTTTCCCCGACGGAAAAGGATGCGGCGCGCGATCTGGTGCGCTATGCCATCGGCAATCTGCATCTCTGCGGCAGCGAGGTCATCGTCCGCGTCAATTCCATTGAAACACCCATGTTCCTTGCAGATCTGGCCGCTGTTGTTCCGCAGAAGCCCGATCTCATCATGCTGCCCAAAACCTGTACCGCGGAGGACATCCAGATGCTTGCGCAAACGCTCGACCGGCTGGAAGCAGAAAACGGTCTGCCGGCGGGAGCTGTCGGCATCCTTGCGCTGATCGAAACGGCGCTCGGCGTAGAGAATGCGTTTTCGATCGCGTCCGCCAGCCCGCGGGTCCAGGCGCTGTTCCTCGGTGCAGAGGATCTGAGCGCGGATCTGCACTGCAAACGGACAAAAGAGGGCGCGGAGATCCAATACGCGCGGACACGGCTGGTCATGGCCGCGCGGGCGGCAGGGATCGATGTCTACGACACGCCTTTTACGGATGTTGACGATGATGAAGGACTCTGCGCGGACGCTGCGCTCGCAAAGAGCCTCGGCTTTACCGGCAAGGCGGCCATCTCGCCGCGCCATCTCGGCAATATCAACCGCTGCTTCAGTCCCACGCAGACAGAGGTCGACCATGCGAACGAGGTGCTTGCAGCGCTGGAGGAAGGAAAGCGGCAGGGCCGCGGAGCGGTCGCGCTGCATGGCAAAATGATCGACGCACCGATCGCCGCCCGCGCGAAACGGACGCTTGCCGATGCGGAACAGATCCTGAAGCGGGGAGGGACACTTGCATGAATACGAAGCTGGTAAAAACCATCCGTGAGGCGATCGCGCTGGCCGGATTGAAGGACGGCATGACGATCTCCTTCCACCATCATCTCCGGAACGGCGACTATGTGCTGAATCTTGTCATGGATGAGATCGCAGCCATGGGCATCCGCGATCTGACTGTGAATGCCAGCGCGCTGTTTGACACGCACGCGCCGCTTTTGGACCACATCAAAAACCACGTTGTGCGGAAGGTGCAGACAAACTACATCTCCGCAGGGATCGGCCGGCAGATCTCCGCCGGTCTGATGGACGAGCCGGTCGAGTTCCGCACGCACGGCGGCCGCCCGCGTGATATTGCGCTGGGCATCACCCCCATCGATGTGGCCTTTATCGCCGCGCCATGCTCCGACCGCATGGGAAACTGCACGGGAAAGTACGGAAGATCCGCCTGCGGCAGCCTTGGATATGCGTTCCCGGACGCGATGTACGCAAAAAAGGTAGTCGTCATCACCGATGAGCTGGCGGAATATCCGCTGACCGGCTGGTCGATCCCCGAGATCTATGTAGACTACGTCGTGCAGATCGACGCCATCGGCGATCCGGCGGGGATCGTGTCCGGCACCACGCGCATGACGCGCAATCCCGTTGCGCTCGTCATGGCACAGACGGCGGCGCAGGTCATCCAGAATTCCGGGCTTCTGCGTGACGGCTTCTCGTTCCAGACCGGCGCCGGCGGCGCGACGCTTGCCACGGCCATGTATCTCAAGCAGATCATGCTCCGCGAGCAGATCCACGGCAGCTACGCGCAGGGCGGTATTACCGGGTATCTGGTCGATATGCTCAACGAGGGCTGCTTCCGGGCGCTGATGGATGTGCAGTGCTTTGATCTGAAGGCGGCGGCCTCCATCCGCGATAACCCGAACCACTGCGAGGTCGGCGCGGCGCAGTACGCAAGCGCCGGTGCAAAAAGCTCCATCATGGATTCGCTCGACGTTGCCGTCCTCGGCGCGACAGAGATCGACACGGATTTTAACGTCAATGTCCACACCGATTCCTCCGGGCGCATCATGGGCGGCTCCGGCGGGCACAGCGATGCCGCCGCAGGCTCCAAACTCTCGATCATCACGGCGCCCCTGTTCCGCGGCCGGCTTCCCATCGTCCGCGACCGTGTCACCTGCATCTCAACGCCGGGCAAGGACATTGATGTGCTGGTCACACAGGCGGGGATCGCCGTCAATCCCAGAAGGGAAGAGCTGCGCGAGCGGCTGACGCAGGCCGGGATGCAGGTATTGGAGATCACACAGCTTCGCGCGCTTGCCGAGCAGATCACCGGCACACCGGCACCGCTGCCGCCTGCCGGGCGTGTGATCGCAAAGGTCATCGGCCGGGACGGCACCTTGCTGGATACGATCGGAGAACGAAAGGGGGAGGAATGACGATGCGTGAGATCAGAGCTTCACACATCACGGACACCGTTGCGCGGCTGTGCGTCGAGGCAAACCGCCAGCTGCCGCAGGATGTAAGGTCGCGGATCTGCGCGGCCTATGCAGATGAGCCGTGGCCAATCGCAAAGGAAGTGCTCGGACGGATCCTTGAAAACGCGGACATTGCCGCCGAACGGCCGCAGCCGATCTGTCAGGATACTGGCATGGCCTGCGTTTTTGTTGAGCTTGGGCAGGAGGTCCATATTGCAGGCGATCTGAACGAAGCCATCCATGCGGGCGTGCGGCGCGGCTATACAGACGGTTTTCTGCGCAAGTCCGTGGTCCGCGACCCGCTGGACCGCGTGAACACCGGCGATAATACGCCCGCCATGATCTATTATGAGATCGTACCGGGGGATCGGCTGAAGCTGACTGTCGCGCCGAAGGGGTTTGGCAGTGAGAACATGAGCCGCATCGCCATGCTCCGCCCGTCGGACGGTCTGGACGGCGTAAAACAGTTTGTGCTGGACGCCGTGCTGCAGGCCGGGCCGAACCCCTGCCCGCCGATCGTAGTCGGCGTCGGCCTCGGCGGCACCTTTGACAAAGCGGCTCTGCTGGCAAAGAAGGCGCTGCTGCGGGAGACGGGCGGGCACAATGAGGATCCGTTCTACGCGGAGCTTGAGCGCGAGCTGCTCGAGCGCATCAATGCGCTCGGCATCGGCCCGCAGGGCTTTGGCGGCAGGACCACCGCGCTGGCTGTACACATGCTTTCCATGCCCACGCACATTGCAGGGCTGCCGGTCGCTGTCAATATCAACTGCCACGTGGCAAGACATAGAACGGAGGTGCTTTGATATGACGCTCAGACTGAAAACGCCGCTTGGCGAAGCCGATGCGCGGAAGCTCCGTGCCGGTGACAGCGTGCTGCTGACCGGCGTGATCTACACCGCGCGGGACGCAGCGCACAAGCGTCTTTGCGAGCTGGTGGAGGCAGGCAAGCCGCTTCCCTTTGACCCGATGGATGCAGTGGTCTATTATGTCGGTCCGACGCCCGCTGCACCCGGTCAGATCATCGGTTCGGCGGGGCCGACGACCTCCTATCGGATGGATGCCTACGCGCCCACGCTCATCGCGCTTGGTCTGCGCGGCATGATCGGCAAGGGCAGGCGGAATGCGGCAGTGATCGCCAGCATGAAGCAGCACGGCGCGGTCTACTTCGGCGCGATCGGCGGATGCGGCGCACTGCTCAGCAAATGTATCAAAAAAGCTGAGGTCATCGCATATGAGGACCTCGGCGCAGAGGCGCTTCGGCGCTTGGAGGTCGAGGACTTCCCGGTCACCGTGATCATCGACGCCCTTGGAAACGATCTCTACGAGACGGGCCGCAGGGCATATCTGGAGCAGTGCAATGGAAAACAACCGCATTGATCTGTGCGCACCGGAAGGGGAAACGCCGATCTATGACCAGATCCGGCAGGAGCTTGCGGGCAGGATCCGTGCCGGAAGTCTCCCGGACGGCACACGCCTTCCGACCGTGCGGGAACTGTCGGAACAGCTGCATGTGGCGGAAGGTACGGTCAAACGCGCGTATGACGAGCTGGAACGGGACGGACTTCTGATCAAAACACCCGGGCGCGGCAGTTTCGTCTGCTACCACCGGACAGCCGATCGCCGGCAGGCGGCACAGGATCAGATCGATGCGCTGCTGCAGCAGCTGCACCAGATGGGGATCAGCGTCCATGAAATGAAACAGCTCTTTGCGGACCAGCTGCGCCGCTTCTGTGCGCAGCAGCCCAAGCTGCAGGTCGCGCTGGTCGAATGCAACCCCGAGGTGCTTGCGCAGCTCAAAGAGCAGCTCCGGCATATGGACGGCATCGAGCTGCATGCCCTGCTGCTCGAGCAGGTGCAGCAGCACCCAGGGCGGCTCGCGCAGCAGATGGATGTGATGATCACGACGACCGAACATGCAAAACAGCTTGCCGGGATGACCGGGCAGGCGGAAAAAGTTGCAAAAATCGCCCTGCGCCTGCAGGCGTCCAGCGTTGCGCCGATCGTAAAGCTTTCGCCCGGGCAGCGCGTAGGGATCGTCAGCCAAAGCCTGCGCTTCGGCGCGCTGCTGCGCAGCTTTTGCGACGAATATACGCAGGGGCTTCAAATCGCAGGACCGGCGCTTTTTGACCCGCCGGAATCGCTGTCTGCGTATCTGAGCGGCAAGGATGCGGTCCTTGTGCCGGAAGGCTATGAGAAGCTCTGCACACAAAAGGCGCTCGGGCTGCTGACACAGTTTGCGGCACACGCGCGCCTGATCTCCTGTTCCTACCAGATCGACGAGGGCTCTGCCATCTATCTGACCGAGCGGCTCGAACGGCTTCTGGCAAATCGTTCTCCGAAATGAATTTTTTTCTTGCGTCGCTTGCATGGCCTGCAAGCGACGCAAGTTTCGTTGCATTTCCGGAAAAACAAATTGACTTCCCCGTGGCTGAAGCTACAATAATAGGTAGAAACGGTCTGAAAATGAAATTTTCCAATCATTTTTTGAGAGGAGTTCCTTCCATGCAAACAGAGCAGACACGAAAAAAGGTTCTTGTGATCGGTGTGATCGGAGCAGACGTCCATGCCGTCGGCAACAAGATCCTTTATCACGCATTTACCGAAGCCGGGTTCGATGTCGTTAATCTCGGCGTTATGGTGTCACAGGAGGAGTACATCTCTGCAGCCATCGAATCAGACGCGGACGCCATTGTGGTTTCCAGCCTGTATGGGCAGGGGGAGCTGGATTGCCGCGGGATGCGCGAAAAGTGTGACGAGGCCGGTCTTCTCGGGATCCCGCTGGTCGTCGGCGGAAATATCGTTGTCGGCAAGCAGAAATTTGAGGATGTGGAAAAGCGCTTCCACGCCATGGGCTTTGACCGCGCCTTCCCGCCTGGAACGCCGCCGGAAACGACCATCGACGCGCTGCGTGAGCTTCTGCATATGGATGCCGCTGCATGCAGCGAGGCTGTGCCGGTATGAAGCCTGTTTTATTGACGGATTTCGGCAGCACCTATACCAAGCTGACGGCCGTAGACGTTGACACGGCGCGCGTGCTTGGAACGGCAGCCGCCTATACGACCGTACAGACAGATGTCAATGACGGCTTTTCCGCCGCGCTGCGGCAGCTTGAGGAGAAAACCGGCAGGCTCGAATACGCCGAGCGCTATGCCTGCTCATCCGCGGCAGGCGGACTGCGGATGATCGTATCGGGCCTTGTGCCGGAGCTGACGCTGGAGGCCGCGCGCATGGCCAGCCTCGGCGCCGGAGCAAAGCTGATCGGACAATTCTCGTTTGAGCTGACGGAGGATGATATCGACCAGATCCGGCGGGAAAAGCCTGATATCTTTCTGCTCGTCGGCGGGACGGACGGCGGAAACACGGCCTGCATTTTGCATAACGCAAACATGCTGGCCGCCATGCAGCCGGATTTTCCGATCATCGTCGCGGGCAACCGTTCGGCTGCGCGGCAATGCGAGCGGATCCTCGCCGGATGCCGCGTGCGGGTATGTGAAAATGTCATGCCGAAGTTTGGCCTGCTCAAAACGGAGCAGACGCAGGCCGCGATCCGCGAAATTTTTCTGAGCCGCATCATTCAGGCAAAGGGGCTCGACCACGCGGCCGAAAGGATGAACGACATCCTCATGCCAACACCGGCAGCCGTGCTCAAAGCGCTTGAGCTGCTCTCCAGCGGGTTTGGCGGCGAGCCGGGGATCGGCGAGCTGGCCGCGGTGGACGTAGGCGGCGCAACGACTGATGTCTACTCCATCTGCGAAGGAATGCCCCGGCAGATGAACACCGTCTATAAAGGGCTCCCGGAGCCGTATGCCAAGCGTACCGTCGAAGGAGACATCGGGATGCGCTACTCCGTTCTCGGCATTCTGGATGCGGTCGGTGCACGCCGCCTCGCAGAGCTGTCCGGGCTCCCGGAGCAGCGGGTGCAGACGCTGTGCCGGATGCTGAGTGAACAGACGGAGCTCGTCCCGGACTGTGACGGGGAGCTGGCGCAGCTGGATCATGCGCTGGCATGTATGGCGGTCAGCACGGCGGCAAAGCGCCATGCAGGGACGATCGAAGAGACCTATACCCTGCTCGGGCAGACGTTCGTGCAGGCGGGCAAGGATCTGACGGCCGTGCGGCGCGTTGTGGCGACCGGCGGGAGCCTGATCCATTCACCGCGTGTGCGCGAGATCGCGTCTTATTTCTGCTATGACCCCGCCGATCCGGCGTCTCTGCGCCCGAAAAACGCGGAGATCCTGATCGATTCCTCTTATATTCTCGCTGCAATGGGGCTGCTTTCCACGCATGATCCGCTTGCGGCGCTTCAAATTATGAAAAGGATGATCAGATAGATGGAAATTCAGAACAAAAAGCTGGACGAAGGCGTCTTCATGCAGGAACGGCAGGAGGTCCTTGGCCAATGGCCGACGGGAAAGGACGTAGACCTGCAGGAGGCCGCTGATTATCAGAAACGGCTCTCGCCGGAACGTGTCTTTTCCACGAAGCTTCTGGAGGCCAAGAAAGCGGGGCGGACGCTCATTCAGCCGCGTGCCGGCGTGCCGGTGATCGAGGAACATATCAAGCTCATGCAGTATCTGGAGAAGGAGGGCGAGGCCGACCTTCTGCCCACCACGATCGACAGCTACACCCGGCAAAACCGCTATGCCGAAGCGGAGGACGGCATTCAGGAATCCATCCGGCTCGGGCGCGCCATGCTCAATGGCTTTCCCGCGGTCAATCACGGCGTCGCCGGCTGCCGGCGCGTGATCGAGAGCGTCCACACGCCGCTGCAGGTGCGGCATGGCACCCCGGACGCGCGTCTGCTGACGGAGATCGCCTATGCCGGCGGCTTTACCAGCTATGAGGGCGGCGGTATTTCCTACAATCTTCCGTACTGCAAAAATGTTCCGATGGAAACGACCATCCGCTCCTGGCAGTATGTTGACCGGCTGACAGGCCTGTACGAGGAAATGGGGATCTCCATCAATCGGGAGCCGTACGGACCGCTGACCGGCACGCTGGTGCCGCCGTGCATTTCTCATGCAGCTGCCATCATCGAAGCGCTGCTTGCCGCCGAACAGGGCGTGCGCAACATCACCGTCGGCTACGGACAGTGCGGCAACATCGTGCAGGACATCGCGGCCATCCGCACGCTTGAGGAGCTGACCGAGGAATATCTGCACAAATACGGGTACGATCAGGTCGTTGTTACCACGGTACTGCATCAGTGGATGGGCGGCTTCCCCGCTGACGAAGCCAAGGCCTTCGGCGTGATCTCCACGGGCAGCCTGATCGCCGCGCTCTCCAAAGCCACAAAGGTCATCGTAAAAAGCCCGCACGAAGCGATCGGGATCCCGACGATGGAGGCAAACGCGCAGGGGCTCCGCTGCACAAAGCAGGTCGTCAATATGATGGCAGACCAGATATTTCAAAACTCGCATCTGGACGAGGAAATGGAGATCATCCGCCGGGAGACGCGCTGTATTGTCGACAAATGCTTTGAGCTGGGCAGGGGAGATATCGCGCTGGGGGTCTGCCGCGGCGTTGTGGCAGGCGTGCTGGACGTGCCGTTTGCGCCCTGCCGCTATAACGCAGGGCAGATGCTTCCCTGCCGCGATAACGAGGGTGCGATCCGGATCCTGAACATGGGGAATCTCCCATTCCCGCAGGACCTGAAGGATTTCCACGCCGCGCGCATTGCAGAGCGCGCAAAATATGAAAAGCGTGCGCCGAGCTTCCAGATGGTCATCGATGATGTGTATGCGATCGGTAAGGGGCGGCTGGTCGGCCGGCCGAGAAACTGATGGATAACGACGGAGGTATTATTTATGAAAATCAAAAATGTTGTCTGCGCACCCGGACGTACCGGATTCTATTTTGACGACCAGCGCGCGATCAAGCGCGGCGCGGGGCACGACGGGATGTTCTATATCGGTCAGCCTGTCACCGAGGGCTTTTCCGCCGTCCGTCAGGCAGGCGAGGCGATCTCGGTCATGCTGATCCTGGAGGACGGCCAGGTCGCTTACGGCGACTGCGCGGCGGTACAGTATTCCGGCGCAGGCGGGCGCGATCCGCTGTTTTTGGCGAAGGATTTTATTCCTATTATTGAGCAGTACATCAAACCGTGTCTGGTCGGCCAGGAAGCGGACAATTTCCGTGCGCTTGCCGCAAGGATGGAAGCCATCGAGGTCGGCGGCAAGCGGCTGCATACGGCGATCCGCTATGGTGTTTCTCAGGCGCTGCTTGACGCCGTTGCAAAGGCGAGCGGGCGCATGATGTGTGAGGTCGTGGCGGATGAATACGGCTGCACGGTATCGGACCACCTGATCCCGATCTTTACCCAGTCCGGGGACGACCGGTATGATAATGCGGACAAAATGATCATCAAGGGCGCGCAGGTGCTCCCGCACGCATTGATCAACAACGTGGAGACAAAGCTCGGCGCGCACGGCGAAAAGCTTCAGGAGTATGTGGCGTGGCTTCGCGACCGGATCCTGGCGCAGCGTCTGGACGAGCACTATGCCCCGGTCCTGCATATCGATGTCTACGGTACGATCGGCGCAGCCTTCGGAAATCATAACTACGCAGCCATGGCGGATTATCTGGCGGTCCTGGAGCAGACCGCAAAGCCGTTCCACCTGCGGATCGAAGGACCGATGGACTGCGACTGTGACCGCGAAACGCAGATGGAGGCGCTCGCGGGGCTGACCGCGGAGCTGGACCGGCGCGGCATCGATGTTGAGCTGGTCGCTGACGAATGGTGCAATACGCTCGAAGATATCAAGCTTTTCGCCGATCACAAAGCCGGCCACATGATCCAGATCAAAACGCCGGATCTCGGCGGCATCAACAATACCATCGAGGCAGTCCTCTACTGCAAGGAAAAGGGCATCGGTGCATATCAGGGCGGCACCTGCAATGAGACCGACCGCTCTGCGCAGGTCTGCGTGCAGTGCGCCATGGCGACACAGCCGGCACAGATCCTCGCAAAGCCCGGTATGGGTGTGGACGAAGGCTATATGATCGTCTATAACGAGATGAACCGGATCCTCGCGCTGCGGAAGGCAAAGGCAGAATAACTGCGAGGCCGCAGCGCCGATGCGCCGGGATCTCCATAACAGAAAAATCACGGCAGAGCCCAGCTTTCGGGGCTCTGCCGTGACTGATCTTATGAAACGGGAACTTATAGATGCAGCTTGAGGTCTGTCTTGTCGAAGATCATGCTGCCCTGCAGATCCTGCATATGTCCCTTTCCTGCCTCGCGGGCGCGCGTGTACATGGCGTATGCAATGGAAATGTCCGTGTAGGCGAGGCCGACGGCGTTGAAGTAGATGAACTCCTTCTCATTTTCGCGGCCGGGCTTGCTGCCGTCCAGCAGTTCAACGATGTTGGCATAGATATCGCTGTCGCCGATCACGCCATCTTTATAGCAGCGGCTGACGGTCTGTGTGCGGTGCTTGACGGTCTGCCAGTCGTCGCAGACGATCTTATCGGCCTTCTGCACGACGGCGTATTCATCCTCCCAGCCGCCGATGTGGCTGTAGAAAGCGCCCTCCTTGATCCAGTCGGCCTTCAGAAGCGGCGCCTGTGCGCTCGTGGCCGTGACCAGAATGTCGGAATCGCGCATGGCCGCCTCCATATTGCCGTTGCAGGCGATGAACTGCATATCCGGGAGATAACGCGAAAGCTGCCGGATAAACACGGTCTCCTCCTCCGGGTATTTGGAGGCCAGCTTGCAGACCTTCAGGCCCGGACGCGCTGCTTTCATGCCGAGCAGATGCAGCTTGGCCTGCTCGCCGGCTCCGATGAAGCCGATCACCTCGGAATCCTCCCGCGCGAGCTTTCGTGCCGCGACTGCGCCCATCGACGCCACGCGCATATTGGAGCAGAGCGTCCCGTCCATCACGCAGACCGGATAGCCGTTTTCAAGACTCGACAGCACAATGATGGCCGAAAGGTTCTGCGTGCCGAATTTGCGCGGGTTCTGCGGGAAAACAGACACCCACTTCACGCCGCAGACGCCTTCCTCCAGAAGCGTCGCCGGGAGGCAGTTGATGCGGTCCTGCGTCTCCTGATCAAAGATCTGGACGATCTTATCGGGGAAAAGAATTTTTCCTTTTTTAAAATCAAGCAGCCCCTTTTCCAGTGCTGCAATGCTCATTTGCAGGTCAAATGCACCTGCGTCGATCAATTCCTCCTGGGAAAGCGCGAGATAACGGATCGCGTGCTGCTGTTCCATATAGATTCTCTCCTTATCTTGGGCAACACCGTACAATTGCGTCTGCGCGCTTCGACGGATCTTTTCCGCCAATCCTGCGGTTTGAAAAGCTTGAAATATTGCGCAGCCGTTGGCGACGAAGGAGCCTTACGGATGCGGCATGCCCCTTGCGGGTACATACAGGATTCCTGCACGTTTCAAACCTTGACTTGACGAAAAATCTCTCGCCGAATCTGCTTGCCGAATTGTGCGGTGTTGCCCTTGTTCTGCCGGCATCTTGATTATACCATATTATTTTCCTTTTTCAAGACAAGAAGAAAAATATTTTTCCTTCTTGGAATTTGATTTTTCCTTTCCTTTCGTGTAGAATAATCAGGCAGTCCAAAGGAGGTGCGCTTCGATGAACGAAATACAGCAGATCCTCTCCGGGATCAAGGGCGGCCGCTACGGCTTCCCCGCCGCGCAGCGGCTGGTCGCGGACTATGTCGTGAAGAATTACGAGCAGATCCCGTTTCTCTCGATCACGGCGCTGGCCCAAAACTGCGGCGTGAGTGAAAAGACCGTCGTGAAATTCTGCAACAGCCTCGGCTTTGAGAAATTTACCGAGTTCAAGCGCACGTTTTCCGCCTATGCGCAGTCCAAGCTCATCATCACGAATAAGCTCTCCAGCGCCCCGGCGCCGGATGGCGACGTGTTTGAGCGGACCATGCGGCAGGATATCTCCGCGATCGAAAAAACGATGACGCTGCCGGAGAACCGCGAAGCGCTTTCCGATGCGGCGCGCCGCATTCTGGCTGCAAAGCGCGTCTATGTGACGGGCGGACGCGCCTCCGCCGCGCTTGCGGCGCTGCTGGCCTCGATGCTCCGTTATCTCGGTCTTCAGGTGCAGGAGCTTCTGCCCGGCGCCTGTGATTATTATGACCGGCTGATGACCGTCCGGCCGGACGATCTGGTCATCACCATCTGCTTCTCCCGCTATACCGCGCAGATCGCGGAGGGCGCGGCCTTCCTGCATGCGCATGATGTACCGATCGTCCTCATGACCGACCTGGAACCGTCGCCGCTGTACGCCTACGCCGCCTGTACGCTGCAGTGCGAGGCCTCGGCCGAGGGGTATTTTCCCTGCTATGCCGGGTGCCTGTCCATTCTGTACGCGCTATGCAGCACGCTCGGCTCCATGCGCGGGACGGACGCCGCCGAGCATGCGCGGGAGTTGGAGCGCGTGCTTCTCGACCGCGGCGTGTTCCTGTGATGCCGAAAGCGCGCTTCCGCGATCGCGGCAGCCGCATGGACCATGCTGCCGGATATGGCCTTCTGAATATGGAAAACGCTGTGAGAATTCGTAGGAACAGACGAATTCTCACAGCGTGTTTTATGGGGGCTTGCGGAAGGGGACGGACACTCAGAACAGCGCGTCCATGGCGGCGATGGTCTTCTCGACCAGCTCATCGCCGCCCTCGGGGCCGACCATCGTGGAAACGGGCTTCGAGCCGTAGCTTCCGCCGTCGACCGCGATCTGCGTGGGCAGATACCCGCCCTTGGCATTGGAGGAGAGCTGGATGATGAACGCCTGCCGCGCCTTGCAGCGGGCCTTCATCCGGTAGGAGTAGTCGACATACAGCTCAAACGGGTTCGTCGCAAACGCGGCCGCACCGATGCGGAAGACGAAGATCGGGAATGTAAAGCGTGTCGTCTCCTGCTGGAGCTTCCAGCGGTTGAGATAGCCGATGTCCTCGAAGCAGCGGATCATCTGCGCCTCGGTCAGCCGCCCGCCTGCGGGGCATGCGGCCTTGACCGCCTCGATGCGCGCGCCGGCGGCGTCGACGTCGGCCTTTTCCACCGTGCGCAGCGGCACGTCCATCTCAAAGCAGTTTGTCCGGAACACCGGGCGCGTCTGGATCTCATTGCGCGCCTGCCGGTAGCCGCGCAGGACGGCGTCGCAGATGCGGCCGCCGATCTGCTGGCACTCGCGCAGCATGTCAAAGCTGCGGTCGACCTCGGTCTCCTGTGCGTTCCAGACGATCAGCTCGCGCTTGTTATCCTTGGAGATGCGCACAAGGTCGAGCGGGTTCTGGTCGCCCGCCGCGCCGCAGAGCGGAAGCACGTAGATATTGCCCAGCTCCGCGCGCAGCTGCGTCCGGACCTCGCCCCAATAGTCGGCGGAGATGAAGCGATGCAGCTCATACACCTGGCTCGGGCACGGGATGCAGACCAGCGCGCCGGTCAGCTGCCGCTGCTCGTCAAAGGTATAGAGCATGTCGGCGGAATGGTCGGACGGGCCCTCGTAGCCAAGGAAATTCGGCTCGGAGCAGTCGCCGTACATCTTCGACTCGCGCTTGCCGTTCACAAGGAACTGCGGGCGGCGGTTGAACGCGACCGCCGCGTACTCGTGCGCCAGCGCCACGCCGCCCGGCCTGCGCGCGGCCCAAGCTTCTTCGATCAGGCCGACCATTTTCCCGATGAAGAACTCCTCCAGCTCCTCATCCTTGAGAATGTCGTCCGGCTCCTCCATTTCCGGGCAGAGATCGCCGAGAACGCTCTTGAAATAGACCTCATACGTGGTATTTTTCGTAAACATGGTGGAGTTGTGCGTGTGGATCGCGCTGAATACGACGCGGCTGCGGTCCAGCCCCGGCGCGTCCAGCCGCTCCAGGATGCGGGAAATGTGCATCGTCGGCACGCCGGGCATATCCGCGGAGACGAGGATCATCTGCTCCTCGCCGTTTTCCAGCGCAAGGCAGGTCGCCGTCAGCGGATCGTGGACGTAGCTCGAAATGCGGGAATACAACTGGCCAATGACATAGATCGGCCGGTCAGGCGTGATGTCCGTCTGTGCCCAGCCAATGCGGATATTTTTTTCCATGGTAATATTCCTTTCTTTCAGGTGCGGTTCTAAAAAAGGCGCTGCGGAAGCAGCGCCTTTTGCGTGATGGGATAAGACTCAGAACTCTCTCGCGTCGAGCTGGAGGGTGTAGTGGATGTCGTGGGCTTTTTC
>ERZ836939.1811-NODE-1811-length-23012-cov-3.009409_pt1 | contig 23012 bp, 23 predicted proteins | sample MGYA00519912_ERZ836939 | MGnify/ENA primary metagenome ERZ836939 (study PRJEB31850, sample SAMEA3708810) | human gut metagenome | biome: human gut; feature: human-associated habitat; material: faeces | place: China | collected 2014 ...
TCTCGTCCGTAACAATCTTTGGTCCGGTGATGTAATCGCCGTACTCAGCGGTGTTGGAGATGGAGTATCTCATGCCGGCAAAACCGCTCTCATATATCAGGTCCACAATCAGCTTCATCTCATGTACGCACTCAAAATATGCGTTCTCAGGAGCATAACCAGCCTCTACCAATGTCTCGAAACCAGCCTTCATCAGTGCGCATACGCCGCCGCACAGAACCGCCTGCTCACCAAACAGGTCTGTCTCAGTCTCTACCTTAAAGGTGGTCTCCAGGATACCTGCCCTGGCGCCGCCGATTCCCTGACCGTAAGCCAGGGCCATATCGGTTGCCTTGCCTGTTGCATCCTGATGCACGGCAATCAGACATGGGGTTCCCCTGCCCCTCTGGTACTCGCTTCTGACCGTGTGGCCCGGAGCCTTTGGCGCAATCATGGTTACGTCAACATCCTTCGGCGGAACAATCTGTCCGAAATGGATGGCAAAACCGTGGGCAAACATCAGCATCATGCCAGGACGCAGGTTTGGTGCGATGGACTCCTTATACATGGCTGCCTGCTTCTCATCATTAATCAGAATCATGACAATATCTGCTCTCTTAGTAGCCTCTGCTGCTGTATATACTTCAAATCCCTCTGCTTCTGCCTTTGCCCAAGACTTGGATCCCTCGTACAGACCAATAATGACGTTGCATCCAGATTCCTTTGCATTCTTTGCATGTGCATGTCCCTGGCTGCCGTATCCGATAATCGCAATGGTCTTACCCTCCAGTAAAGACAGGTTGCAGTCCTTCTGATAATAAATTGTTGCCATAACTTTATCCTCCATATAGTGTTGTAGGACAACTGCCCTACTTAAATATGCAAAACAAGACTCTAAAATTAGAGAGTTGCAATGTCGCGTTTTAATAACATAACTATTGATATGTTCTAAAACATTTCAATCAGGAAAGGCTATTATTAGAACCTCTTGACAAACCTGTGATACCAGTTCTTGCTAATTCCAGTATCGTAAACTTCTCAAGAAGCTTTGTGCAGGCATCAAGCTTGCTGTCATTTCCGGTAAGCTCAATCATCATAGATTCTTCTCCGACATCTACGATCTTTGCACGGAAGATATCTGCAATCGCAATTACCTGCGCTCTATCTTCCGGTTTCGCTGCTACCTTAATCAAAATCAATTCTCTACAGACAGATGCGTCAGCAGGCAACATCTGAATCTTTGATACATCTACCAGCTTTGCGAGTTGCTTTTCAATTTGCTCAAGCACCTCTGGCTCACCCTCTGCCACAACTGTCATTCTGGAGTGACACTTATCCTGTGTCTCTCCAACCGTCAGGCTGTCAATGTTATAACCTCTGCGGCTGAATAATCCGGCAACGCGGCTCAACACACCGGCTTCATTATCTACCAACAATGAAAAAACAACTTTATTACTCATGTAATCACCCTTGTATCCTTCCGATTCAACGCTTTCGCTGCAAACATCCCAAATAAAATATTTTGTCTGCCTGCACGACTAATCATAACAATGTTTAAGTTCATTGTCAAGTGACAAATTTAATGTTGATCCGTGCGAATTTAACCTCTTTTGCCATTTAATCCCATTTGATTTGATTTGCAATCGACTTTTATTGATTTTTTATAACTTTTTGCTACGCATGTAAAATGTTTTTGTAGCTACATTTTATTCTCAAATTTCATTCTATACGTCAACATTTTTGTCCAAAATGGAAAATGATTCAAAGCATATTCGCTCCAAATAGGTAAAAACTAAAACAAGATCCATCAGAAAGGACTACTATTATGGAAAAACTTTCAAAAAATATAGATATCAACATGAACTATCTTTCAAAGCTTCTTCGTATCAACAAAAGCTTTGATCTTGTCACACGTGTCATTGAATTAAAAGGACATAAAGCTGCTGTTTACTGCATTGATGGCTTTGTTAAAAGCGACACACTTGAAAAGCTTCTGGAATTTATGTTTAAAAAAGCAGACTCATTCAAACAACCTGAAGATTTTCCACCAGATGCTTCTTCTTTTTTGACACTCTTGCTTCCCTACTGCGAAATCAAGCTAGAAGCAAACTTTGCGCCTGCCGTCACCTCGCTATTAAAGGGAATGAGCCTTCTTATTATAGACGGCTATGATCAACTTTTTATCATAGACTGCCGCAGCTACCCTGCACGAAGCATATCTGAACCAGACAAAGATAAAACCATGCGCGGCTCTCGCGACGGTTTTGTTGAAACACTTGTGTGTAATACTGCCTTGATACGGAGGCGGATCCGCGATCCAAAGCTGATCATGGAAATGCAGCAGGCTGGAACACGCTCCAAAACAGATATCTGCTTATGCTATTTAGACGATCTTGTTGATAAAAATCTTTTATCATCTATACGGAAACGGATTCGAAATATCACTGTACAATCACTTACTATGAACCAGGAAAGTTTAGCTGAATGTATTTTTCCATACAAATGGTTTAATCCATTTCCTAAATTCAAATTTACGGAACGTCCTGACGCTGCATGCGCTGCCGTATTTGAGGGCAATCTGATAATACTTGTTGATAACTCTCCAAGTGCCATGATTCTTCCTTCTTCTTTGTTTGATATTGTTGAGGAAGCAGACGATTATTATTTTCCTCCGCTCACTGGCACCTACCTTCGTCTAACAAGAGCTCTGATTGCACTCATGACATATTTTGTTCCCGTTTTGTATCTGCTTTCTACCATGCACCCAACAATGCTTCCTGATTGGTTATCATTCATTGCTATAAAAGATAATATCAATGTTCCCATCATTTTACAGCTTCTTATTTTAGAGCTGGCGCTTGATGGCCTTCGTCTTGCAGCTGTAAACACACCAAATATGCTGTCTACCCCTCTTAGCATCACAGCTGGTATTGTCTTAGGTGAATTTTCAGTTAAATCCGGCTGGTTCAATTCGGAATCTATGGTCTATATGGCATTTATTTTTGTAGCCAATTATACACAATCAAGCTACGAATTTGGTTATGCGCTCAAATTTATGAGAATACTGACTCTTATTTTAACTGCTATTTTTGACTTCTGGGGCTTTGCAGCAGGTGTTATTTTGTTTATCAGCTCTATGATCTGCAACAAGACAATAAGCGGCTATCCTTATCTGTATCCAGTCATTCCATTCTCATGGAAGGCACTTTCAAGGCGATTTTTCAGGTCACGACTTACAGACGTTGAATCCAAATAAATGACCACTGTTTTCAGGAATCTCTTGTCTTTTTCTGTCTACTCATGGTATACTGACTGCAGTTTGTAAGCGCAGACAGATTCCTATGGTGTCTGCTGCAGAAAGGTTAAAGGTATTCCATGATTAAAATAAAAGAATTTACTGAATTGACAGAAAAAGATAAAGCTTCCATCCATGAGCTTATTGATGACTGTATCCGCTATGAGCAGCTTGAACTTGCCGTACCAGATTTGAATGAAGAAGACGGCACTGCATATTTATATTATCAGTCTTCAAAAAATCCAAAGCTCATCAGTGTACTTTTTTGCTATGATCTTGAGGATTATCTCGAGGTTAGTGCCTTCACAAGTCCTGCTCATCGCTGCCAAGGTGCTTTCACAAGTCTGTTCCAGAAGCTTATGGAGGGATACGAAGAAACACCCGTATGCTTCTATCCAGATGGAAACAGCTATGATGCGCTGATGACAATGGAAGTATTAGATTGTGAATATAGTGGAACAGAGCATTTGATGAGGTTAGAGAAAAGACCTGAGGTAGCTGGGGATGCTGCAATTGCAGAAAATAATACCACCGTTACTCTTTATCCGGCAACAAAAGATGACTTACTTGCACTTGTCGCAGTTCACAGTGCCGCCTTCGATATGGAAAAAGAAGATTCCATCGCATTCTTAGAGCAGTCATTTGATACTGGAGAAACCATCTGGTGCATTGCTGCAGGCAGTACAATTGTCGGCCTTGTATTAACTTCAATCCAGCCAGACCAGACAAATCTCTATGGACTTGCAATTCATCCTGAGTATCAGGGAAAAGGCTATGGTCGCGATGCAGTAAAAGTGCTTTTGCAAAAGCCAGAGATCACCTTCCCAGTTACACTACATGTGACAGAGGAAAATGAAGCTGCGTTTAAGATTTATAAAGGGATGGGATTTGTTACTACACAAGAATTGATGGAGTATTGGTATTAAAACCATATTATTCTTTTCAATTCACATATGCCATACGTATCTATGCAGAAAGAACATGCTCCAGCCATACAGACCGGGGCATGTTCTTTTCTTCACTTTCTATTACTTTCCAGATTTACTCTTAACAACAATTACCACAGCATCAACAACCGCATGACCCAAAAGGCTTAATAACTCAGTTGCCATAATTACACCCCCTTTCTAGTATTATCAATTTTATCAAAAACTTTAACTTCCTGCTACAAATCATCCTTATATTTTAAATAGCTATGAACTCTCAACATTTCTCCTACGATGCATTTTGTTTTAATGTCACTATTTTGAGCTACATTTATATTTACTGTGATATTGGTATTGGCTACATTTTCATTTTTTCCGCGTATTTTAGTATTACCTTTACTCGTAACATCAATCTTCCAAGTACTTTGATTTCTCTTTGAAGCCTTTGCTGACTCATTCTTTGTATTCTTCTTCATTACATCATCCTCCTATCTTTTTCCTTACTCATTAATAATACTCGTCATCGTCCTCATCATCGTCATCGTCCTGACTATTATTTCGTATTTCAGAAAGGGTCAGTTCAACTGCGGTTGTCGCTGCTACTACAAATCCTGCCCATGCTGCTTCCTTTGCAATTTCTACTGCGCATTCTTTAAAACTCTTTGACATATGTTTGTCTCCCTTCTCTTTATTTGATGTTTTATCCTTAACTGTGAGTTCATTATATTGGATTTCCAATTTTTTCGCATTTCAATATCAGGAAAAAACGGTATCCAATTTTCACATAGAAAAAGCAGCTGCATTTTTCTTTTACAGCTGCTTACAATTATCTTCACTTGCATTCATTTTCTGCCATATGCTTCAATTGGCATTCAAGCCTTCTTTTGGTTTCAATATAGATTGGATCGTCTTCCTTTTTAAATTGAATTGTTGATCCATATCCCATAAGACGAATCACCAAATCCAACTGATCTGATTTTTGATAATCAATTTTGAGCTGATAAATTCCACTATTTTTATCATATGTGCATTTCTTCTTCCATGGGGCAAGTTCTGTCAAAATTCGATCCGCAGTATTCTTTTCATCGCTAAACTGAATTTCTGTAGAAAGCCCTTGCCAATTCAAGTAATTTTGTAAATTCATCTTAGCCTGCTCAATATCGAATTTTTCTTCAGTATCCTCAACATTCTGTATATTCGACAGATTAAAAATCACTATTTTATTTGTTTTAGAAATTTCAAAATATCCCTGAAAACGATTATGGTCCTTTGAGAACTCTAATAAAATTGGGTTATAATTTCCTTCCTTTATCTTGCCAGTTAATGAATGATATCGGATAAAGACGGTTTTTCTATCTATAATCGCCTTGGCTAACATCATCACATACTCTTTTTCCTTACGGTTATCCTGTATATGATACTGATCAAAACATTTAACATATTTCATAGGAAGCACTTCCATATGAATATGTTCAGCTTTATCATAAAAAGTTTTATCAGTAAAAACATTTTCCTGTATGCTTTTTTTAACTGCATTTATTTCTTCTCTATTTAAGAAATAATCGACTTTTGAATCATCTAGTACCGATAACAACCACCTTTTTTCTATTTCTGATAATGGAATAATATCTTTATAAAAAGCAGGCTCCTCCATATCCAGAATCTTTCCTGTTAACTCATAAAAATTATATTTTTCACTGTGCTTTCTGTCATTAACTGACTCTTTGCTGTTTTCCTTCTTAATCACAAACCCATACTGAGGATCTTCCAGCAGAGCTTTCACATCCCCATTGATATTACGTCCGGTATTCTCCCCAATTTGCTTTTCACATTTTCTCACTGCCGCTCTTATAATTTGTTTGTTCCTCTTTTCTTCTGCGAAACTGTCACCACTCATATTATATCTATATTTTTGCATTAACGACTCTGCTATAATATAATATCGAGCACTGAATATTTCATGAAAAATCTTACTATGTATCTGAGCAGGAGTTCCTTTTGGAAATACTGTTTGAATTTCATTTGGAATCTGCCATCTATCCTTTTGTAACTTCAATTGTGATATCATACTGCTAGACAAGTCTTTTCTTTTTTCCTCATAGTTCGGCTTTATCCTTTGAAGCATCATTTCTACATCTTTTTTCATTTCGAAGCGATCCTCTGGAATACCTTCACAAGAAATAATTCGACAGTAAAAACTCCTCACCCATGGAATTAATTCTCCTGCATCCGTCACCTCAACTTCAAAATCAATATAACCCTCCGTCTCATTTACTACTACCTGTCCCAAACGGCACTCCCTTTGCAAACGTCTTCGAATAAAGCCTTCCATCTTCGGATCAAATGCAATTCGCATCTTTACCTTATGCAAAATTGCTGGAGTCATTGCATTTTTCTGCTGACCAACTGTAGTTGATATCCCCCATGAGTTTTTGATAGATCTTCTGGCGTTTTCTATTTCCATATCAATAAATTCATTCGTATAACGCTCATCATATTTTTGCAATACTTGTCTTATCTCCTGATCTTCACAATAATAAATTGACTCGATGAATTCCAAACGTAATGTCGTATAGCACTCCTTAAACGGCTCATAATAAACTAGTGATTCTCTTCCATTGCGAAATCCAACTCTGATCTCAATCGGATAACAAAGAAGCTCTATTTTCTCTCCATTCATTCCATGCTTATACTGGATTCTACACCACTTGCCTTGCTCAATTGCATAAAGCAGATCAATACAATTATAATCATTTAATGCCTGCATATAATGTTCATGCTTCAAGCGAAACGGACTCATGCTACTATTTTCCATTCTGTCTAGCAAAAACACACCAACCTCACCAAACATGTAATACTTCGAATAAAAATCAAGCAGACACTGCAAATGGAATTCAAAATCTTTGTTTGCCTTTTTTTCTTCATCTAACAATCTTCTCATTGTTGGCAAGCCATCTACACTCCATCTGCGGTCTCCCTTTTTCCCTTTTAGACCGATGCGCTGTGTCTGTCTTATGATGCCAAGTGAACTTAATTCCTGTAATTTCAAATTATACTTTTTATTGATATTGTTGTCATTTGCTGTTTTTCCCTTTACTTCCAATATTTTTGGATAAAAATTGATCAAATCAGACGTTTTGTACTCTTTCTTTTTCAAATCTTTTTTTCTCATATACTCGTATTCTGACAAGAAATCTTCTCCAGATTTCGTGGTCTTACCTTCACATTCTCTATTTCTAGCAAGTATCTCATATGCATCATCTCCCACACATAACTGATCGCTTAAAGCCGCCATTGTATGAAAGAAAAATGCAGAATCTTCTGATTTATATTTGCAAAAATGATATACCTTATGGAACGGATTTACGTTCATTTCTTGCGAATATCTTGATGTAGTAAGACTAACCTTATCTCCAGAATTTTCCCATTTCATATCATCTCGAAATATATTGCTCAAGCGCTCTCGGTCTATATCCTGAGTTGCTTCCTTCACCTCGTTTTCATTACTCAAACGGCCAAAACCGTAACTATAATAGTCACGTAAAAGATTTTTAAATTTTTCATCAAAAAATGTGACCTTAATTGACTCTTTATCTGCCGGCATAATTTTCCTCCAATATAAGAATGCAACTTTTACATAAAGTTTTGCCCCCGTAAATTTACGAGGGCATTTACTTATTTTTAGTTCGTCAGTACATCAAACAAAAGATCTGTGAGATTATTGCGTAATACACTCTCCAAGCGCTCAAAGCCAGTTTTCCGAATGCCTTTTTTATTTGTCCTTGTCTTCATATATTCAATTAAATCACCTTCCGATATCTCTTGATTCTTTTTTTCTCCTGATAAACCAGAATTTTTCCATAGCTGAACCAACTGTTTTACCATCGGTACTAATTCTAAATCCTTTATGCTCAAATCAGATCCTTCATCACATTTTTTTTGAACAAGCAACAACTGTTTTTGAAGTTCCTGCACCTTTTCTAATGAAATATTAGCATTTTCTAAGGTTATTTTTATTTTTTTCTCTTTCTCACGTTCTAGACATTTTTTATCCAACAGATTCCATTTGCCGTTTTCTTCACCTCTAAAGAATTTTCTAGATTCAACTACGTCTTTCAAAACAAAATCCGAAAATATCTCCTCAAAGCCGATTCCTTCTTTTGAATTTAAATCTTTTTCTATTATACTCTGGGCACTTTTTAACCATTTTTCTATTTCTTCCGATTCTGGTAATTCTTCCTCTATATATACAATATGAGATTCTACATTTCGAATCTTTCTTTTTATTGTTAAATAGTTTTCCCAAAATTTATCAATTTCTTCTAACTCACATTTCTTTTTATACGTCCCCATTTTCATTTCCCAATAATTTTTTACTAGTGTTCTTCTATAATAATTATGAATACACTCCTTCTCATATTTTTCTGAACTTAATCTCAATTGTTGTAAAATTTTTTTCTTTAAATAACGTTCCATTATGTAAGTCACAAAACCTTCTTGTAAAGCAACTGCTGCCACTCCATATCTTCCCTGTTCAGTAAACACTTCCGATAAACGAATTAGAAGCCACGAATAATTGTATTTTTCCTTCTTCTTAAATCTTCTAGAAAACTCGTCTCTTAAACTATTCAACATTAATTTTGCCGTTTCAGAGACAGGAAGATCTTTTGTGTCCAACGTAGATATTTGCTTAATTCCAGTTTCCAAATAATATAGATTATTTACATTCCAAGCACAATCAAACTGTTCAAACTGACGGATCACATATTTTATTTGTTTTTGCATTTCCTGATCGCTTTGTTTGCCAACTTCTCTATTCAAACATTCACAAAGTCCCTTTACACTACCAAGACTCTGAAATTCACTTATTGCATTAACCCAGTCTGTTAATTCAGACACGGTTGAAAGATTAACAAGTGGTGTGCTTGATCCCTTTCTTGCTTCGAACATTCCATAATACATCGAATATTTAATCTCGCTTCTGCTGATCATTCCAGCATATCGTACAAACATCGTGATATACAATGGCATAGAACGAAAACCATTTGAAATATCAAAAATGATCTCTATATTTTTCTTTTTATCAACGACGTCTTCCAAAGCATTCAATAAACGCTTTGGATATTCTTCCAGCTCTTCTTGTGTGCTTCCTGGCTCAACAATCGCAATTCGAACCTGCTCAAAATGCGCCTCCTTCCTGATAAATTCTTCAACCAATTTCCAGTCAATATTTTCACCCTTCCGATCTACAATTTGCTTTCCAAGTCTATCTGCCTCTGCCTTTTTTTCTTCTGATAAATGAAGGCTATACCATTCAAGCACTTCTGACCATCCTGACGTTTTTGTTCCAATAAGCAACAGTTTATTGGGATTTGTTTTCTTTACAACTGCATCAAATGCGTAACCTGTAGACGCAATCGGTTTTCCATCTTTATTTACATAATTTGTGTTCAGATATCCACCCTTTCCCAACTGAGTAATTAAGATTTTATCGCCATTTTCTGCTTTTGAACTCAGATTTCTTTTTTCGTCGTAAAGAGATGGTTGCAAATTCGTGGTATCCACCACATCTCGTCCATTGGTGTACTCACGAAAGCCTTCAAAGTAAAATTCCGATTTTTTCTGTGTAACATCGCCATCTACGATCTCAACAACCTTTCTCTCTGAAACAGCACTCAACACCTTTAGGTTACGTAAACCGCTCTGCCAACGATGCGCACCAAGCTTTTTACTCAGCAAATAGTTTACTAGCATATAGGTAAATACTGATTCTCCTTGACATAACACAGCACTGTTTTCTTCATATTCAACAACTGCTATTATATTATCACCGTGTTCTTTTGCCAGTTTCATTAATTCCTGAACCGTCATCTGCGGAGAAATATTAAGAAATAGCATATCCCTAATTTCCCCGTATTTTTTTGCCTCATTTGTCTGTTTTTCACCCCAAGAGGCAGAAGGATGATTGGTGTAGTTTATAAACATAAGTTTTCTCCTTGCATTTCATCTTTTATCTTTTCGATCTATGCTGCCAATTATTTTTTGGTTTTAGCTCCGCAATGTCATAAGCCACTAGCTCTTGCTGTGTTCTTAAAATATCTGGCAACAATTGAATTGAACGATTACGATCTCCCTTTTCCGCTTTTTTGTTTTCTCCAAACCAATGATGATTAGCTAAAGCATTTTTATCATCAGAACGAATATAAACATTATTGGGATTTGCAATATAAGGATACCTGGTTTTCATTGCATTGTTAAAATTGCAAACCCGCTTTAGTGCCGCAATTGTTCTACATCCATCATTTAAATCATTAAATGGCTCCTCACCCGAATAATCAATCAAGTTTTTGCCATCCTTTATTTCATATCCATTTTTCTCTGAAAAACTTCTGCATACAATTTGATCCACCACTATCTTTACACTTCCAAGACCAATTGGCTTTCCATGGCCAATTTTATAACACATATGACCATCAGATTTATTTTCCCAGAAATTAAGAGTCCACACTAACTCTCGTAATTCTTGTAATGTGATACTATCAAAATACAAATCAAACACAAATTTGCTTCCAATATCTGCAAGCTGCATACTTGCATTACGCTTTGCGTCAGACCCACTTGATGGAGCATTTCCATTGATCTCTTTAAAATCTTTTGAATGCCAATAGTATTTTCTTCCACGAATAGTAACTTTAGAATCATCATAACTTGGTATTTCAATTTTCCCCTTAAAATTATACCTTTCCTCCATCGTTGAATAGAATGGCATATATGAAGGTCTCGGATTGCCAAGCTCTGTTAGAGGAATCATTTCCTTGCCCATTTTTTCTGGATTTTGCATAATTGCATCCGTAAAGCGAATCCGCCCACCTACAGCGGCATCTTTCTGAGTCATTCCAAACAAACGACATGCCTTACACATTTTTTTTCTACTTTGACATGGTTGCTTCTCATTGATATGTTGATTTAAGGTTTTTTGAAATGAGATTCTTCCTATTGCTGCCAAACTAAAAATAATTCTTTTTCCGTCTTCCTTATACCATACTGGAATGCAACCATTTTTCTTCATATTTTCATACTCAGGATAGCCAAAATGTGTCTCTTTATACATTCTATTTACATTAGATCGATACACCTTCACAGTTTCATCCAAACATTCCATTGCACTATCTATACTAGCTCTTAAAACTTTTACTTTTTTATCTTTTACAAATATGCTTTCGTGATGCTTATTATCAAACTCTTCTCCCAGCACAAGATATCCTTCTTTTCCACCACGAGAAACTATACGCACATCATTTCTCAATGGTTCGAAATTCACTTTTTGTCCTGATTTATATTGCCTACTATCTATTACCTGAATAAATGTTTCATTTAAGTTACGAGTTATTTTATTTTTTTGACTTATTTTTAACATATATCTCTCAGCACTATACAATTTCCATTCCCCATTCTCCATCATAAGTAACCCAGCTTTGAATGGTTTTTCGCTTCTCGCATTCAACAGCGTATTTTCTTTTAATGTAGAAAAGCAGGAATTGGTCGCTGTTTCATAAACACTACGAATTGGTCCGCGCAATGAAGATGCTGGAATTATGTATTGTCCATCTGGTGTTGACTCAAAACTATAACTTGAATGCTCATTTTCTATATTTTCTGATGAAATATCTGGAATGGCCAATGGTGTCTTCGCATAAATTGTGCATTTCATCATACCAGTTAAAAGTTCTGGCGCTTCGCTAACTACTGCATTTATATCCTTTGTTTCTTTTTTTCCAAAATCCACTGGAACAAATGTATAAGGATTCACAAACTTTTCTCTTGTTGATTGAATGTACTCATATCTCGGCATTTTTTATCCCTCCTTTAGCTCCACTGCTCGCCAGTCCTCTATTCGTGCCTGTCCAGAGTCCTCGTATTTTCCAAAGTGGTAACGAATCACTATTTTTGCATCTTCCATACTCGTCAATGGTAAATAGTATCGTCCACCTCCAGTTGCATAAACTTCATGCGTATCATTAAATAGCTTAGCTGATCGTTTTGTATCAATATCTAAATATTGTTCCTCGTCATAGTATTCGACATTCTTACCTTTTTCATCAAGAATGCGCATTCTAAACTCTCTCCCAATATCTCCTCGAAACAACTTTACTTCTCTTTCTTTATTAAAAACACGAACTTCCAACACCTTATTTATCTGATTTTCCAAAAGTTCTGGTGTTCGCAATGGCGGCCAACTATCAACAATATAACAATCTGTTAATTCCGCAAGTACATACCCTTCCATTTGCTTGGTTTCTTCTCTCCATTGCTCCCAAATGCCTTGTTTTTTCTCATCCATGACATTCTCCCTTCAGATTCATAAGAATCGCTGTAATCTGCTTATACTGTTTCGCTGCTTGTACTTCAAGCTTTTCATCTTTTTCTAATTTGGTTCCATTTACTAACTCAACTTCAAATATACCTCTTCCTACACCAGTCATACCACCAACTGAAAGGAAACCATAATTTAAATCAATAATACTTGCTGCCAATGCCTCTAGCAGTTGATCCGAAATGTCAGTTTGAAACGATATTGTAAGCTTTGTTGTTCCACCATAATAAGTGCGCTCTGTAAATAAGGCAGTATCGATTGTTCCATCAAATCGATCAATTGCATTATGCATCAGAATTTTTTCCTTGGCCCCTATAAGTTTACTTTCTCCAAATCGAATTTTAGATTTTGACTTTTCTGTATTCGACACAATTCCAAAATACGATTCATCAATACCTGGAATCAATTTTCGTATTTGACTTCGAAATGCGCCACACCAAGTTGTTCCCGGAATTACTGGTATCTTTCCATTTACGCCAGAAATTGTGAGTTGTTCAAAATCTGGTTCATTCCCAACATCGGTTCCTGTTGTGTATCTTCGAATCGAAATGGCTCCCTTTAGTTTCAATGAAAGTTCAATACAACACTCATTTGACTGATACAATTTACTTCCTGTCCACTCAGTTTGCTTATCCCACATAGCACCATTGTACATATTAAATTCGAGCCACTTCGCCACATCAAGTTCGTCTGTCTCTACATTTTTGTCTGTTTTTTCACTCAAACAGAACATTACTTTCTTTACAGATACATCTGTTATTTCTCCGTATCCTCTCATTGTTTTTCCACCAAATCGAAATACGCCCGCTTTCCACGCTGCTGCAATTTTTTCTGCAACTGCTTCATCGCCTTCATATAGATTCTGCTCCATATAAGTCACAAATCGAATACCTGGCTCTAATACTTCCATATCAAATTTTGCGCCTTCTTTTGCAGTTTTCCATTCATCAAGCGCTACACTGTCACGACGACTCACACGATATTTATCTAAATCTGCCTTATCAATATTGGCATCATAAAACAGAATTCTGCTTGATGCTGATGTTTTCTGTCTTTTTTCCTGAGCCTGCTTCGCTCGTGACGAGTCCATTACCTCACCAAAATATTTACGGCATTCTTCTATATCAAATAATGTTCGAGCTACACCGGCAATTGCCGATGCTGGAAGATATGGAACATTATTTCCATTTCTCATTAAATCTTTATCTGTCTCTTCATTTTGACCTGATCCTACTGCAAGAGGAGAAGACAATCGAAATGAAATGCAATAATAACTCTTCTTCTGAATCTTCATTGTTACTCGCCCTCCATCTTCTTCTGGTATTTTTGCGCTGTTAAATACTCCATGATGAAACCACCCCAAGTATCTAAAAGCAAATCTCTATATTGATTAGGTTCAAGTTTCTTCAATATTGTAAGCGTATTTTGCTGATCACTAATTTGCTGATTGTCGTTTTCCTGATAGAATAGGCCTTCAATCTTTTTCTCATCTAATACCCATTCTTCTCCCTGGTTCTTTGCGATCAAACTCAATACCTTCGTTTGAAGCTCTGTTCTCTCTGCCTCTCTCTTCACTGCTTTAATCCTAGCTGCAAATGAACAGAATGCCTGATCCCGATTGTTTCTATTTTCTTCAAGACTTTGCTGCACCATCAAAGTTGCCTTTCCAATTGTTGTCGCTGAAAGCCGAAGTTTTTCTTTCGTTGCTTCTTTTGCTGCTTTCAACTTCAACTTTTCCTTAATGGATTCCACCAAGTTATTGATAACAAGTTTCTTTACCGCTTCTTCTTTTATTACTATCTGCATTTGCTCATTCGTTTTCTTTTCGGTATTTTTCTTATTATCATCTGTGCTATTCTCTACACGATATTGCATCGTATTCAAATCAAAAATACAAATCTGACCATATCCTTCCAGATTTTTTTCTCCGATAAATCTCTTCGTAATCTTGATATCACTCTGCAATCTATAAACAAATACACTTCCTGCTGCCACCGCCGGAACTGTTTGTTTATGTAAATTCCACATTGTCTGATATCCATTCAATTCTTTTGTTTGAATCATTGAGTGAAACTTCTCTTGTTCTGTTTGGTCGGCCTGAATGCCTAATTCTTCTGCAACTGCTTTTTGCAAATCATCGTAATAAATTGAATATCCAGTGCCTTTTGTTGACTGAAAGATTCCATCAGATAACAATGTAACCATTACTGTCTGTCCCTTTTTGCCATTAAAGAATACTTTTTCTATATTTTTATTTTCTATCTTGTTTAATAAAACACATTTTCCATACTGTGCACTTCTTGAACGGCCAAAACAAAATTCACTTTTTTCCAGCAAGTCCTTTACAACAGAAGCATATTGCTCTTTCACATAGACCTGACCTGTATAGCACTGATTTTCCTGAACTGCCGATTGCGTATATAAAATTCCCTCTACCCCATCTGCATTCTTTTTATAGTGACTGTGATGGTAAATCATCGTCTGTTCTACTTCGGCAATATCGGCACGATTCTTATCATCGAAAAATACATATTTTCCTTTTAATTTTTTAGGCTGATTTCCATTGCTCTGATCATATTCTTCATTTGCATCCCCTGTATAACTAAATTGCGTATTTACAATTTTTTTTGTCTTTTTTAGCTGATTTAAAAATAATGGCGCTGGATAATAAGCTTGTCCATTTTTATATGGAACTAGATTTGTAAATATAGCCTGTCCTGCTAAAAATAAATCCACAAATGTCTGATCCTGCGCACTAGTTTCTTTTGATGCAAGGTATGTTCCTGCTAGTACGCCAAGTACTCTCTGCCCCCGGATGCAAGTTTCTGATGCCTGATCATCATTACTTCCAAGCATTAACGGTTGGCTATTTTTTAGTTGATACGAAAGTACCACCCACTGGGATTCTTCTTGTATTTTCTTATTTTCTATTGCGCTACTTTTTATTGTATTTTCTTCTATTTCTTTATCAAAAACGAGCTTACATGTAACGCTACCCATTCCACGATTTCGATGCATTCCAATATTCCTTGTTGCCAAGGCTATTTTTTCCAATATTTCTTCTAGATCTGTTGTTGCTTGCGTAAGCGTGATTTCTGTCTCAAACACCAATGGCTTATTTGTAATCGGAGAATATTGTTTTACAACACGTGTGTAGCGAAGTGTATTGTCATCTGCAACACCATTTTCATCAATACTCGTCTGTGCTTTTATCTGTGTAAACTGATTTAAAATTTCTTGCTGACTCGAATATGCTACTACTTCACTACCATTTTTCTTTAATGCTTTTAATTCTTCTACTATTTTATCATAGTTTGCAATTCTTGCATTATTAATAGCCAGAAATCCACATGATTTTTCCCCAGCAGCACCAAACAGTTTCTCCACATCTTCCTGACTGATAAAATCATATAAAATCGACTGTGCAGACTCTCTCATACATCCCTTTAGGCGCTTTGCTGGTATATATGGCAGCCCAAAATCATCATAACAAATATCGCTATCTATTACTCCAGCATATGCATATCCTGACCCTGCACATAAATCAGAACAAAGTGTTATTGTTAAAACTCCTTTTGCTATCATAAGTCACCTCTCATTCCTGCTCACCTTTAACATCATGGAACCATAAATCGTACATAATTACCATATCATAAATAAGTTTTCTCATTTCATTTTTATCTAGTAATTTCAAGCAATCAAAATCTGTTTGGCTTCGCTTACTTTCGCTCATATGTGCTTTTATTCGCATCAGTTCCATCTCTAAATCAGAGGCACTGTATCGAGCATGCTCAGCAAGACCTTTTACATTACTTCGTCCAAGTTGATTTAAAAACTTTCTAACGCCCTCAACCGTCTCTATACGAATTAAGTTCTCCGTTTTTTTCTCTTCATCTTTACTAACTTTTACAATCCACGGCTTGCTGATTATACCACCTAATTCTTTATCACGAATTGTTTCCAATGATTCACCTGTACCACCCTGACTATAATGGAAATCCATCAATGATGTATCGGTCAATTCTAACGCTTTCATTACCTTTTTTGCATTTTCACAGCATTCCTCTGCTATTCGATATGCCTCACTATACGGAGAATGACTCTGGAATATAACAGCACCGGCACAAGAAGATTCTCCTTCTGGTAAATTTTTCAAATACAAACACATGATATCATATGCATCTCGCGCATTACAAATAAATGTAATTTCATCTCCAGCATAGACAACAAATCTGCGTTTTAACTTACCTCCATCTTGAGCTGTTTTATATTTTTCCATAAAAAAGTCATCAATTTCATTCAATCTATCATCAATATAATTTTTCTGAATTTGTGCTGAAAATTGGCGAAGTGCTGCTACGCAGTCCTCATAACTTTTCTTTCCATCACAGCATTTTTGCACTTTCGCTCCCATGCTATTTCCATCAATGTAAATAACTGCTAGAAGACTTTCCTCATCACGCTGTGTCACCAAATTATCAAGAATTGTTTCTTCATCTGGTTTATTTTTTCTAATTTCGTCATACTTATCATATTTTGCCTTACTCTCAGCTGAAACCTTTTCCCCCACGCTATTTTTTCCTGTTAACGACATGGATGTTCGTCTATCTAACTGTACAATTGGAAAAGCTGCATATGGGCGAACATTGCTTTCTTGCATTTCACGAACTCGATGTAAATCATATAACTTTTTTCCGTCCCCTAAATAATCGGAGAAATTTACCCCTACTATGTAAGTGCATAACACCCTTAAAGACGGAACCTTTTTCATAAGCTTTTTGCTAAACTCATATGTCACATCTTTGCAGGTCTCATCATCCTTAAATATCAGTTGGAAATTTCCACCACCATCATAGACAACCTCACCAATGTAGCCTTCCTCCAAGTGTTCTTTAAACGCACTTTCAGTAAACGCAGTTTCTTTGTTATGAAAAATACCTTTTCCAAATTTTTCCTTATTAAGCTTATAAAGTCCTTCAAAACAATCACGAATTAATGCTGATCCACCAATAATTTCTTTTATGCGCGAACTGCGATAAATAAATTCCTGTTTTCCTCGGATATCATACATGGCAAGTGCATATTTATTCTCCATTTCGCATTTCTCCCTTCATTTTGGATATTTTATCTAGTTTTAATTACTTTTTATTTCCTTTTTATGGTTATTTGTAATATACCATATTTATACTTTATTTGCAATAACATTTTCATTGCGCCAGTACATTCATCTTAATCACCTCCATTCAACCAATCAGGCTACTCAAACCGGATTTGACATTGCTCTTGTATTTCTTCTTTATACTCTTTTAGATCAACTATCTTGAACTTCTCCAACATTCTTCGATGCTTTTGTTCTCTACTTTGTTGAATCTCTTCCCAGATTTTTTTCACTCCCTCTATTATCTGCACAATCATATGGCCGATTTGTATCAGATGCAAGCCAATAGTCAACTCTTTTTTGTGATTTTTTTTGCAAATCCTCCCTTAATCATATTTCCCACATTTTCCTTCGATCCTCTTGCAATTGTTCCTCTAGCTTTTGGCGCATATTTGTCCTTTGCCTTAGTAAATTCTTTTGTCAACTGTCCTGCCTGATTACTTGTAAGTCCGCTTATTACAACTACCATTGCCTTATCTTTCTTGTTTTCCATATTTGTATCCTCCAAATCTTTAACTTTTTCTCTGATTACTTAAAATGTCATAATTGTTACATCACCATCTGCTACACTATCTTCAACTGTATTGTTTCCATATCCAATTGTTACTACATGTTCCTGATCAATTCTCCACACATTTCCTTCCTTGCAAAATGGAATTACATCTACCTCACCGCTGCGTCTCTTTACTACTACCATGTTCTCTGTTACATTTAAAATAGAATCGCCCTTCTTCATTACATTCACTCTCATGCGAATCTCCTCCTTAATTCTTAATAATAGCTACAACACTTGCTGCACACTCCACACATACAACCACTACCTTCAATGCCTTATCAACTTCCATTCTTTACCTCCTTATATGCTGCCTCTTTTTTGAGGAAGATTGTGATGCGTATTGTTCTTTTGTGATTCACAGTATAATACGTATTGCAGTCTTTGTCAATACTTTTTTGAATTTTTTTATTTTATCTTGTATTTTATCTTTTCTTATGCTATATTGAATTTAGCAAAACATGCAGCTTATAACAGAGTAATTGTTTAATTTGAAACCATTAACTGTTTTCCCCATAAGGAGGTTGCATATGACATTTTGCAGAATCAAGAAGATTTTAGAAGCTAACGGTTGGTGTTTAGTTAGGATTCGTGGTTCACACAACCAGTTCCGAAAGGCTGGTAATCCTTACGCTGTCACGGTCCCTGATCATGGCAGTCGCGATATTACTATTGGCGTTATAAAAGATCTTGAAAAAAAGACAGGTCTATCTCTCCGGAGGTAGGCCTGTTCTTTTATTAGCTGTAACCATTTTGTAGGTCGGATCATATTACATAAGAATACAAACATGAAAAAGCCCTGCCAGATGACAGGGTTTGCTTTTTAGAACTTTATCAAATCTATATTTCCACGATGCACTTGTTTATGACACTTCTGACACAATGTTACTATATTATCCAATGTTGCCGCTCCTCCATATTGATAATCGATCACATGATGTCCTTCTGGTTTTTCCTTATTTCCACACACACAACAGGTTTCATAATCTCTCTTCTTACCTTCACGCTGCACTCTTTGATGTTCACTGCTTCTTCCCATTGTAATCTCCTCCCAAATCTATTCTGCTTTCACTAGTTACATCTGTACATTATGTTATTCCAGTTATTCTCCATACACATCAGCAACCACCTGCACAACCGCCATTCCTACAATAACAAAAATCGTAATCGCTAACATACCTTTCTCCCTTCGTTCTAAAAATACTTATTACCGATCAATTGTTTCTTATCATTTGCTGCCAACAGTTACTATTATGAATCGCTTTCTCCTTCCTTCTTTTCATTTCTGTCTTTCCAGATCTCTGCTACAACACTAACCAATGCCTCACCGATTACTACAATTGTATCTTTTTTCATAGTCTTTCCACCTTTCAGTTTGGGATTCCACTCAGGCAACTGCCCTAAGGAAGTATCAATAGGCTTTATCTTTACAATACTTATTGTAATACGTATCAGATGTTTTGTCAACGCCTTTTTTTATTTTTTTCAAAAAAATTCCATACATGATATATGCATGGAATCACATGTTATTGCCCTACCGGGCTGTTACCTCATTTCTACTTTTGGTAACAGAAAAACAAGAGTAATTCAAATATTGTGTCAATGCCCTCTCGGGCTGTTACCTCATTTCTACAAAAAATGAAAGATTGGATTTACGTTATTGCTATAATGTGTCAATGCCCTCTCGGGCTGTTACCTCATTTCTACTTGGTTTAAGCCGATGAAATCGACGGCTAAATATTGTGTCAATGCCCTCTCGGGCTGTTACCTCATTTCTACGTTGGGCTGAGAAAAGCGATTTATTATTATGCTTTTATTGTGTCAATGCCCTCTCGGGCTGTTACCTCATTTCTACAGTACCCTTTCAAAAACCTAGGTTTTATGCGGCTTACAGAGCCTGTTTTTGCAGGTATTTATCAGAATATTCTGACAACAGCTGTTTTTCGTGTATGTTAACAATTTGGACATATTTTATGAGATATACTTACCCTTGACACTGTATTAAGTATAGCACCAAATGCAGCTGCTGTCATCCTATTTTTAATAATTTTAAAAGTCTTTTATTACTCTTCTCATGACACCCATTCACTTCATCATTCTAAGCTGTCAAATCTTCATGCAATCATGAAATTTCTCCAGTCTAGCATGACTCGTAAACTGTAACTTTCAAATTTCAATTACCCACTCATAGTTCTATCCCTTTTTTCTTCTTACAAGCATTCCCATGCTGACCTCCATACAGTCAATTCTTGCATTATCAAAAATTGCATGCAATTCTTTCTCAATCTTTTCAATAGATTTATCAATTCCCTTTTTCTGGCGTCGGAACTCAACTATCTTTTCTGCCAATTCCTGCACTTGTGCATGAATATTCAATTCCTGATACACAGCCTGCTTTTTCTCCTCCGAAACATGTCGGCTAACTGGCAATGTAATATCACTGCTTTCCTCAGAATTTTTCTTAATTGCATGGAGAACCGGAGACGGATAACAGTTTTTTGTCCGTTTAAACATGCAATTACAGCCATATTCTGCTGTGACTGATTTATATTGCTCCCGCAATTTAACACAACTGATTGGGCGTGATAAAAAAGTCCCATCTTTCACGCTCCTTTTTTGTTATATTACAACTATATCATTTGAATCATCCTCATGTATACATGATGGATTATCAAGAACTGCTATTTTATGCATTTCTTCCTTTGCTATCTGATATATCCGAATATTTCCATCCTTCATCCCTTCTGACAAATCAGATAGCCTTGCATACAACACTTCAAACTATTTTCTCTTGATTTCGCATTCAAAAACGCTATATTGAACTCGTCGCCTATAATCACACAATATTTCAGCTGCTTTTCTTCTTTTTTTATTGGAAGTAATGTCATAACATATCAAATACATTCCGTTTGTTCACCTGCTCCTTTCCATTCAAAGGGCTGATATGTCTTTTGCTCTCTTACTGCCTGTTTTAATATGTCAGCTTGCTGTCGTATAACATCTCTAAATTGCATATGTGCGAAAATATACAGCACTGCAAATACCTTCCACACCCATTAACGCATTTACTGTTTTCTTTCTGCATAGAACTTTCTGATATTTTTCCAAGCATTCCAAATCACTTTTGTAATCATATCCTAATCCATTCCAACGATATTGACGGATCATATGCATCTGATTTTGGATTTTATTATTTACAATTGCTCTGGCAAATTTCATACGCTCTGATAACAATTCATAACAATGATATTGACCCAGACGTAAAAATATATTCTTCGACTGCTCTGGTGCCATATGACTTAGATATCGACCAGACCCTGAGAAAAAACTGATATCCACCCCCGCCTGAAGAACTGCATGCAATGCCTGTGTTGTAATCTGGACATTTCCAATCAACGAAACTCCTGTCACGTGAATTAATCGCAATTCTGTCAATAAATTTCCATCTTTCTCAATCACTAACCGATTGCCATGTTTTTTTATACATGCACCTTACTCTTTCACATAAACAACGGCCATTGATACTGCATAAAAAAAGACAGTTCCACCGTTGGAATCTGTCTTCGTTCAAATACTTGTATAAGTTGTTTTTCACGATCTGCTAACTGATTTTCTAATACCTGATTTTTATACAACATGCTTAGTTTAGGCTTTTCTTGTTCGAATCGTTTGATACATTGATAAAAATATTGATGAGAAATCCAATTTTCCTTTTCTGCCATTACAATTGCCTGCCCTGAAATCCTATAGCTAACAATTTTTGCTATACTTCTAATTGCATACACTGAAAATGGAATCATATCTTTTACAAGAATCGCATGCGTGTGCTTACATATTTTACACTTAAAGCGCAATATTTGCATTCGACACGGTTTCCATCCACACTCAATCAATTTAAGTGCATACGCTTTATTTCCTTCGCTCAAATCATCATTCAATGCATCACTGCCTTTATTGATCACATCTTCACCTTCACTAACTAACAAATATCTTGAATATATTCCATGGCGCTGCCATTTTCCAACAGCTTTACACGAAGGGCAGGTATATGGCTAACTTCCATAATTTGACAAAATCTTATTATAACTATCTGCATCATATAAAAAATTAATGATCATATCTGTCCCCTTCATGCTTCTTTAGCTTTTTATACCAAGCTCCATTTTTATTCCCTTTACCAACGCCGCTGAATAATTCACCTTATTTTCTTTTGCCAGAATATCAAGCCACTGTGGAATTGTGACATTCTTTTTTACATATATTTCTTTTGTTGCATTTCTGAAATATGGAAGCCAAATATGAATATAAATTACATCCTGTTTGTCTGTTGTTGGTTTTGGAAGTTCAACGTTTCTACTCTCATAGTCAAGTATTGTCAATGCCAGACTATCCTGTGCAGATCGAATTAACTCATCCATCGTCTCTTCCTCAATTAATGTAATTTCTGGAAAATCCAAAAATTTTAATTGAAGAAGTCCATTTTTCTCCTTCACTCTCGCTGGATACACAAAATTTTCTTTCATTTCATCACCTCTAATATCATATCTATTTTTCGCAAGGCATTCCTGCACTTACTATTTTCATATAAAGCAAGCCAATAGTCAACTCTTTTTTGTGATTTTTTTTGCATATCCTCCCTGAATCATATTTCCTACATTTTCCATCGATCCTTTTGCAATTGTTCCTCTAGCTTTTGGCGCATATTTGTCCTTTGCCTTAGTAAATTC
>ERZ836939.1814-NODE-1814-length-23001-cov-10.096444_pt1 | contig 23001 bp, 18 predicted proteins | sample MGYA00519912_ERZ836939 | MGnify/ENA primary metagenome ERZ836939 (study PRJEB31850, sample SAMEA3708810) | human gut metagenome | biome: human gut; feature: human-associated habitat; material: faeces | place: China | collected 2014 ...
AGCCGTCGGCGGTGCAGGTCATGTAGGCGATGAAGGCGCAGGCAGTCCAGGGCAGCGGGGAGTTGTCGGTGACAAACAGGTAGTGGCAGTAGCCGTAGCCGCCGATGCCCTGATAGCCGTCTTCATAAGCGGCGACCTTGATGTTGTTGACGGAGACGGAGCTGGACTCTTCGACGGAGCGGAGCTTCGAGTAGACCAGAAGGCCGAACTGATCCTTCGCGGAGGCGTCGACCAGGGTGTTGCAGATGGGGCCGTCGTCGGTCTGGGCGTTGTAGCTTTCGACCCACAGCTTGATCCAGGCCAGCGCGTAAGCGCCGTCAGCGCCGAGGCCGAGGTCGGCAGCGTCCGCTTCCATCTCGGTGATGGTGGGCTGGAAGTACGCCTGCTCGTCAGCGGACAGAGCCTCAAAGGACTCCTTCATCCAAGCTGCGTAGTCGTCACGGGTCAGCATGTACAGGAAGTTCTTGCCGACGATCTCGGAGTCGATGTCCATGTACAGGCCGTGCTCGCCTTCGGCAACGAAGTCCCAGCAGTTGTCATAGGTCTTGTCGCCGGTGCAGTTGTACATAAAGACCTTGTTGAGGGTCTGCAGCGGCAGGAAGCCGGTGTAAGCGTCGGCCGTGGTGCCGTTGGCGTCTGCCCAATCCTTCGGGATGAAGGTATCGAGGATGCCGGTCTGGACCATCTTGCTTTCGATCTGGTTGCCGTCCTGGATGAGGGTCATGGCGAACGTGCCGGTATCCTTCAGGGAGTCAGCGGTCAGCTGATCGAAGATCTTGTTGTTCTTGGGCTGCTGCCACTCGAACTCCATGCTGTAGCTGGGGTCGATGGACTGCAGGTACTCGATGAACAGCGGCAGGGCGCTCTTGCCGCGGCTGGAGTTGCCGACGCCGTAGAACATCTTGCCGTTGGATTCCTCGATGGCCTTCTTGGCCAGATCCTCGAGGCTCATGCCTTCGGCTTCCTTGATGATCTTCTGGGTCTCGGTGAGGTTTTCTTCCTCAGCCGGAGCAGCGGGCTCGGAAGCAGGCTCCTCTGCAGCGGGCTCCTCTGCGGCGGGCTCTGCCGCGGGGGTCTGTTCCGTCTGTTCGGTCTGCGCGGTTTCGGTGGTGGTCTGGGCCGGAGCGGCTGCGCACGCGGCCATCGCCAGGATCATAGAAACTGCAAGCAGAAATGCAAGAATCTTTTTCATGTGTGTTTCCTCCTGTAAAATTTTTCACCGGGCAGTGCCTGGCACTGTTTGGATAGCTCTATTTTACCGGCTATTTGCACAAAAGGACAGGGGACAATTCTGCGTTTTCTTGTAATCCTCTGACATTCTTGTGATAAATGGATGAAAAGAGCAGGAGCGGTGTGCTATAATTAGGTTAAAATTACTGCCCCGATGGAGGGTGAAACGATGAAAAAATGGCGGATGCTGCTTCTGGCGCTGCTGCTCGCACTGCTGTGCGGCTGCGCCGCCTCCGAGCCGCTGCCGGACTATGCGCCGGAGGAATCGCAGCGGCTGATCCTATATACCTCACATAAAAAAGAGGTCTGGCAGCCGATCGTCAAGGAATTTGAGGCACGGACCGGCGTGTGGGTCACGGTGGTCGAGGGAGGCTCCAATGAGCTGCTCGAGCAGCTTGCGGCAAAGACCGACGCGCCGCAGGCGGACGTGATGTTCGGCGGCGGCGTGGAAAGCCTGGAATCGTATCAGGACCTGTTTGCGCCCTACACCTGCGCGGATGCCGACGCGATCCTGCCGCAGTACCGCGCGAAGGATGATATCTGGACGCCGTTTTCGTCGCTGCCGCTCGTCTTTGTCTACAATCCCAAGCTTGTCGGCGCGGAGGAGATCACCGGCTGGGCCGATCTGCTCCGGCCGGAGCTTGCGGGAAAGATCGCCTTTGCCGACCCGTCGGTCTCCGGCTCGAGCTATACGGCGCTCGTCACGATGCTCTGCGCGCTTCCTGGCGAAACGGATGAAATTCTGCAGGCCTTTGCCGAAAATCTTGATGGGAAGCAGCTGCAGAGCTCCGGCGCGGTCCTGACCGCCGTCGCGGGCGGGCAGGCCGTCGTCGGCGTGACGCTCGAAGAGACGGCCAGCCGCAGCATCGCCGCGGGCGACGAGCTTGTGATGGTCTATCCGGCAGACGGGACGAGCTGCGTACCGGACGGCTGCGCGATCCTGAAGGGCGCGCCGCACGAGGAAAACGCAAAGCTGTTCGTGGATTTCACGGTCAGCCTCAGCGTGCAGAAGCTCCTGCAGGAGCGCTTCTGCCGCCGCTCGGTGCGCGGGGATCTGGAAAGCACGGGGACGCTCCCGGCTCTGAGCCAGATCCCGCAGGTTGACTATGACGTCGGCTGGGCCAGCCGCAGCCGCGAAGCGCTGCTGATGAGCTGGGAATTTTATCTGGGAACGGAGGCGGGCGCATGAAGCGGCTTCATTTCCATTCCTTCCGGCAGCGGCTGAACGCGGCGTTTCTTGCCGTGTCGCTCGCGCCGCTGCTTCTGTGCTCGGCGCTTTTGCTGCAGATCTTCCGGTTCCGCATGACCGCCGACCAGCAGCAGAACGCGCAGCAGCAGCTGAGCAGCGCCTGCCACGCACTGAACACGATGCAGGATGGCATTCTCTCCGCGGCGGAAAGTCTGCAGCGGGACGGACTCGTCACGCGGGCCCTCGCGGGCGCGCAGGAGGACAGCGCCAAGGTCTATAGCAGTCTCTATACCGCGACGGCCGCGGTGCGCAGCACCGCGCGGTTCGATCTCTACAGCGCGGACGGCACGCTTCTATACTCCACGCAGGCTGCGCCCGGGGAAGACGCGCTCAGCCCCGACTGGGGGATCTTATACGAAGCGGCGCAGGCCGAAAACGGGACGCTCGTCTACAGCGCGAGCGAAGACCCGACCGATCCGGACGCGCCGGTCCTGCGCGCCGCGGCGCGGCTGACGGTGAGCGGAAAAACGGCTGGCTTTCTTGTGGCGGTCATGTACGAACAGCAGCTGCGCGAGGCGCTCGACGGTATGGCGGGCGCGCAGAACGAGCTGCTTGTGATGGACCGCTTCTGGCACGGCATCTACTGCACCAAGCCGGCGCAGGTCCAGACGCTGGCCAGCGCGCTGCGGTCGCAGCTTCTGGCCGGGAAGGCGCTGACCGGATTTTCCGACGACTTTCTCTATACCGCCCGGCAGGACAGCGTGACGGGGCTCTATCTGGTCCTGCAGCAGCCGCAGGTGTTTACACGCGGGACGCTGCGCCTGTTATATACGGTGAGCGCGCTCTGCGCGCTGGGCGGCGCTGCGGTGAGCATTTTCCTGAGTCTGCAGCTCAGCCGGCAGATGTTCCGGCCCATCGGAAGGCTCCATGACGCGATCTCGCAGGTCGGGCAGAACGATCTGCAGGTGCAGGTCGCCATTGAGGAAGACCGGCGCGACGAGCTCAGCGAGCTCGCCCAGCAGTTCAACCGCATGGTGCTCTCCCTGCGCCGCAACCAGCAGGCGCTGCTGGAAAATCAGCAGGCGCTCAACGACGCGCAGATCCGGATGCTGCAGGCGCAGCTGAACCCGCACTTTCTGTGCAACACGCTGGACACGATGAAGTGGATCAGCAAGATCAATCAGGTGCCGCAGGTCGCGCTGATGTCGACGAACCTGGCCGACATCCTGCGCTTCTGCATCTTGCCGGACGAGTTTGTGCCGCTGGAAAAGGAGCTGCAGATCCTCGGGCGGTATGTGGAGATCCAGCGCATCCGCTTGTCCGACAGCTTTACCTACGAGCAGACCGTGCCGGAGGCGCTGCTTTCGTGCATGGTCCCCAAGATGATGCTCCAGCCGCTGGCGGAAAACGCGATCCTGCACGGTCTTTCCGGCGTGCCGGACGGAAAGCTCACGGTGGAAGCGAGAGAACTGGAAGATGAAACGCTCGAGATCCGCGTCTGCGACAACGGCGCGGGGCTGCCCGAGGCGCTTCTCGGCCCATACCGGCCGCCTGAGAAGCAGACACGGCATCTGGGGCTTTTTAATGTGGATACGATCCTCAAAAAACACTACGGCGAGCGCTTTGGCCTGCGTCTGGACAACCGGACGGACGGGACCGGCGCCTGTATCACGGCAAGACTGCCGGTCAGAAGGAGGGATGCGGAATGATGCGGGTCCTGGTCGTGGAAGACGAAGAAATGATCCGGAAGGGCATCGTGCTGGCGACGGACTGGCAGAGCCTTGGCTGCGTGGTCGTCGGCGAGGCGGCCAACGGCGAGGAGGGCATTGCGCAGGCGGAAAAATGCAGGCCGTCGCTCATCATCACGGACCTCAAAATGCCGAAAATGGACGGGCTCGAGATGATCGCGAAGCTGCGCGAGGCGGGATGCGACGCGTATATCATCATCCTCACGGCCTATGACAGCTTCACCTATGCGCAGACGGCCCTTCGGCTGGGAGCGGTGGATTTTCTGCTCAAGCCGTTTCATGACGGAGATCTGGAAAACGCGGTGCTTGCGCTGCAGAAAAAGCTGAGCAGCCGGAAAAAGGAGCCGGAAGCGCAGCTTCCCGCGATCCGCGCGGGAGCCAAGAGCCGCTACGTGCAGGAAGCGATGGACTATATCGCAGGAAACTGCGCGGACCCCGGCCTGTCCGTAGGGCAGGTGGCGGCAAGCCTTGGCCTGAGCGAGGGACACCTGAGCCACCTGTTCAAGAAGGAGACCGACTGTACGGTGGGGAGCTATCTCACGCGCTGCCGGATGCAGAAGGCCATGGCGCTTCTCAAGAAGGGAAAGCTCCGCGTCTACGAGGTCGCCGAAGCCGTGGGCTATAAAGACATCACCTACTTCTCCGGCACCTTCAAAAAACTCACCGGCATGAGCCCAACAGAATACCAGAACGCGAATTTCTGAAACACCTAACGGCCCTGCGCAAAGCGCAGGGCCGTTAGACCCATTCTCGATGCCCGATCGCCCTGCTGGCTCTTATAATCCTCATGCACGAACGCCTGCTCCGCAGGACGGCGCACTGACTTGCGGGGTTGACATCGGTCCGGCTGCATTTATAATGGAAGCAGAGAGAACCGGCGATCGGGATGAAAGGGAGGCGGCTTATGGAACGGCTCAGGGGGCTGGGGCGGTATCAGATCGCGCTTTTGGTGTGCGGTGTGGTGATGATTTTGGTATTTTCGGTGCTCTATCCGGTGACGACGGCGCGGGTGGGGTTTTTGTATCAGGACACGATCCTGACGCCCGCGCAGGAGGGGGACGCGACCGTCTATTCCGGCAAGCTCCGGGGCGAGGCCGCGCGCTTTACCGTGCATGCGGACAAGTCGGTGGAATTTCAGTACGGGGATAAGACCTACGGCCCCTATACCGTGACGGAGGATCCGCACGCGCGCCCGGACAGCGAACTGAGCAGGTATCTGACCGGCGTGGAGGTCCGCTGCGGGAATACGATCCTGTTCCGCGGCGGCGTGATGGAGAACGGAGGCGAGACCCTGCTGTATCACGAGGACGGAAGCATAGACCTGGATCTGTCCATTACCGCTATCACGAGCAGCGGAGTGACGCTGGATGAAAACGGGAATGAGGTCGACCCGATGGAACTGTCGGCCCGGACGATCCTCGAGCTGACGGAGGGGCCGGAGCTGCAGCACAAGGGGGTCTGGGTTGCGTGGTTCGGCGGCGTGTTCGTCTGCGCCGTGACCGCGTTTTCGATCCTGTTTGCGGACGAGCTGTTCCGCTGGGACCTGTCTTTCCGGGTCCGCGACGTGGAGCAGGCCGAGCCCTCCGACTGGGAGATCGCCAGCCGCTACATCGGCTGGACCGTCTGCCTGATCCTGGCCCTGGGCATCTTCATCAAGGGCCTCGGGGTGGTATAAGGCAACACCGTACAATTGCGTCTGCGCGCTTCGGCGGATCTTTTCTGCCAATCCTGCGCTTTTCAGACCTTGGCTTGACGAAAAATCTCTCGCCGAATCTGCTTGCCGAATTGCGCGGTGTTGCCATAAGAAAAACAGCCGGAGAGCAGTTGCTCTCCGGCTGTTTTGTATGCGTGGGCCGCGGGGTCAGAGGATATTCGTGTAGCCCATGAGGCTGGCGTCGGCCCGGGCGGCGGCCTGTTTGCCGCTGGCGATGGCGAGGACGACGAGGGACGCGCCGGAGGCCATATCGCCCGCGGTCAGGACCGGGACGCCGGTCTGCCGGACGGCCTCGCAGGCTTCAAGCGACGCGGCTTCGCAGCCGGAGAAGCCCGAGGCGAGCAGCAGCAGATCGCAGGGCAGCTGCTCGCCGCTTTCCCGCAGGGTCACGGCGCTGACCGCGCCGTCCGTGCCGCAGCTGAGGCTGTCGATCTGCGTCTCATAGCGCCGGATATCCGCGCCGAAGACGGCCTCCGCCTCCTCGTGCGCATGGTCGCGCTTTTCCGTACTTGCGGTGCGCGGCTTGCGGATGAGCTGCGTGAGACTGCGGCAGCCCTGCCGCAGGGCGACGGATACGCAGTCCGACGCGCTGTCGCCCGCGCCGACGAGCACGACGTGCTTCCCGGCCGCCGTGACGGCCGGTTCCGCCTGCGCCAGGAGCGCCTGCGCCGAGGCGCGCAGGTAGTCGAGCGCGTAGAATACCCCGCCCGCCTCTGCAAACGGCAGCGGCCGCGGCTGCTGCGCGCCGCAGCATAAGATCGCAAGGTCAAACTCCGCGGCCAGCGCCTCCGGGCTCAGATCCCGGCCGACGCAGCAATTTGTCCGGAACACGATGCCCTCCTGCTCGAGAAGGGAGATGCGGCGGGTGACGATCCGCTTCGGCAGCTTCATCTCCGGGATGCCGTAGGTCAGAAGTCCGCCCGGCAGCGGATCGCGTTCAAAGACCGTCACATGGTGGCCGCGGCGATTGAGATAATAGGCGGCGGAGAGCCCGGCCGGGCCGGAGCCCACGACCGCGATGCGCTTATCCGACCGCGCAGCGGGCGGTATGGGCTGCATCAGGTCGTTTTCAAAGGCGTATTCGATGATCGCAAGCTCATTTTCCCGCACCGTCACCGGCTGCGAGACCCGGCCGCAGACGCAGGCCTTTTCGCACAGCGCCGGGCAGACGCGGGCGGTAAACTCCGGGAAGGGGCTGGGCTTCAGCAGACGCTGCAGCGCGCCCTCATAATTTCCGTTCCAGAGCAGGTCGTTCCACTCCGGGATGAGGTTGTGCAGCGGGCAGCCGAGCAGCGCGCCGTCAAACGTCACGCCGGCCTGACAAAAGGGCACGCCGCAGTCCATGCAGCGGCCGGACTGCCGGCGGCGGTTTTTTTCCGAGAGCGGAAGGTCGAGCGGGGCCCAGTCCGCCACGCGGGCCTCGGCGCTGCGCGCCGGGCAGTCCATGCGCGCGTAATCCAGAAATCCAGTCGGTTTTCCCATGGCTTATTCCTCCCGCTTCAAAAATGCTTCGAGCTCGGCCTCGTCCCGCGTCATCCCGGCGGCCTCAAAGCGGCCGATCAGCTGCAGCATGTGACTGTAGTCGTACGGAATGATCTTCTTGAAATCCGGGATCCGCTCGTCGAAGTGCTCCAGGATCTGGCGGGCCTTTTTGGAACCGGTCGCCTCCACGTGGCGGCGCAGGAGCTCCTTCAGGCGGGCGATATCCTGCTTCTGAGAGACCGTCTCGACGGAGACGAGCTCCTTGTTGACGCGCAGGTAGAGCTTATGCTCGGGGTCGAGCACGTAGGCGACGCCGCCCGACATGCCGGCGGCAAAGTTCCGCCCCGTGCGCCCGAGCACGACGACGGTGCCGCCCGTCATGTACTCGCAGCCGTGGTCGCCGACGCCCTCGACGACGGCGGTCGCGCCGGAATTGCGCACGCAGAACCGCTCGCCCGCGACGCCGGAGATGAACGCGCTGCCGCTCGTCGCACCGTAGAGCGCGACGTTGCCGATGATGACGTTCTCGGCCGGGTCAAAGATGCTCGCGGGGTCTGCATAGACGGCCAGCTTGCCGCCGGACAGGCCCTTGCCGAAGTAATCGTTGCTGTCGCCCTCGAGCGTGAGCGTCACGCCCTTCGGCAGGAACGCGCCGAACGACTGCCCCGCACCGCCGCGGCAGCGGATCTGGTAGGTATCGTCCGGAAGCGTGCCGCCCCAGCGGCGCGTGATCTCCGCGCCGAAAAGCGTGCCGAAGGCCCGGTCGGTGCAGGAAATGTCGAGCGCGCACTGCTTCGGAGCGGCCGGCTTGCCCTTCTTCGGCAGCAGCGGCAGAAGGACCTTTTTGTCAAGCGTCGCATCGAGCTTGAAGTCGAACCGCTGCGCCGGGTCATAGCGGCAGTTTTCCCCGCCGCAGCGGGCGAGAATGCCGGATACGTCCACCATGGCCGCGCGCTGGGTGATCTGGTGCGGCAGGATCTGCAGATACTCCGTATGTCCGACCAGCTCGTCCACGGTGCGCACGCCGAGCTTCGCCAGGATCAGCCGCAGCTCCTGCGCGACGAATTCCATGAAATTCACCACGTATTCGGGCTTGCCGCAGAAGTTTTTCCGCAGCTCCGGCCGCTGGGTGGCAATGCCCATCGGGCAGGTGTCGAGATTGCACACGTGCATCATGACGCAGCCGAGGCACACCAGCGGCGCGGTGGCAAAGCCGAATTCCTCTGCGCCCAGCATGCAGGCGATGGCCACGTCGCGGCCGGTCATGAGCTTGCCGTCGGTCTCGAGGCGCACGCGGCCGCGCAGGCCGTTGGCGATGAGGCTCTGGTGCGCCTCGGCCAGACCGAGCTCCCAGGGCAGGCCCGCGTTATAGATGGAGCTTCTGGGCGCGGCGCCGGTCCCGCCGTCGTAGCCGGAGATGAGGACCGTCTGCGCGCCCGCCTTGGCGACGCCCGCGGCGATGGTGCCGACGCCCGCCTCGGAGACGAGCTTGACAGAGATCTCCGCGTTTTCATTGGCGCATTTGAGATCGTAGATCAGCTGCGCCAGATCCTCGATCGAGTAGATATCGTGGTGCGGCGGCGGGGAGATGAGGGCCACGCCGGGCGTGGAATGCCGCGTCCGCGCGATCCACGGCCAGACCTTGCTGCCGGGCAGATGGCCGCCCTCGCCGGGCTTGGCGCCCTGCGCCAGCTTGATCTGGATCTCCTTCGCGCTCACAAGATATTCGCTCGTCACGCCGAAGCGGCCGGAGGCGACCTGCTTGATGGCGGAGTTTTCCTCAGTGCCGAGCCGCGTGGGCTCCTCGCCGCCCTCGCCGGAGTTGGACTTTCCGCCCAGACGGTTCATGGCGACGGCCAGGCAGCGGTGCGCCTCCTCGGAGATGGAGCCGTAGGACATGGCTCCGGTCTTAAAGCGCCGGACGATGCTCGAGACGGGCTCGACCTCGCTGAGCGGGATGGCTTTCGTCTCATCGAAGCGGAAGCCGAGCAGACCACGCAGCGTATGCGGCAGCTGCTCGTCGTCGACCATGGCGGAGTAGCGGCGGAAGCAGTCAAAATCGCCGGTGCGGACCGCCTGCTGCAGCGTGAGGATGGTCAGGGGGTTATACATATGGTCTTCCATGTCGCTGCCGGAGCGGAGCTTATGGAAGCCGGAGGAATCGACGGTCAGGTCGGCGGTCAGATCCATGGGATCGTACGCCCGGTCATGCCGCCAGAGGACGGCCTCGTTGATCTCCTGCAGACCGATGCCGCCGACGCGGCTGACGGTGTTGGTAAAATAGCGGTCCACCACGTCCTTACAGATGCCGACGGCCTCAAAGATCTGCGCGCCCTCGTACGACTGCATGCTGGAAATGCCCATCTTGGAGGCGATGCGCATCACGCCGTCCAAAATCGCCTTGTTGTACGCGTCGACGGCGGCGTAATAGTCCTTGTTGAGCGCCCCGCCCGCGGTGAGCTCGCCGATGCAGTCCTGCGCGAGATAGGGGTTGACGGCGCTCGCGCCGTAGCCGAAGAGGGTGGCGAAGTGGTGCACATCGCGCGGCTCTGCGCTTTCGAGGATGATGGAGATCGCGGTGCGCTTCTTCGTGCGCACCAGATACTGCTGCACGGCGGAGACCGCCAGCAGCGACGGGATGGCGATATGGTTCTCATCCACGCCGCGGTCGGAGAGGATGAGGATGTTCGCGCCCGCGTAATACGCCTTGTCGCAGGCGACGAAAAGCCGGTCGAGCGCAAGCGCGAGCGAGGAATTCTTGTAATACAGCAGCGAGACCTTTTTCGCCTGCAGGCCCGGCATATGGAGCCCCTCGATCTTCATGAGATCGCGGCTGGAAAGGACGGGGTTGTTGATCTGCAGGACGCGGCAGTTTTCCGCGCAGTCGGCCAGCAGATTGCCGTCGGAGCCGGCGTAGACGGTCGTATCGGTGACGATCGCCTCGCGCAGCGCGTCGATGGGCGGGTTCGTGACCTGCGCGAACATCTGCTTGAAGTAGTAGAACAGCGGCTGGTGCTTTTCCGACAGCACGGCCAGCGGGATATCCGCACCCATGGAGGCCGTCGGCTCCGCGCCGTTTTTCGCCATGGGCAAAATGGCCGAGTGGATCTCGTCGTAGGTGTAGCCGAAGATCTTATACAGGCGGCTGCGCTCCTGGGCCGTGTATTCCGGGACCTTCCGGTTGGGGATGGGGATATCGGCCAGCTGCAGCAGCTCCTGATCGAGCCATTCGCCGTAGGGATTCTGCGCGGCGTAGCGGTGCTTGATCGCCGCATCCTCGAGGACCGTCCCGGTCCGGGTGTCGACAAGCAGCATCTTGCCCGGCTGCAGGCGGGATTTGCGCACGATCTTCTCCGGCGCGGCCGGCAGCGCGCCGACCTCGGAGGCGAGGATCAGATAGCCGTCGTTCGTGACCAGATACCGCGCCGGGCGCAGCCCGTTGCGGTCGAGCACGGCGCCGACCTGCTCGCCGTCGGAGAAGAGGATGGCGGCCGGGCCGTCCCAGGGCTCCATCATGGTGGCGTAGTAGTGGAACATGTCGCGCTTTTCCCGGGACATGTTTTTATCTTTTCCCCAGGGCTCGGGGATGCAGAGCATCACGGCCTTCGGCAGCTCGATGCCGCTGTACATGAGAAATTCCAGCGTGTTGTCGAGCATGGAGGAGTCGGAGCCGTCGGTCTCCACGACGGGGTAGGCGCGGGCGATCGTGTCGCCGAGGATGGAGGACGCCATCGTCTCCTCGCGGGCGAGCATCCGGTTGATGTTGCCGCGGATGGTGTTGATCTCGCCGTTGTGGAGGATGATGCGGTTCGGGTGCGCCCGCTTCCACGAGGGCGTGGTGTTGGTGGAGAAGCGGGAGTGGACGAGCGCAAGGGCGGAGGTATAGTCCGCGTCCTGCAGATCCGGATAGAACTGCCGCAGCTGCCAGACCAGAAACAGGCCCTTATAGACGATCGTCCGGCTGGACATGGACACGACGTAGGTGCCGGAGACGGAGTGCTCATACTCGCGCCGGGCCAGATACAGCCTGCGGTCAAAATCCAGCCCGCGCGCCGCCGTATCCGGGCGGCGGATGAAGCACTGCGCGATGTAGGGCATGCTGCTCCGGGCCTTTTCGCTCAGGATCTCCGGACAGACCGGCACGTCCCGCCAGAACAGCAGCTCCAGCCCCTCGCGCGAGAGGATCATCTCCAGCAGCTTCCGGCTGCGCATGCGCTTGAGCGGATCCTGCGGGAAGAAGATCATGGCCGCGCCGTAATCGCCCGCGTCCGGGAGCGTCTGCCCCGCCTGCTGCGCCGCCTTCTGAAACAGCGCGTGCGGCAGCTGCGTCATGACGCCGACGCCGTCGCCGGTGGTGCCGTCGGCGTCCTTGCCGGTGCGGTGCGCGAGCTTTTCGACGATCTTCAGCGCGCCGTCAAGCGTTTCATGTGTTCTTTGTCCGCTGATATTGACAACAGCGCCGATGCCGCAGGCATCATGCTGCGGCTGCTGCTCCAAAGGCCGGTACTGGTGCGGCTGTTTCATGGCTCTGGCCCCTTTCTTTATGATTATAATGCGTACATCCGGATGATGGTCTCTGCGATCTCGCGTTTTTTGACGCAGCGGTCCATGGCGGCTTTTTCGATCCAGCGGTGCGCGTCGGCCTCCGACATGCCGAGCTGGTTCATGAGCAGGCTCTTGGCCTTCTGGATGCGCTTCATGTCCTGCAGCTGCGACTGCAGCTGGTCGGTCTTCTCCTGCATGGCCCGCAGGCTCTTCTTTAGCAGCAGCAGGTTCCGCAGCGTCTGTCGGAAGACCTCCTGCGGCGCCGGCCAGCTCATCACGCAGATCCCGGCTGCCTGCACGAACTGCCAGACCGCCTCATACGTGCCCGGGCGGACCAACAATAAAAAGACCGCCTCACTGCTTTCGGCAAGCCGGACGCACTGCCGCAGCGCCGGCAGCCCCGGCGCGTCGCACTGCCAGACGACGAGCGCCGGATCGAGCTGCGCGAGCTTCCGCTCCGCCTCGTCCAGCCCGTCCGCCGTGACGAGCGCCAGCGCCGGCTGCTCTGCGGCGAACGCGCCGAGCGCCGCTGGTTCCGCCGCGGCGTCCTGCACGAAAAGCAGCGTGCTTTTTCGTGGTTCCTGCATCGTCCCGCCTCCTTTGTGTTTCTTCCAAACATACACTTGTCTGCATGGCGAAGAATTTTTGGTTCTATTTTAGCGAGCTGCTTCGTTGATGTCAACAAAAAGCCACTATCATTTTTATTGATTCTGCTGAACGCAGTAATAAGTAAAACGAATACCATTTTTTTGCGGCAGACGCTTGACATTTTCCGCCGCGGCGCGTATAATGCGCTCAAACAAACGGCTTGGGTCCCGCCGGATCCGGTTCACATGGAAACGTAAAAACGGCAAAGGCGTCGTACAGCATCGATTCTGTGCGTGCCTTTGCCGCTTTTTTAGAAAGTGAGGAGTTTCTTATGCAGACTGTATCGGATTTCTTTGGCTGCCATGTGTTCAGCGAAGCCGTGATGAAGCAGAAGCTTCCGAAGGCTGTTTTTAAAGATGTCTACGCCGCCATCCACGAGGGCAAGCGCCTCGATCTGGCCGCAGCCAACGTCGTCGCCAATTCCATGAAGGACTGGGCTATCGAGCTCGGCGCGACGCACTTCACCCACTGGTTCCAGCCCATGACCGGCATCACGGCCGAAAAGCACGACTCGTTCATCTCTCCCACCGCCGACGGCGGCGTGATCATGGAGTTTTCCGGCAAGGAGCTCATCCAGGGCGAGCCGGACGCGTCCAGCTTCCCCTCCGGCGGTCTGCGCGCCACGTTCGAGGCCAGAGGCTATACCGCGTGGGACCCGACGTCCTTCGCGTTCATCAAGGATCAGGTCCTGTATATCCCGACCGCGTTCTGTTCCTACGGCGGCGAGGCGCTCGACAAAAAGACGCCGCTGCTGCGCTCTATGCAGGCCATCAACAAGCAGGGCCTGCGTATCCTGAAGCTGTTCGGGCATGACGAGGTCAAGGCCGTCCGCACGACGGTCGGCCCGGAGCAGGAGTACTTCCTCATCGACGAGGCGCTTTACAGCAAGCGCAAGGACCTCATCTATACCGGCCGGACCCTGTTCGGCGCGAAGCCGCCCAAGGGGCAGGAGCTGGAGGACCATTACTTCGGCACCATCAAGCCGCGCGTCGCCGCGTTCATGCACGATCTGGACAAGGAGCTGTGGGAGCTCGGTGTGCTCGCCAAGACGGAGCACAACGAGGTCGCGCCCGCGCAGCATGAGCTCGCGCCCGTCTTCACCACCACCAACATCGCCGCCGACCACAACCAGCTCACCATGGAACTCATGCAGAAGATCGCCCGCAAGCACGGTATGGTCTGCCTGCTGCACGAAAAGCCCTTCGCGGGCGTCAATGGCTCCGGCAAGCACAACAACTGGTCCATCTCGACCGACGCGGGCGTCAACCTGCTCGAGCCCGGCGAGACGCCGGGTGAGAACGCGCAGTTCCTGCTGTTCCTCTGCGCCGTCATCCAGGCGGTCGACGACTATCAGGATCTGCTGCGCATCTCCGTCGCCTCCGCCGGCAATGACCACCGGCTGGGCGCCAACGAAGCGCCGCCCGCCGTCGTGTCCATGTTCCTCGGCACGGAGCTGACGGAGATCCTGGACGCCATCGAGTCCGACACGGCCTATGACGCGAAGGAAAAGGAGCTTCTGAAGATCGGCGTCCACGTCCTGCCCAAATTCCCGAAGGACACGACCGACCGCAACCGTACCTCGCCCTTTGCCTTTACCGGCAACAAGTTTGAATTCCGGATGCTCGGCTCCGCCGCGTCCATCTCCGACGCGAATGTCGTGCTGAACACCGCCGTGGCCGAGTCTCTGCGGCAGTACGCGGACGTGCTTGAGCGGGCGGAGGATTTTGAGACCGCCCTGCACGACCTCATCCGCAATACCATCCAGGCGCACAAGCGCATCATCTTCAACGGCAACGGCTACGACGCGAGCTGGCTGGAGGAGGCCGAAAAGCGCGGCCTGCTCAACCTCAAGACCACGCCCGACTGCGTGCCGTATCTGCTGAAGGAAAAGAATGTCCGCCTGTTTACCACGCATAAGATCTACAGCGAGACCGAGCTGCATGCGCGCTATGAGATCATGCTGGAGAACTACAGCAAGGTCCTGCGTATCGAAGCGCTCACGATGCTGGAAATGGTGAATACCGATATCCTGCCCGCTGTTTCTGACTACACGGCAAAGCTCGTGCGGACGGCCGAAGACAAGAAAGCGCTGTTGGGCAGCGCTGCCGGAGGCTATGAGCAGAAAACCGCCGCGCGGTTGTCCTCGCTGACGGAGATCGCCAGCGAGGATGCCGCGAAACTCGACGACGCACTCCTGCAGGCCGGCGACCTGCCGACCGCGCAGGAGGCCGCGAGCTTCTACCAGGCCGAGGTCTTCAAGGATATGACCGAGCTGCGGCTGGCCGTCGACGAGATGGAGACGCTCACCTCCCGCGCCTGCTGGCCGTATCCGTCCTACGGCGATCTGCTGTTCAGCGTCCGCTGAATGTCCCCTTTGTGCGATCCGCGCACGTTCAAAATGCTCGTTTCGTGATTCCTCTTTTCATTTGTGTTGGCAGCGGCCCGCGGGGAGACCCGCGGGCCGCTGTCGCATTTGGCAAAAAAGCTGCGGCTTTTTTGCCAAGGGGTTTGCGCCGCCTGCGGGCGCAAACTCTACGAGGTTTTTCTGCGGATGGGCTTGACAGGGGAGGGAAGTGGTGGTAGAATGCTAACTAACGAACGTTAGTTAGCTGTAGAGGGGCCGTGATGCAGGGATGAAGCAGGAGGATACCCGGCAGAAAATTCTCGCCAAGGCACTGGAGCTGTTCTCTGTCCATGGCTACGACGCGGTCAGCGTCGGCCAGATCGCAGCGGCCGTGGGCATCAAGGCCCCTTCGCTCTACAACCATTTTCCCAGCAAGCGCGCCATCTTTGACGCGATCGTGGAGGCGACGGCCGCGCAGTACGAGGCGGACACCGACAAGATCGACATCCACGTGCAGAACGCGCGGCAGGATATCCCCGTCTTTACCCGCATCACGGAGGATGGGCTGCTGGAAAAGGTCCGGCAGATCTTTTTCTATTCGCTCCACAACGAGACCATCAGCCGCTTCCGCCGGATGATGACGCTCGAGCAGTTCCGCTCGCCGGAGCTCGCGGCGCTCTATTCCCGGCGCTATGTGGAGCGCGTGACGGAGTATCATGCGGGGATCTTCCGCAGTCTCATCGCGGCCGGGGAGCTCCGGGACGAGGACGCCGAGGCGATGGCCCTTTGCTATGTGGCCCCGGTCATCACCCTCATCGGCATCTGTGACCGCCAGCCCGAGCGCGAAGCTGCGTGCCTGCAGAAGCTCGAGGCGCACGTCCGCCTGTTCTACCGGACCTTTCAGGCAGACAGGAACGAAAGGAGCGAGGACGATGAGCCGTGAGGAGCAGTGGCTTCTCTGCCCGGTCTGCGGCGCGAAGACGCGCCTGCGGCTGCTGCAGCGGACGGCATTGCGGGAGTTTCCGCTCTACTGCCCCAAATGCAGGCGCGAGAGCGTGATCAGCGCAAGAAATTTTCAGATCGAAACCGTTTATCAGCCAGACGCAAAGACGCAGTGCTGACCACCGAAGGTCGTGGTCAGCGCTGCGTTTTTTGACGCCTGAAAAAGGAGGAAACAGGGAAACATGAAACGGACTTTGACACAGAAGCTGGAGCTGCTCGGCGTGCTCAGCTTCCTTTCCTACGCGGCGGCGGTCGTGCTTTGCATGATGCTCGTCGGCGCGATCGGCATGAAGCTCGTGCCCGCGCAGGCTTTCGGCGTCGTCGAGCGCTTCAGCGTGTTCGCTGCCACGGGCTTCAATGCGGCGCTGGGCATACACCTGTTCTGCGGGAAGGAGGAAGCTGTATGAGCGTCATCCCCTATGTCATCGAGCAGACCAACCGGGGCGAGCGGCCCGGTCGCGGATATCCAGATCGTCTCGGAGCAGATGCAGAAGACCAAAGCGCGGCTGAACCGCCTGCTCGCCCGGCACACCGGCCGGACACCCGAGAAGATCGCCGCCGACACGGAGCGCGACAAGTTCCTGTCCGCGCCGCAGGCGCTGGCCTACGGGCTGATCGACCGGATCCTGGTCCGGCGCGAAAGCGAATGAAACTGGAGGGAAAACAATGGATCTGAATACGACCGATCCCCGCAGCGGGGACCGGCAGACGACTTATCTGAAGAACGGATCGGGGCGTGCAGAATGAGACCGACTGTGATCGACCCGAAAACGACCACCCGCGCGGCGGCGTTCGAGCTCTGGATGGACGCGCCGAACCCGATGGTGACGTTTTTCAAGACGCTGGACGTCACGCCGCTCGTCTGTCTCAGCCGCAGGCGCGGGCTATACATTTCTGGAGCAGTCGTTCGGCGCTGTCAGCGCGGTCGCGATCTGCGCGAGCGGACTCATGGGTCTGCCGCAGGCCATATCCGGCCTGCGGGAGCTGAAGATCCTCAAGCGCTTCTGCGTGACGCCGGTCAGCCCGGTGTTCGTGCTGGGCGTCGAGCTGGCCATGTACGTCGTCTACTGCCTCGTGTCGCTGGCAACGCTGGCCGCGGCGGCGTGGCGAAGGATACCAGACAGGCCAGCGTCATTGCCTCCATCCTCTATTTCACCATGCTCCTCTTTTCCGGCACGACCCTCCCCCTCGAGGTCATGCCGAAGGCCATGCAGACGGTCGTCGGCGTCTTTCCGCTGACGCAGGGCATCGCGATGATGAAGCATGCGTTTCTCGGCATCGGCCTGGGCAGCGTTCTGCCCCCGATCTGCGTCATGCTCGCCCTGACCGCCCTCTGCACCCTCCTCTCCCTCCGCTTCTTCCGCTGGGGATAACGAAAACACCCCCGCCGGCCCCACCGGCGGGGGTTCCCTGTGTTTATCCAAGGAAATTTCAGAAAGATTTTTCCAAGAAGCTGCTGCGCGGCGAGGGCACGGCAGAGGACGCCGCCCGCCGCATCCAGTCCCGCGCCAGCCTGTACATGACCGAGCAATACGGCTGACAAGAAAAAACGCCCCGCCGGGACCGGCGGGGCGTTTGGTTTACTGTCTGGACTTCATCAGGGTGCGCATTCTTGCGGCGTGGTCGAGCTGGCGTTTGCGCATGCGGAGGGACTTGGGGGTGACCTCCAGCAGCTCGTCGTCGGCGAGGTATTCCATGCACTGCTCGAGCGAGAGGACGACCGGCGGGACGAGGCGGATGGCCGCGTCGGAACCGGCGGCACGCATGTTGGTCAGCTGCTTTTTCTTGCAGACGTTGACGGCCATATCCTCATTGCGGTTGCACTGGCCGACGATCATACCGGCGTAGACCTCGACGCCCGGCCCGATGAACATCGAGCCGCGGTCCTGCACGCCGCCGATGCCGTAGGCGGTGGTCTCGCCGGTCTCGAATGCGACGAGCGAGCCGGTCAGACGGCGGGAGATCTCACCCTTGACGGGTGCGTAGCTGTCGAGCGTGGAGGCCATGATGCCTTCGCCGCGGGTGTCGGTGAGGAATTCGTTGCGGTAGCCGAACAGGCCTCTGGTCGGGACCAGGAATTCCAGCCGCATGCGGCTGCCGATCGGGGTCATGGAGACCAGATCGCCCTTGCGCTGGGAGATCTTGTCGATGACGGAGCCGACGGAGGTCTCCGGCACGTCGGCGATCATGCGCTCGATCGGCTCGCAGAGCTTGCCGTCGATGGTCTTGTTGAGCACGTGCGGCGTGGAGACCTGGAACTCATAACCCTCGCGGCGCATGGTCTCGATGAGGATGGACAGGTGCATCTCGCCGCGGCCCGCGACGTTGAAGGCGTCGGTGCCCATCTCGGTCACGTGCAGCGACACGTCCTTCAGAAGCTCCCGCTGCAGACGGTCGCGCAAGTTGCGGGAGGTGACGTATTTGCCCTCGCGGCCGGCGAACGGGGAATCGTTGACGGAGAAGGTCATCTCGATCGTCGGGTCGGAGATCTTGACGAACGGCAGCGGCTCGATGGTCTCGAGATCGCAGAGCGTGCGGCCGATTGTGATGTCGGAAATGCCGGAGAAGGCGACGATCTCGCCCGCGGAGGCCTGCTGGATGGGGCTGCGGCCGAGGCCGGTGAACTCATACAGCGCGACGACCTTTTCCTTCTTTTTGATGGACGGATCGTGGTAGTCACAGACGATGACCTCCTGGTTCTGGTGGACCGTACCGCGCTCGATGCGGCCGATGCCCATCCGGCCGACGAACTCGTTGTAGTCGATGGAGGAGACGAGCACCTGCAGCGGGCCGTTTTCGTCGCCCGTGGGAGGATCGATATAGTTGACGATCGTCTCAAACAGCGGGACAAGGTCGGTGCCCTTCTCGTCGGGGCCGTAGGAGGACGTGCCCTCGCGGGCCGAACAGAAGATGGTGGGGGAGTCGAACTGCTCCTCTGTGGCGTTGAGGTCGAGCAGCAGCTCGAGCACCTCGTCCATGACCTCGTGCACGCGGGCGTCGGGCCGGTCGATCTTGTTGACGACAACGATGACCTTGTGGCCGAGCTCGAGCGCCTTCTGCAGCACGAACCGCGTCTGGGGCATGGGACCCTCAGCCGCGTCGACGAGCAGCAGAACGCCGTCGACCATCTTCAGAATGCGCTCGACCTCGCCGGAGAAATCGGCGTGGCCCGGGGTGTCGACGATGTTGATCTTATAATCTTTATAGTGGACGGCCGTGTTCTTGGCCAGGATCGTGATGCCGCGCTCGCGCTCGAGATCGCCCGAGTCCATCACGCGGTCCACGACGGCCTGATTCTCCCGGTAAACGCCGCCCTGCTTCAGCATCTGGTCGACCAGCGTGGTCTTGCCGTGGTCGACGTGCGCGATGATTGCAATGTTACGAATTTTGTCCTGCGTCATAATGGCGCCCCTTCCTTCTGAACCGAAAAATCTCACATAAAAAATCTCACAAAAAAGAATTTTAACACAGTCATCCGGGAAATACAAGATTTTTCTGGAACAAAATCGTGAAAAATCACAATTTTTACGGGAAGCTTTTTGTGAAAGCGCACAATCCGCCGCCGCGAGGCATACAATGGGGCGAAGGAGGGAGATCCCATGCAGCCACTTACGGAAAAACAGACGCAGCGGGTCTGGAGCCGCGTGATGAGCGCGCAGGCCGCGCCCGCCGCGGCTATGGAGAATCCGGCCCCCGCCGCACAGGCGCAGAGCGAAACGCTGACGCCGGAAAAACTGCTTTCTCTGATCGACGGCGAACGCGCCGACAGCGCTCTGTATGCCCATCTGGCCGCCCGGATGAAGGGGCGGGCACAGGCGATGCTGCGCGCCATCGCGCAGCAGGAGGCCTGCCACGCGAAAAAGCTCGCAGCCGTCTATTTTCTGAACACCGGAAAAAAAGCCTGCCCCGGCAGGCCGGAGCGCCCCTGCGTCACCTGCATCAACGAAACGCTCCGCCAGCAGTACACCGCGGAGCACGCCGCGCACGAGGCCTACGCCGCACTCGCCGAGAATGCCGGGACGCACCGGTGCATGCTGCTGCGCATGGCGCAGGAGGAATGCGAGCACGCGCAGCTGATCCTCTGCATCCTGCAGAACTGCCTGTAAAAAATTTTTTTCTCCTGTCTGCAACATTTCCTCTGCCCGGATTGTTTACAGGGCAGAACGGCAAGTGAGCCGGTCAAAAAAACACCGGCGGCGCGAATCAAGCGCTGCCCACAAAAGCACAGGCAACCCCGCACAATTGCGTCTGCGCACTTCGGCGGATCTTTTCCGCCAATCCTGCGCTTTTTAAATCTTGACTTGGCGAAAAATCTCTCGCCGAATCTGCTTGCCGAATTGTACGGTGCTGCCAACCACAGGAGGAAACTTATCATGAAAAAGTATCTTGCACTCGTATTGTCCGCATGCATGCTGCTGGCCTTCGCGGCCTGCGCCAGGCAGCCGCAGCCGGTGATCAGCACCGACACGCAGCAGATCCCGAACCCCTGGACCGACTACGCATCGCTGGACGAAGCGGAAGCCGCCGCGGGCTTTGACCTCGCCATCCCAGACGCCGTGGACGGCTGCAGCGAAAAGCAGATCCGCGCGCTGGACGCGGACGGGGACAAAATGATCGAGGTGATCTACGCGTCCGGCGAGGATGAGATCGCCCGCATCCGCAAGGCCCCCGGCGCCGAAGACATCAGCGGCGACTGCAACGCCTACGCCGAGCAGACGGAGCTGACGAGCGGGGACGCGGCCGTCACCATGAAGGGCGCGGACGGCCTTGTGCAGCTTGCAATCTGGCAGGCGGACGGCTATACTTATGCTGTATCCGTGGAAAACGGCCTGACCGCCGACGCGATGGCGGAGCTGGTCGCACAGGTCCGGTAAAAGAAAAATCAGAACGGGCCGCGCCGGAGCTTCCGGCGCGGCCATGGGAGTACATACGATGGAATTGTGTCTCAGGCCGGGCGGATGGCTGTCCGCGCTGGCGCGGCTGTTTGCCGCAGAAGATCCGGCTCCGCAGAGCCGCGCGCAGGCGTGGCCGGAGGTCAACGCCCGCGCGGAAAAGCTGCTGGACGCCTACGGCGATCTGCTGCTGCGCTACGCGTATTCGTACCTGCACAACATGGCCGACGCCGAGGAGGTCCTGCAGGATACGCTGGTGCAGTTTCTGAAGACCGCGCCGGTGTTTTTGAACAAAGCCCACGAAAAAGCGTGGCTGCTGCGCGTGGCGGCGAACCTCAGCAAGAACCGCCTGTCCTACAACAAGCTCCGGCAGACGGACGAGCTGAGCGAAGAGCTGACCGCCGAAGGGCGGGGGGATCTGTCCTTCGTCTGGGACGCGGTCCGGCAGCTGCCGGTGCAGTACCGCGAGGCGGCGCACCTGTTTTATTACGAGGGTCTGAGCACCCGGCAGATCGCCTCTGTGCTGGACCGGAGCGAAGCGACGATCCGCTCCGACCTGCACCGGGGACGGGAGCAGCTGAAGCGGATCCTGAAGGAGGCGTACGACTTTGAAGTATGACGAGCTCATGGACAAGATCGAAGTGACCGATGCGATGCGCGCACGCATCCTGCGGAATGTATCGGCTGCCGCGCCGAAAAAGACGCCTGTCCGGCGCTATGCGCTGCTCGCGGCCTGTCTGGCCGTGGTGCTGCTCGGCGCGGTCTGCGTGCCGAAGCTGATGGATCCCGCGCCGCAGGGCGAGCAGGTGGCCATCGCCAACGGTATGATCGAGGTGGCGGATGCCGCGGTTCTTTTTGCACCACTCCCCGAAGTGAATGGCATCGTTGCGGTATTCCTTGACGGTCTGCGTCATGATCGTCGATTTCTTGTTCTTGATCTTCACGGGGCTGATGGGGATCTGAGTGATTTCGTATTTTAAACTGCTCATGGATGCAGTCCTCACTTTCTATTTTGACTGAAATGGTTTTGTTTTTCCTGTGTAGCGAATCCACGCTTTGGCCAGCCGAACGGCAGGTAAAATGGCACATGCTTCTCGGGTCAGCATAAGACCCAAAGGGAGTGTCGCTGCCCTACGACATCCTCAGTCACGATACAGGGAGCTGGTAATTTTCCGCTGACGCTGAAAATAACCAGTACAACGGCACCAAAACAGGGGCCGGTTCATTCCCTATGCGGATTCCGGTCCCTCGTGAAGCGGGCCGGCGCAGTATGCTGGTCCCTCATCGGAGGGGAAGCTTATGTACCACGGATAGCGGTGGTACAGCGCCCCGCTTGCCCTGCCGGGTTCGCGGACGCAGAGGCCGTCTCACATCGGCTTGCGGACACATATTTTCGCGTATTTCAGCGGAGTCCGTTTGTCAAGGGCTCGAGCATCTGATCTCCGTACAGGCTCTTCGATTGGCTTTGGCTTGCTGGGTCTCTCTGCTGCTCGCCCCGGCAGCAGAGTTGGTGGAAAATGCCGGTGTCCACCGCACCGCCGCCCGTTCCGTTTGGAACAGGGCGGGTGCGAACTACGCCCATGCACGCATGGCGGGAGCACAATTATCAATCGGCTGGCCCCCGGACGCGGAAGCTGCTGGGGAAGGGTTGGTCGGCGCTGTGCTTGTGAGACAAGGGTATCCGACCGGGACAGGGGAAATGCTGGTATAAAACTCTCCGTAGACCTTTTGAGGCTTCTCCTGCTATATAAAAAGCGAAGGAGGGCCATGAATCCTCCTTCGCTTGAATTGTCGCATAAAAAAGGACACTTCCCATTGTGGAAAATGCCCTCCTGTAATGCAGTATTCTGTTGTATGTGCCGGCAGCGCGGGGTATTTTGTGCCGGGTGGGGTAATGACGTCCGGTGGCTTATGTCCCAAAGGGATGCGCCGGCAAGAAGGTGACATGCCGAGATGGACTCGGTGGTTTGATGACGCGCCTCCGCCTATTCGTGCGGGGACAAAAATCTTGATGACTTTAATACGATAATATTGTACGGCAGGCGCAGACGGCTGTCAACACCCAATTTGCAAAAAACGCAGAAAAAAGTTTTGAAAACTCCGATATTTTCCGTTATTGTTCCGTTTTCGGAACAATAACAACGAGAAGACCGGCAGCGCAGACACCGATTTTCTTATCGCCTCAGATACAAAATGCGGCATAGAGA
>ERZ836939.1815-NODE-1815-length-23001-cov-3.234376_pt1 | contig 23001 bp, 19 predicted proteins | sample MGYA00519912_ERZ836939 | MGnify/ENA primary metagenome ERZ836939 (study PRJEB31850, sample SAMEA3708810) | human gut metagenome | biome: human gut; feature: human-associated habitat; material: faeces | place: China | collected 2014 ...
TCTGGAATCTGCGGCCTGAATTACGTAGCGAAGCTGTTGTAGTGTCATAAGTAAAGTTCCCTTTCTGGTATAAATTAATATGCGAAACTGCCATTCGCGGTGGAGAGAAAATGCCGCGGATGGCAGTGTTCGCTGATATCTATTATTTTAAAATCTGAAGCTGTTCCCTTTTATTTGGCAAACAGGGCTGTGGAATAGTATCTGTCTCCGTTATCCGGCAGGAGCACAACGATGGTTTTGCCTTTATTTTCCTCTCGTTTTGCGAGCTGGATCGCCGCATACAGAGCTGCTCCGGAGGAAATTCCTGCGAGAATCGCTTCCTCGGCTGCCAGATATCTTCCGGTCTCGAAAGCGTCCTCATTTTCTACTTTGATGATTTCATCGTAAATGCTGGTGTTCAGTGTATCCGGCACAAAGCCTGCGCCAATTCCCTGGATTTTGTGCGGTCCGGAAACGCCGTCGGACAGTACCGGGGAGGATGCCGGTTCTACTGCTACGATTTTTACTTCCGGTTTTTTCTCTTTTAAATATTCACCCGTTCCGGTGATGGTTCCGCCGGTGCCGACACCTGCAACAAAGATATCAACCTCTCCGTCGGTGTCTTCCCAGATCTCCGGTCCTGTTGTCTTTTTGTGGGTTGCCGGGTTTGCCGGGTTCACAAACTGGCCTGCGATAAAGCTGTTCGGAATCTCTTTGGCAAGCTCATCGGCTTTCTCGATTGCACCCTTCATTCCCTTCGTTCCATCGGTCAGAACAACTTCTGCGCCGTATGCTTTTACGATATTGCGGCGCTCCACACTCATTGTCTCCGGCATGGTAAGGATCATGCGATAGCCTTTTACGGTTGCTGCCGCTGCCAGTCCGATTCCAGTGTTTCCGGAGGTCGGCTCAATGATAACCGAGCCTTCTTTTAAGAGACCTTTTGCCTCAGCGTCCTCGATCATCGCTTTTGCAATACGGTCTTTTACGCTACCTGCCGGGTTAAAGGATTCTACCTTTGCGATCAGTTTCGCCTGCAGTCCTTCTTTTTCTTCAATTCTTTTCAACTCTACCAGCGGTGTCTTTCCCACAAGATCCAGAATGCTGTCATATACCTTTGCCATCGTTGATTTCCTCCTTACTTTTGCGCTCTTTTCTCTATTTCCTTATTTCCTATTGAATTTGTATGTTTTAAGTTGGTTCCATCTTATTCCAATTGGATGGAAATGTCAACACATTTCACTGGTATGATTAGAAAAAATCCTTACACTCCCTTTGCCAGGGCAATACTGACCGCCATTCCGACAAGAGAAGAGAACAAGGCGCCCGCCAATGTGTACCGTGTTTTTTTGATCTGCACCGCGCCAAAATAGACTGCCATGGTATAAAAAACCGTCTCCGTGCACGACATCATAATCGATGCCGCCCGTCCGGCAAAGGAGTCACAGCCCGCCTCTTTGTAGAGATCCAGCAGAAGACCCACCGCCGCGCTGTTGGAAAAGAGACGCACAACACCGAGCGGTACCAGCGCAGACGGGATTCCCGCCGGTTCCAGCACGGTTCCAAGCAGTTTTCCAAATTCCTCCAGAAATCCCGATGACCGCAGAACACCGACCGCTGCCATCAGCCCGATCAGAGTCGGCACAATACCGATCACCGTCCGCATGCCGTCCTTCGCCCCGTTCAGAAAATCGCCGAACACATCCTGTTTCATCAAAAGCCCCAGTCCGACCACATAAAAAATCAGCACGGGAACCATCAGATCTGAAAGCGCCGAAAGAAAACGCAAAAAATCCCCTCCCCAGAAAAATCCTATCAGATACACTCCGATACAATTTATTCCGCGGGCGGGGATTTATGTAATTTTATTTCACTTTAATCTGAAACAGCCGCGCCATATACGTCTCCGGGAAGTGAATCTGCAGCGTCTTGCTGTAGTCATCGTAATGGAACACATCACCGCATGCTTTCGGGTAAATGCAGGAAAACTCCAGCTCTTTCCCTGGGAATGCCCGGTTCAGCGGAACTTCAAAATCAGCCTCTCCGCCGCGTCTCCACACACCAAGATAAATTACATCTCCCGGCACACGGATTCCGGCTGCGAGGTGTTTTTCTTCATTGTCTGCCCATCCCATCGGCCAGAACGGAACGCCGTCCTTGATGCCGCTGCGGATCTCTTTGTAGCAGTCAATTCCCTCTTTTACAAGTTCAAACCGCTCCGGCGAAATTTCTGCGAGATGGCCGCTTTGGTGAATACGAAGCAGCAGCGCATTGACCATATTGAAAATAACTTCCTCTTTTGTGCCGTCCCGCAGCGGATATGACCAGATCGCCGCCTGCTCCGGCGTCACGCCGATGGCTGCATTCGCCGAGATCGTCGCATAATTGCGGTAATCCTCCTGATCGCTCGTCGACTGAATGCTGTTTCGCGCCAGCATCGCATAGTCCATCCGAAGACCGCCGCTCGAGCAGTTCTCAATGACAAGATCCGGATACTTTTTGTAGATGCCATCCAGCCATGCCAGATACGCTCTCTCATGCTCCAGAAGACCGTCTCCAAAACTGTCCGCATCCACTTCCGTGCCAATACCAGGCTCAATATTGTAGTCCATCTTGATATAGCCGACACCGTAGTCCCGTACCACACGGTCGATGACTTCGGTCACATGCTCAATCACAAGCGGATGACGGAAATCCAGCTGATAACGGCTTCTGTCATACACACGCTTGCCGTGGCGCAGGAAGAAGCACTCATCCGGCAGAATGGAAGCCTTCTTACAGTTGATACCCATAACCTCCAGCTCCAGCCAGACACCAGGAATCATGCCCTTCGAACGAATATAATCCGTCACCTCACGCACTCCATTCGGAAAGCGCTTTTTACTCTCCTGCCACTCACCGACACTGTCCCACCAGTTGCCGTCCGCATACCAGCCGGCATCAATGACAAAATACTCACATCCGGCCTTCTCTGCCGCATCCACCAGCGGGAACTCTTTTTCTGTGGTCGGATCTCCAAACAGACAATTCATATAATCATTGAAAATAACCGGCAGATTTTCATTATCTTTGTTCGGACGTCGGATCTTTCTGCGGTACTTCGTCAAAGTACCAATCGCTTCCTCGAAATCATCATGACCTACGCCGACAGCCACCGGAACCGTTGTAAAGGAATCTCCCGGCTTCAGGTTCTTCGACCAGTGTGACTGAATCTCTGTCGGACCGCTCACCGCCAGATAAAAATGGCAGTTCTGATCTCCGATCTCATAATGCCAGGAACCACTGTGGTCAATCTCAAAAAACAGACTCGAATCTGCCGCACTGTTTCCAATATATCCCATCGGAACATATTCCTTCGCCGACCAGTTGCCCGTATTCGTAATCTCAATCGTCTTCGAAGTTCTCTGATAATTATGCGGCTGCGTCTGCGCCATGCCAAGATCTGCAAACCGGTACTTCTTCACCGTCAGCTCCTTCTGCCATCCATTGTGAACCACAACCATCGACATCTTGTCATCCGAGCTGACAAGCTCTGGAATTCCCTCTTTCTGTTCCTTCTCAATACCCCAGTAACTAAAACTCGAAATGTACTCCAGTGTCTGGTCTTCCTTTCCTTCGTTCGTCACTGTATTGTACATTCTCGCAACCGGAATCCCATCAAAAAACTGCATCACAGACTCCACCTTCGCGCCCGTCACATCATCCGACTGCACAATCCGAAGCAGATCCCCGTTCTCATTTCTCTCCTCCGAAATCGAATCAAACTTCAGCATAAAGCCCGGAGCCGTCACAATATACTTATTTCCATGCTTCTCATATGGCCGGTTATACCCCGAAAAATTCACCTGCACCAGCTGGAAGCTCTCCTTAATCTGAGCTTCCCGCATTCCTTCCATCATCCACACTCCATCCGGCTTCCGGCAAAGATTCTCCGCGTCAAACGGTGCATGTGAAAAATGAAACAGCTTCAGCTGATTCTCTTCCGTCACCCCAAACACAATATGAATTCCATTCACATCATAACAAATCAGCTCTGCCTTGATCGGGGTCTCAATCCTGCTCGTCCATTTCTGCATCTTAAAAACCCTCCTTTGGAAATTTTTCTCATATTTCCAGCATATAACTTGTCCCCTCTAAAGTCCAGCACATTCTTGCTTTTTCCATCCTATTCTTTTCAACCATCTTGCGCCGATCCGCCCTTCAGGCGGATCCAGACTTTCCTCCCGTTCTCACTCCCAGCTCACGCGCCAGCCGTTATTTCACAACCCCAAACGTTGCAATCTCAAACTCCCGGAGTGTCACATGATACACCCCGTTCTCATCCGGGCAAAGTACCTCACCCTTCTCTTCCACTACATTACTGCGGTAAACCTCTTTCATCCAGCTCTCCTTTCGGAAGGAAATCACCTCATCCTGCGGCATATTGTTCACAAACCGCACAAACAGATCGTCCTTTGCAAGTCCCTTCTTAAACGCCGTCAGATGAATTCCTTCCCCTTCAAAGCGGAGGAAGCTCATTTCCAGCGGCATCTCGCCCGATACGAGTTCCGGTTTTACCTGACCCGGCTTTCTGAGCCATGCTTTCGAAAGACCGGCCTGTGCTGCTGTCAGATCCTGCTGGAATGCGTAACCCTCGGTAAATGCCTCGCCCGTCTTACCGGCTGCATACGGCACAACTTCAAACTCCAGGGTAAACGTTCCGATCTGCTGCGCCTTTGGCGTCGGGAAATAACCCCAGTCACCCATCTCCGCAACGGAGCGAAGCAGCGTTACCGCAATCGCATTCTCCTCATCCGCCAGAACCTCATATTCATACAATCCGCGGTTTGCCACAAGAAGACCATTTGTCTCATCTTCCATTGCAGCAAAACACTGCTGTCTTTCACATCCGCAGGGATTCGTCCAGGTATCATTATGACGGTTATTTCTCTTTACAACCTCAAAGGCAGAATCTGCCAGATGCGTAGACGTATTCAGACCCGTCGGCATTACAACGCGGACTCTGTGATCCTTTGCCTGATTGCAGATTGTCGTTGCAACGTGCAGGCCTTTTCCCAATTTTTCCAGTGTCAGAACCGTCTTTACTTCCATCGGAACCAGTTCCTTCGAACGGTTTGCCACACGCGTATATGGGTCAATACACATCTCACGCTGTCTCTGCAGTTCCTCTCCCATACCGGACGGAATCATCATTTCGTGACAGATCTCAACTACCGTGCGGAATGCATTTTTCTCCACACAGCGAATCTCAGCTTTCATGCCTTTCGTTGTGACTGTCTGTTTTCCAGAGTCCTGAATATAAATATATTCATTTCCCATATCTCCGGTATCTTCATAGAATCCCAGATTTTCATACGTTCTTCCGGTTTCCTTATTCAGAATCTGGTAGGAACCGTCCTCATTGACCGTAACTTTCAGGTTTTCATTTTCCAGAACGCGCTCATTCGCAAAATCTGCAGAGGTTTCCTGGTTCTGATCCGGCTCTGCCTGCTCCAGATAATATGTTGCATATCCCATCGCCGGAACTTCTGCCTCAAACGTTACCAGCACCTTCTTTGCCATATATGGCTGACGGAACCGGTCATCCGGCAGATCATATCCGAAGGAAATTCCTGCATTTTCGATTTTTGCCGGAACTGCATTTCCGTTTGCATTGCGAAGCACCAGATTTGGCATTTCTACCGCCTCCGCCGCCTCATAACCATCCCATACAAACAGATTGTAATCGCGGAACAGATGCAGTTCTTTTGCAATGACCTGTTTTTTCGCGGTGCCAGAAGTATTCCATACAACGAACGGAATCTTTTCGCTGTTTCCAGGAAGTGCCGCGGTATTCACCTGATCGGTCAGATATTCTACACTCTCATCGTAAATCGCATCCGCCACCTGTCTGCTCTTCGCAAAGCGGGTTTTCATTTCTTCATTTACTTCATCGACGCTGCAGCCGCAGATGCTGTCATGCGGATGATTCTGCATCAGCTTTTTCCAGCTGTAAATCATCTGGTCTTCCGGGTATGCTTTGCCAAGCACCTCTGCCATGGCTGCCGCCGGTTCTGCTTTCCGCTCCAGCGCTGTTTCGCCGGCACGGTTGTCCACTTTCAGTCCCATCCAGGAAGAAGCGGTGTTTGCCAGGGTCCATCTTCCGTCTGTTTCCTGGCTTGTCAGCTCGCCCTTTACCGTAGAGAAATTCTCGGAAATTTCTTTTTCCATTGCCTTTACATAGGTTTTGAAATCCGAATGAATAAATTCAATGTCCGGGTACAGTTTCCGTGCGACACGGATTGCCTCGGTAATGTCCTTCTGCAATGGCTGATGGTCGCATCCGTTCATCATCAGAAGCTGATGTGTTGCCGCAAATTTTCTCGCATCGGCCAGTTTTTTGTCCCAGTAAACTTTTGCTTCTGCCTCATCCACCGGAACCTCCACTCCGTTGTTATACCAGTTTGCAAACAGAATACCCGGCAGTTTCGTTCCGTCCGGGGATGCCCACATCATTTCGGAATACGTGGACTCATACTGTCCTCCGGTTACCTCATTATTCGGTCCGATCGGTTTTACACCGCGTCCGAACACAACCGCATCCATGCCCGCCTGCTTCAGCACCTGCGGCATCTGTCCCGCATTTCCGAATGCATCCGGGAAATAACCGACATTTCCGATCGCTCCGTAACGCGCTGCTTCCTGCATGCCGACCTGAAGATTGCGGACACATGCCTCACCGCTGGTCAGAAACTCATCCTGCAGAATGTACCACGGGCCAGTCTGGATTTTTCCTTCACGGACGCATTTTTCCACCTGCTCGCGTTTTTCCGGGCGCACTTCCAGGTAATCGTCCAGGGCAATCGTCTGTCCATCCAGGAAAAATCCGCCAAATTCCGGATCGTTCTCTGCTTTTTCCAAAATATTGTCTACCAGCTCAATCAGTTTCATTCTGTGTTTTTCAAAAGACTGATACCACTCTCTGTCCCAGTGGGAATGGGAAATAATATGAACAGTTGTTTTCATGATGTGTTTCCTCCTGTTATAAAAATGATTTTCAAACTTAAAACTCTTTCTATTTAAGTCTTGTTCCTGTATTGCCGTGTTGATTTGATATATCATATCATAAAAAAACGCAATGCTTCTGTCAAGTATTTCTACGTTTTTCCATGATTTTATATCATTTTCTTTTTATTTGATATATCATTTTTAGTTTGACTTATCTTTTTCCCGAGATTATAATACAAAGCAAGTCGATATCACACTTTTACAAATACAGTTGTCACCAATCATACTATTTGAGGAATTTTACAGACATGGATAGAAATAAAAGAATAACGAAACCCAAATATGAAATCATCAAAGAAGCTCTTTTAGAGCGCATCCGCACCGGACAGTTTTCTTCCGATGCCGTGTTCTGCACGGAAAAAATGCTCTCGGAGCAATATGAGGTAAGCCGCATCACAGCAAAGCGGGCGATTGAAGATCTGGAACAGCAGGGAATTCTGTATCGAAAACGCGGCGTTGGAAGCTTTGTCTCGCAGAAAATCCCACCGGTTTCCTCCTCCGCATCAGAAACCGACAGCAAATCAAAAATGGTTTCCCTGCTGCTTCCCTTTGCCACAACACAGGGAAACATTTCGGAAACGATTGGTTCCTTAAGTGCCGCGCTGGCGGAAAAAGGATACTTTTTAAGCATTCATATCACCGGCTCTTCCTCTCCGAAGGAACGTGCCACACTGGAACTGCTCCGTTCTCAGAATATCGCCGGACTTGTCTACTATCCCAAGCGTGACAATATCCACCTGGAACAGTTAAACGATTTCCTGTTTGCAAACCGCCCGGTTGTCATCATCGACAAGCAGACCGACTGTCCGTATTTAAACAATGTTGTCTGCGACAATTACGATGGCGGACGGCAGCTCACCCGTCACCTCCTGGAACAGGGGCATCGCAACATCGCCTTTTTCACAACAGCTCCCCTTTCCGAAACCTCGTCGGTCCGTGATCGTTTCGGCGGATTTTTGCACGAAATAAAAGCCGCCGGAATCATGCCCGATTCCCGGCAGCTTATCACCTGGCCACATGCACTTTCTACAGAAGATGCCCTTTCAACAGAAATCACACCTTTTCAACAGCAGCTCCTTACCCTGCGGCAAAATGGAATTACTGCACTTCTCGCAGAAAATGATCAGGTTGCCGAACTCATCTTTCTCGCCTGCCGTACCATTGGCCTTAGGATTCCGGAAGATCTCTGCCTCTGTGGTTTTGATGACACGAGTCTCAGCCGGAGTCTTGAAATTACCTCTATTCATCAGGACTTTGAAAGCATCGGACGGGAAGCCAGCCGGATTCTCCTTTCCACACTGGAAAACCCTGCGGCGGAACCGGAAAAAATTGTGCTGCCGGTGACACTTGTTCCCCGGGCATCCTCGCTTCGAATGATAAAAACAGAATCCTAAAACCAGATCATTTTTCATCTGAATTTTCTTCCAGAAATTTTCGGATCTTCTCTGGCGGCAGCAATGCATAAATACTTTTATGGAATGTTGCCGCCACTTCCAGTTCTCCGTAATATCCTGTACGCACATCACAATTTCCCTGGAACGCCTCCCGCAGTGTCGCATTCAGCGCTGCTCCCTCATCACTGTCCATAAAATCTTTCAGCATCCGGCAGCAGGTGTGCGTGTTTTCATAATAGCGGCGGTATGCCGGATGAAATTCCCGCATCCATCCGCTCACGGATACACAGAACAACGCCGTCGGATGGATCACCGGCTGATAAAGAAGACGCCATTTTTCCTGCTGTACTGGATCTACCGCAAACGCAAGCAAAGAAACTTTCAGCTCTTCCATAAAACCCGGATAATCTTCCTCCGTCAGAGAGATAATTTTCTGATTGCGCAGATACTGGTTGATATTCGTCGCATCAATCTGCTCCGGAGAAATGTACTGTAAATAACGGGACATCATTTTCAAATCCGTACCTGCGTGCTCAATCGTATGCTGTGTGATTTTCTGCCACAAAAACTGCTGATATTCCGTAACCGGCGTATCCAGATATGCCATCCACAAATACTGTGCCAGCAGCCGGGCATCCCGGGATTCCATTTGATTCCGGGTAGGATCTTCCGGGCAAAAATCGGTATCTGCAAGCATCCCCGCAAGCTGGTCAAGCGACTGGCACACAGGAAGCTGTCCGCTCAGACGATCCATTTCGCTGATCGTCTGCTGAATGGTAAGCATCTGCGACTGGAGTGCATTCAGCTGTTTATGCAGATAAAATGGTGTTGTGCGCGGCTTGTGAAGAATCGCGCGGATATCCGCCAGTGAAAGTCCTGCCTCGCGCAGCTTGCGGATGATAAAAAGTTTTTGAATATCTGCTTCTGAAAAATCATGGTAACCGTTATGTTCATCAACAACAGGCGAGATCATCTTCTGATCGATATAATAATAAACCGTCCTCCTGGACAATCCTGTTTTTTTGATTACTTCCTGAATTCTCATTGTTGCACCCCGTTTTTCCTTTTGTCCAGTCATTCCCCCGCATTCTGACTGTTTCTCTTTTTTCACTCTTTTTCTTTCTGTTTTTCCGCTTTTTTCGTTTTGATTTTATAAAAGCATACACCTGGTGTATACTTTTGTTTCCTATTATATCCTGTTTTCCCTCAAAAAGCCACGTAACAATTCTCTTTTTCCATAGAAATCTTCTGCTTTTGAGAAAAGAATGCTGTTTATTTCTGAAAAAATTTGCATTGACTGTCCACCAACGATATCCCGTATAGTAAAGGAAAGGATTTGTAACAAAATTTAAGAGAAAGGAAATATCCCGTTTTTTGTATTCTCCAAAACGAATCGTCATTCAAAGTCAAATGATTTTTCATGCAAAATTCATTTTTCTCCGAATCGTTAAAAAAATAAAAACTACAGCCTGCATAATCAGTTTTCATTGATATAAAAAACGGGATCGGGTGAATGGTATGATGTTAAAAGATAAAGTTGCAATTGTTACCGGCGGAACCAGAGGAATCGGCTATGCCATTGTGCACAAATTTCTGCAGCACGGCGCAAAAGTCGTCCTGTTCGGATCCCGGGAAGAGACCGTTGCAAAAGCGGTTGCATCTTTAAAAGAAGAAAACCCGGACTGGGAAGTTTCCGGTGCATGGCCAAAGCTGACCGATGCAGCTGCCATGGTAGATGAGATCAACAAAGTCAAAGAAAAATACGGCAAAATCGATATTCTTGTGAACAACGCCGGTGTCTCAGACAGTACACCAATTGACAAGTATACCGCAGAGCGCTTTGCCAGTGTCATGGATCTAAATGTCAACGCCATGATGAACGGCATCCTTCCAACCGTTGCTATTATGAAAGAACAGGGCGGCGGCTGTATTTTAAATACCAGCTCAATGGTCAGCATCTGCGGCCAGCCGGGCGGCGTTGCCTATCCATCCAGTAAATATGCGGTCAACGGTCTGACCTGGTCCCTCGCACGGGAACTTGGTCCTTTCCATATCCGTGTAAACGCGGTTGCACCTGGCATCACCCGTACCGATATGGTTGCCGCACTTCCAAAAGAAATGATTGATCCACTCATCAACCGCATTCCTCTTCGAAGAATTGGTGAGGCAGAAGACATTGCAAACGCATTCCTCTTCCTGGCAAGCGATATGGCTTCGTATGTAACCGGAGAAATTCTTTCCGTGGATGGTGCGATGAGATCCTGATTTATTTTTCATCCAGTTGTACACCATTTTCTGATTTTGAGGTTATCTACGTAAAATCTATAGTTTTATAATAGGAAAAATCCTGCAAGACGTTAAACTATCTCTCAACCTTCCGCTTTTCATTTTGAAGATTGGGAGGCCGTTCATGTCCCACAGGATTTTTTCCTATATAGCAGCAGATATTCTCAATCCGATTCGCTGCTTATTGTTTTTCACCATGGAAGCAAGGGACTTCCTTGATTTGGTTAAATCATATTTGGAAACTTCTAAAGTGTCAGTCGACGTAGTTAGAAAAACAGCATCACCAGCCCCAGCGCACAGAGCAAAATTCCCGTCACGCGGTTCAACATTTTCACATTTGCCCCGTTGGCCCATTTCGCTCCAATCTGTGCAAAGACCAGGGTACTGATGACACAGGCAATCAGAATTGGAATGTCCGGCGCGCCGCCGATATAAAAATGGGAGATCGCACCGGTCAGAGCTGTAAAGGTCATAATAAAGACGCTCGTTCCAACTGCTGTTTTCAGTTCATATCCGAGCACGCTGGTCAGCACCAGAAGCAGCATCATGCCACCGCCTGCTCCGACAAATCCACAGATAAATCCAATCACAACACCGCAGAGAATCGACTGCTGGATTTTCTGTTTTTCTGATTTATTTGCCTGTACTTCTTTCGTCGTCATGATCGGACGGATGATAAATTTCAGTCCGACAAACAGTGTCATCACTTTCGAAAATCCGCCCATGGTTCCATTTGGCACAAGCGAAGATACGAAGCTGCCGACCAGTGTAAAAATCAGAACAGATATCAGCATAATCACGCCATGGCGGATATCAATGTTTTTATTCTTTTTATAAGTCCAGGCACTTACTCCTGATGCCAACACATCCGATGCCAGCGCAATGCCAATCGCCTGATAAGCCGGCATGTGTAAAAAGGTAATCAGCATCGGTGAAACAACGGCCGCTGCGGAGAGTCCCGCAAGTCCCGTGCCAAGGCCGGCGCCAAGACCAGCCACAATACATACGATAAGTTGTGTTATTGTCATAGTTTTTCTGTCATCCGCTTAGATCCGTTGCACTTTTCCTGTACTTTGCCATTTAGGGGCAGATGACTGTTTTCCTCCTCTTTCTGTTTTTGTTTTGTCTTATTTTTCTATTATGTTCTTCTCTCTGGCTTTCAGCGTTTTTATTTTTCCGTCACGTTCCTCCGAATCAGCTCGCATAATCTGAGAAATTCTTCCCTGTCTTCTCTGGAAATTCCGGAAAACAACGATTCTCCAAACGCTCTCTGGCAATCCTGTCCAAAGCGGATAATTTCTGATGCACTTTCTTCTAGCTTCAAATGCACTTTCTTGCGATCCGCCGCATCTGTTTCTTTTTGAATGTATCCTTTTTCACACAGCTTGTTCACTGCCAGTGAAACATGCGATTTCTGCATTTTCCGCACACGCACAATATCCACTGCAAGATCAAACTGGCTGTTATTCGCAAGAAACAGCAGAACATCCACTTCCGCAGCTGACAGATCATAACGCACCATGACCTTTTTTCGGTACTTGGCGTATTTTCGTTCTACCTCCACTGCAAATTGCCATTGTTCATCAAACATACTTTTTCACCTTCTTTTTTAACTTGATATTCTTATTTGTTCTATTTTGAACTTTTTTGTATAATAGTTCTTTTTTGAACATTTGTCAAGGAGTGCACACGGAAAACGTTCGAACTTATAAATCTAAAGTATTTTTATAAAGTGCAGAAAATTATATTCTTGACTCTATAATCATTGTAGGGTTTACTATAATCGTAACATTCTACAACAGGAGGTTTCCCTATCATGGAACGAAACTTAACAACCGGCAGTATCCGGAAAAATATTTTCTATTTTTCGCTGCCTTATCTCTTATCGTATTTTCTGCAGACGCTCTACGGCATGGCGGATCTTTTCATCATCGGACAGTTTGAAGGCGCGGCCGGTACAACAGCCGTTTCCATCGGCAGTCAGGTTATGCATATGATTACCGTTATCATCGTGGGACTTGCCATGGGAACGACTGTCAGCATCGCGCAGGCCGTCGGCGCAAAAGATAAAAAGCAGGCATCACGCTGCACAGGAAATACCATCACTTTATTTCTCGGTGTTTCCGTCGTGCTGATGGTAATCCTGCTTCTTCTGGTAAAGCCGATCGTACTTGTGATGTCCACACCATCCGAAGCCGTTTCCGGCACCGTCGCTTATCTGACGATCTGTTTCATTGGTATTCCATTCATCACCGCGTATAATATCATCAGTTCCATCTTCCGTGGACTTGGTGATTCGAAAAGCCCGATGTACTTCATCGCAGTCGCATGTGCGGCCAATATCACACTCGACTATCTCTTTATGGGCGCCCTGCATCTTGGTCCATCCGGTGCCGCGCTTGGAACCACGCTTTCCCAGACACTCAGCGTCATTCTGGCACTGATTGCGATCCGCAAACGTGATACCGGCATCCGTCTTACCCGGTCGGATCTCTCCCCTCAGACAGCTGTGATGGGACAGATTCTTAAAATCGGTGTTCCGATCGCCCTGCAGGATGGTTTTATTCAGATCGCCTTTATCATCATTACCATCATCGCTAACCGGCGTGGCCTGGAAGCAGCGGCTGCAGTCGGTATTGTAGAGAAAATCATCAGCTTCCTGTTCCTGATTCCATCTTCCATGCTTTCCACTGTTTCGGCGCTCGGCGCGCAGAACATCGGTGCTGGAAAGCAGAAGCGTGCCGAACAGACCATGTGGTGTGCTGCACTGATTACTGTCGTTTTCGGACTGATCGTCGTTATTACGATTCAGTTTATTTCCGTTCCTGTGGTCGGTCTTTTCACAACAGATGCGGAGGTTGCACGCCTCGGCGGTCAGTATATCCGCGGTTATATCTGGGACTGCATTTTTGCTGGAGTCCACTTCACCTTCAGCGGCTATTTCTGTGCCTGCGGACGGTCGGAATTTTCCTTCCTGCACAATATCATTGCCATTCTGCTTGTCAGAATCCCCGGTGTGTATCTGACTTCCATCTGGTTCCCGGACACGCTGTTCCCGATGGGCATTGCAACGGCATGCGGATCTCTGACCTCTCTTATTATCTGCCTGCTGGTGTTCCGGTACTTAAAGAAGAAACCGATTCGTACTGCTGCATAAATTTTCTTTGGAGATATCTTTATGACAGACGATCGCAGGAAATCACCTTAATTGACAACGGAATGACAAGCGATCCGGAAAAATTTGTAACGGAGATCCGAATCCCGATTCGACCTTCGGATTCTTTTTAAAAACAACAACCGGGAATATCTGATTTTTTGATTTCAGATATCACCGGTTGTTGTTTTCTTTTGTTTTTTTCGGCCTTTTCTACCACACCGGCTTCTGCAGGCAGAACGGCAGTTCCAGTCCATTTTCCTCGAGAAGTTCCTGGTTCGTCAAAATTTCTTTTGCATCTCCATCGCAGACAATGCGCCCGCCGGACATCAGAATCACGAGACTGCACGTTTCCAGAATCATGTCGAGATCGTGCGATGCAATGATTTTCAGATGTTCAAAATCGTTCAGAATGTGGATCAGTGATCTGCGGTTTCTGGGATCGAGTGCAATCGATGGCTCGTCCATCAGGATAATATCCGGTGTCATAGCGAGAATCGTCGCGATCGATGCCATCTTTTTTTCTCCGCCCGACATTTTGTAAATTTGTTTGTCCCGCAGATGCTCGATGTGAATCTGTTTCAGTGCATGGTTTACACGTTTTTCCACCTCTTCCTCCGGCAGCCCGTAATTTCGCGGAGCAAATGCAACATCCTCAAATACCGTCGACATGAAAAGCTGACTGTCGGAATCCTGGAAGACGTAGCCGATTTTTTCGCGCACTTTGGGAATCATCTCTTTTACAACCGGCATTTCCTCCACACGGATGCTGCCTTCGTAGTCCAGATTCAGTCCCACCAGAAGTTTCAGCAGCGTCGATTTTCCAACACCGTTCGCACCGATCAGTCCGTAGCAGTTTCCCTCGGTAAATTTGATATTTACATCTTCAAATAATGCCTTTTTCCCCACACGCAGGGTAACACCATTTGCACTAATCATTCTTTCTAACACCTTTCATAAAAAAGAGGGGCATTGTCATGTCCCTCGTCTTTTGCATCATCTCTATTTTACAGGAATTTCCGTATTTTGCAAGCGCTATTCAGCGTATTTTGCAGGAATTTTAAGGTTTTTTTCCTGCTTACGCACGCTTCCACTCAATGACGGCCGCAAGCAGTGCCTTCAGACGGAATTCCTCCCGTTTCACAAGCTCATCCTCCAGAAGTCCCCGGTTCTCATCAGAATGCTCCACCTCTCTGGAAAAGCAGTGCACCAGGTCCACAATCTTTTTCTCCGGGAGATCTTCCCGCAGCCACTCCGCCATCAGCAGCTCCTCCACCAGAATCGTTGCCGCCACGGCCAGCTTCAGCTTGCCGTATGGATTATCATTATACACAGCTCCACAAAAGTAGCCGAACACAAAGTACACCATGATCTGCTCCCTGAGAAGCTCCATGCGTGTGCCGTTTGCCGTAAGAAAAGCCCGGCGATTTGACTCATACACTTCTTTTCCGGCTCCGTAGAGGATTTCATCCATGCCGTCCCGGCGCTCAGGCCATGCACTGTCAAGTGGTTCCATCTTTTCAAACACCGTATAAAACTCACTTGCTGTCTCAAAGCGGCTGTACTGCTCCAGACCGGCTGAGGCCAGACGGCGGCAGAAGCGTGCCACAGTGTCCCCGGCTTTGGCCTGTACAGGCTGTCCGGCATCCGTTGCAGCGTCTGCTTTCTCCTGCGCTGTCCCACACATGCTTCCAACAGAATACCGGGCCAGCAGCCCGTCCACCTCATACAGCTTCTCATCCCTTATCCGGCACTGCAGGTCATGCGCCAGAGCCAGGCACAAAGCCATACGAAGCTCGCTGGATAGTCCCCGGTTTTCCAGGATCTCAAACATTACATCACGCGTTTCTTCCAGCTTGGTATACAGGAAAAAATCAAACTCCTCATCCTCGCAGCTTTCTTCTTTATCATTCTCGCTGGAAAGAAAGCGTACCGGCTCCTTTGTTCCAAGAATGATCCGCGCTGCCTCAATACAGGATAAGCACAGCGATACCTCCCGCACACCGTCGAACACCTCTATATGGCGCGGGTAAGTCCTGCAGGTCCAGCACAGACTGTCTGCGCCCATGCCTGCATAAAGATCGCAGAGATTTTCCTCGTTCAAAAAGGCACATCGATGTTCCCGCTGCTTAAAGCACTTCTGTTTCCAGTCCACAGACTCTCTCAGGCGCGCCTTCATTGGTCCTCTCGCATGACGGTACTTCTCAAGAGACTTCGAATCGATCGTGATCGCCCACCCCGCACAGCAGGTATCCTCACATTCCGAAGCAATGCACTGGAATTTTTTATAATAATGTGGATATGTATACAGCATACTCATCACTCCTAAATAAATACAACAGGCCCGGAAAGCTGCTCAGGCGGCCTTCCAGGCACAATTTTCACAATCACAATATCTTTTATTTCAACATATCTCCGTATCGTCCCAGGAAACTTTTTGTCCGCTCATTCTCAGACGCAAATACCTGTGCCGGAGCTCCCTCTTCCACGATCACCCCGTCTGCCACAAAGATCACACGGTCAGAGATATCTCTCGCAAAGGCCATCTCATGCGTTACAATGACCATGGCGATATGCAGATCCGCAAGGGACTTGATCACCTTTAACACCTCACCGGTCAGCTCCGGATCCAGTGCAGAGGTCGGTTCATCGAAGAACAGGATTTTCGGATTTAACGCCAGTGCCCTGGCAATGGCTACACGCTGACACTGACCGCCGGATAACTGACACGGATAGGCATCGGCCTTGTCCGCCAGTCCCATCTTTTCCAAAAGCTCCATCGCTGTTTTCCGCACTTCTTCTTTATCACGTTTCTGCACAGCTACCGGCGCATCCATCACATTTCTCAGCACCGAATAATGTGGGAACAGGTTAAAATTCTGGAATACCAGGCCATAATTCTGCTGGATTTTCTTCAATTCAGCTTTAGATGCATAAACAGCCTTTCCATCCGCATCATTCCACGCTGCCCTCTCTCCCAGGTAAATCAGCTCGCCACTGTCCATCGTCTCTAACATGGTCGCACAGCGCAGCAGTGTAGATTTACCGGAACCGGAGGGTCCGATGATGGAGACGATCTCGCCCTCTCCTACATGCAGAGAAATATCCTGAATGACACCAAGGTCTCCAAATGATTTTTTTACATGATTCATTTCCAGTAAGTTCATGATATTCCTCCGGGTTTATTCATAATAGGACAGTTTCTTCTCGATCCATTCCATAACAACCGCTACCACAAGGTTGAAGATGTAGTAGAATAGTCCGGCTGCCACAAACGGAATCATACTGGTCTGAGCCGATGCCAGGGCCTTCGCCATGGAAAACATCTCCAGAACACTGATGGTAAATGCAAGAGAGGTATCCTTAACCAGCGTGATCACCTCATTGGTCACCGATGGCAGGATCCGCTTGATCACCTGCGGCAGGATGATGCGGAAAAAGGTCTGACTGCGGCTGTAGCCAAGAAGCTTTGCAGCTTCATACTGGCCATTTGGCATAGACTGGATACCACTGCGGTAAATCTCCGCAAAATATGCTGCATAATTGATGACAAATCCGATCATCGCCGCGATCAGACGGTAATTATTGCTCTTGATCTTAATGCCAAACAGATAGAACGGTCCAAAATAAACAACCATCAGCTGCAGCATCAGCGGGGTTCCGCGCATGATAGAGATATAGGTCTTCACAATTCCCTGCAGGACCTTATTCTTCGACATTCTGCCAAAAGCAATCAGAAGACCAAGGGGCAGGGAAAACACCAGCGTCACCACAAAAATCTCTGTGCTGACCAGCATTCCTCCCGATAACTGTGATATCATGGTATTAATCTGCATAACTCCTGCTCCTTCGCCTTCTGTTTCATTTTAACTGTTATTTTCCAATCGTGGTTACGTCACGGCCAAACCATTTCTCAGAAATCTCTGCCATGGTACCGTCTGCTGCCATCTCGTCCAGCGCGCCCTGGACCTTATCTCTTAACTCCTCATTGCCCTTTTTAAAGCCAATGCCGTACTCCTCGGAAGAAAGGGTCTCGTCAAGGATCACGTACTTGTCAGACTCACCTCTCTGCTCGATCTGGTAACCGGCTACGATGACATCCATTGCGATGGCATCTACGGCACCCATCTCCAGATCCATGAATGCGGTGTTGTAATCCGGGGTGCTCTGAAGTGTTCCGAAGGTTGCGCTTAACTCTGCATTATCCTTTAAAGCCGCCTCTGCGGAAGAGTCAGTCTGAACCTCAACAACCTTGCCGGCCAGATCAGCCAGAGAACTGATGCCGGAATCTGCTGCTACAACAAATACCTGGCTATTGTCCATATAAGGAGTACTCCAGGTGTAATCATCCTCACGTCCGTTCATAGTAAAACCATTCCAGATACAGTCGATAGTGCCGGAACTCAGTTCCATATCTTTTGCATCCCATGCGATCGGCTGCGGAACAAACTCAAGACCCAGTCTGTCTGCAACCTCCTGTGCCAGTTCCAGATCAAAGCCGGTATACTGACCGTCATCTCCTACAAAGCCCATCGGCGGGAAATCCTGGTCAAAACCTACGGTAAAGGTACCACCCAGCTCGCCAGCCTCATCTGCTGCCTCTGCGGTAGTTTCTGCTGCAGTAGTTTCCTCGGCGGAAGTCTCTGCCTCAGTTGCTGCTGCGGTGGTCTCAGCCTGCTTGCTGCCTCCGCATGCAGTCATGGATACCACCATCATACCTGCCATTGCTGCGCTTAACATTCTCTTTCTCATAATTGCTTCCTCCTCATTGCTGTTCCACGATGCACGAACGATAATCCTTTCACCGCAATGCTTATTGTACACGTACGGCGTACACGTTATCATGGTAGCATAGTAAAGTGTTTCTGTCTACCCTTTTTTCATAAAACGCTGCAGTAAATCTGCATTTTTCAGATTTCCGCTTCCAAACTCCTGTACACTGCAGATCACTGTTCTGCATTTCTCCATCACCTGAAGTGCCTCTTCATAAGCCGCTTCCCCTATTGGTTCATACGGGCGCTCCGAAATAACCTGCACAGCCAGTGCCTTTGCCACCGGATAATCCAGATCGTTCTCATGCAGTACTCCTGCTGCAAAGGGAATTCCCTGACGCTGCAGCTTCCGGTAAACCGGAATTCCGCTTCCGTTTCCGCCAATGACAAAGACCTCCGGCACACCGGATACCGGCGTAAGCTCCACAGATCCGTATTCTGCCTGATAGCTCTCTGCCCGGATTCCAAACAGCGCCTCCATGTTTGCCGCAGTAAAAATTTCCTCCGGCATTCCGCATTTCCAGATTTTATTTTCCCCCACGCACACAATGTAATCCGACACCTTCTGGGCCAGATCCAGCTCGTGCATGGACATTAACACTGCCACCTGCTTCTTACGCACCAGCGTTTTTAAGATTGTCAGCAGTTCCATCTTATGGCGGATATCCAGAAACGAGGTCGGCTCATCCAGAAGAATGATCTGCGGCTGCTGGCAGATAGCCCTGGCCAGCAGGATCCGCTGTTTCTGACCATCACTGATCCGGGAAAACTCCCGGTCTTCCAGTTCTTCTGCGTGCACCATGGCAAGTGCCTCCCGCACAATAGCACGGTCCGTTTCCGACAGTATTCCGAAACGTCCGGTATGGGGATAACGCCCCATGGCCGCCACATCAAAGCAGGTCATAAGCTCTGGCTGCATCCGCTCCGTCATCATCACCGCCATCCGGCGGGCAATCTCCGTTTCCGGCCACTGTTCCATCATCCGGCCGTCCAGACTGACCACGCCCCCCACCGGCTTTAACTGTCCGGCAATGCTTTTTAAAATTGTGGACTTTCCCGCTCCATTCGGGCCGATCAGTGTCACAATTTCCCCTCGCGAAGCATGAATGCTGATCTCACGGATCCATGCCTTTCCATCATAGCCGGCCGCAAGATTTTCTGTTCTCAGATATGCCTCTTCCTGTCTCAACACTTCCATTCTCCTTTCCCTGCTGCTCATTTCCGGCTTCTGCCCCGGATCATAAGCCAGATCACCACCGGTGCTCCAAACACTGCGGTCACCGAACTGATAGAAAGTTCCGTGGGCGCAAACAGAGTCCGGGCGATCAGATCACTGAGCAGGCAGAAGACTGCGCCGCCCAGGAAGCAGCCTGGGAGCACTACAATGGGCTTTGCCGTTCCAAAGAGCCGGCACAGCGATGCCCACAAAAGATACCGGTCCCGCAAAGGCCGTCACACAGGCCGAAAGGATGCTGGATAAAAGGATCAGCTCTGCTCGAAACCGTTTTGCATTCACGCCAAGGCTCCTGGCATACTCCTCGCCCAGCTGATAAGCGCTGATGGGCTTTGCCATGCAAAATGACAACACGGATACAGGAAGCACCACCGCCGCCATGACCCGCACCTGATCCCAGGTCGTACATGGACCAGTTGTGTAAATTTACAATGTTGGCGTCATCTGCAAAGGTCACCACGAAATCCGTGATTGCAGAACAGATATAGCTGATCATAACACCGCATACCACCAGCACAGGCATCTGCCTTACCCGCCGTGCGATCACCAGTACAAACCCCATGGAAAGCATAGATCCGGCAAACGCCGCCACGATCATGGACGCGGATCCCATAAAAAGACCCTTTCCCAGAAACAGGATCATGACGAAAGCCACCACCAGCTTGGCCCCGGAAGAAATTCCCAGAACAAAAGGTCCTGCAATAGGGTTTGCAAAAAAGGTCTGGAGCAAAAATCCAGACACGGAAAGAGCCCCGCCAAGCAGCGCGGCAGCAAAAAGGCGCGGCAAACGGATGTCCCACAGGATATGAAAGGCTGTACTTTCCCGGTCTGCTCCCGACAGAATCTCACACATATCCCGAAGGGACAGGGAAACACTGCCCACGCTGAAGCTGAGTGCTGCCAGAATGACAAACAAACCTGCCAGCAGCAAAAAGACCAGTCTGCAGCGCACTGTTCGATTTTTCACACTTCCTCTCCTCCTGTCTATTCTGTGGTCACTTCAGCCGGTGCAGATAATGGAGGCTGTTCTCATCCGGCGCAGCCTCCGAAAGTACTGCATGAAGATCTAAGATCATATCACCAAGTCCCATGGTTTCCTGGAACATATTTTTCCCAGTGCACCACACATTTCCGCTTTTCACTGCTTTAAAATCTTTCAGCAGCGGACTTTTCTGCAATAGCTCATCCATTGTCTGCAATTCCCCTTCTATGGTGCTGTTGTAGATCAGACAGTCTGCCTCCTTTGCTTCTGCATAAAAGGTTTCCATCTGCATATTCATGGTAGAAAGGGCATTCTCATCCGTATCAGCCGTCTTCGGTACATAGCTTCCGCCAGCCAGCTCGATCATTTTGGCCACGTAATCACCCGGTTTTCGTACATTCACCGCACCATTGGACGTAATATAGAAAAAAGCTGCGCTTTTTCCGACAGACTGTCCGGTCAGCACCGTATCAAGCTGCTGCACCTGCTCTTGAAACAGCTGCTCCGCCGTCTCTTCCGCATCAAATAACACGCCATACAGCCGGATCCACTCCATTCTTCCCAGCGGATGCTCCTCATAGCTGGAACGCTCCACAAACACCGGGATCTTTAACTGCTCTAACTGTGCCTTCACATCCGGCACGTGATAGATCATCGTGGATTCCAGTGCCAGATCACAGCCGGAAGAAAGGATCTGCTCATAATCCGGTGCGCTGTATTTTCCCGCATAGGATAGTGTCCCATCTTCCATAGCCTGTCTGGCCGCATCCACATACCATCCGGACTCCTTCGTTCCGGACAGCGTGATCCGGTCCACACGGCCCAGGGCCGCGATCAGGTCCATAGCCGATGTCGCTGCCAGGTACACATGATCCAACGGTTTTTGCAAAACAGTAATCGAGGCTGGAAGCCCCTCCGGCACGGCAGCTACCGCCAGGGAAATCGCAGTGAGCAGCATTTCCATCACGTCGCGCTTCTGCCAGACGGCGAGGGCAAATAATAAAACGCACAGCCCGATCGTAAGAATACTCAATAGTTTCCCCAGATCCGACAGCCTTTTTTGCAGTGGTGTCTCCTCCTCCGGCGCCTCGCGGATCAAAGAGGCAATCCGCCCTACCTCCGTATTCATGCCGGTGGCGATGACAATTCCCTTTCCCCGCCCTGCCGTCACGTAAGAAGTCATAAATGTCTCATTTTTACGCTCTGCCACCGGAAGCGCACCGGCGGCTAAAAAATGGCTGTTTTTCTCAACCGCTCGCGATTCGCCGGTCAGCGCTGATTCTTCTGCCCGCATTTCAGCTGTCTCGGTAAGACGCAGGTCGGCTGGAACCTGCCGCCCGGCATCAAGCACCCCCGGCACCAGCTCCCGCGCGGCAATCTCCCGCTCTTTTCCTTCCCGGATCACAACCGCCTCCAGCTGCGTCATCCGTTTTAAGGATTCGAGCGCTTTCTCCGCCTTCCCCTCCTGAATCACGCCCACCGTGGCATTTAATACGACAACCGCCAGAATTACCCCCGCATCGCCGTACTCGCCCAAAAGCAGGGAGATCCCGGCTGCCGCAAACAACACAAAAATCAGGGAGTCGCAAAGCTGTGCCCCGATGCGCACAATCAGACTCCGCGGTGGTGCTTCCCGCAGCTCATTTTCCCCATAATGGCGCTGCCGCACCTCCACTTCCGCTGCCGATAAGCCTGTCCGCAAATCGACCGAAAACTCCCTGCACACCTCTTCCACCGTCCGGTTCTCATACATGCGCATTTCCCCCTTTTTCTGTCCCTGTTCTGTACTTTTCACAGACTGCATTTATTCATATGCGGAAAATAGGGGGGATTAGAACTGAATGGTTGGAATAAAGAAATGGAAAACATAGTCCTGTTTGACGCTCAAATGGCATCGGAACTCTTATTGTTTCGATGCCATTCTATAAATTCTGTGATTTAATTTTATCGTTCTGTTTCTGTCACATACCTTACACCTGTGGTTCCGGCTCCTGCGTCTGCGCGGCCGGTTTGCGCTCCATCGGCATATAACCTTCTTTCTTCCGCTGTATCGGCTGTACAGTCACCGTTGCTGCCGTATCCCGGAACGCCGGGAGGCTGCCTGTCTCCATGTAAGCGCGGAACGGAATTTCGCCCTGCGCCGGATCTCTCAC
>ERZ836939.1823-NODE-1823-length-22945-cov-5.367497_pt1 | contig 22945 bp, 24 predicted proteins | sample MGYA00519912_ERZ836939 | MGnify/ENA primary metagenome ERZ836939 (study PRJEB31850, sample SAMEA3708810) | human gut metagenome | biome: human gut; feature: human-associated habitat; material: faeces | place: China | collected 2014 ...
AATTCAGGATATGGACCGGGTTGCCTGGGGAATGGACCTCCTCGCCGGGATGGATCTTGAAATCCAGCGGCAGCCCCTCGTAAAAGGAAATTGCCCGCCGGGAGGAATCCATCCGCCCGTGATCGGTGAGACACATAAAGTCGTAGCCCTCCTGCCGGTACATGGCGGCCACGAACTCCGGCGTTTCCACCCCGTCGGAATAGCAGGAGTGGAGGTGGAAATCCCCCAGATAGGGACGGCGGCGGAACAGATCCTCCTCCAGGGAATAAACAGAGGTCCGCAGGAAGGGGGCCGTTTCCTCCCCCCGATGCAGCCGGATGGAATGCTCCTGCTCACCGGTAAAGGTATGCTCAAAACTCAGGCAGCCCTGTTCCACCACCGCTGTGGTTTCAAAAATGTCCGGTCGGGTGGAGGAACAGGCATCCACGGTCATAGGCAGAACGGCAATGCGCACCCGCTCCTTCTCCTCCAGACGGATATGGCCGTCCAGCGGCCGGATCCGGATCCGAGTGGGGATTCCCCCCCGCACAATGCGGGGAGCTACCTCCACAAAATAATCGTCTCGGCTGATGGATAACATCGCATTTCCTCCTTTTTATTCCGGTTAGGCCCGGCCGGCGTTTCCGGCTTCGGTAAACCGCCGCCACAGCGGCCGCGCCGCCAGGCAAATGACGCAGCCCAAAACGCAGAGCCCCGCCAAGACCCAGTTGACCACGCCCCAGCCGTACCGCCCGGCGATCCAGCCCAAGCCCCAGCCGGACAGCGCGCTGCCCAGATAGGTGAAGGCGTTGGTCAGCCCGGCGATGGTGGAGGTACGGCCCATAGCGGTGAACTGCAGGGGAACAAAGCTGATCAGAATCACGTTGGTGCCGGTGACAAAGGTGCTGATGATGGAGAAAAGCACCACCGAAAGCAGGGGGTGAAGGCCGCCCGCCAGAAGCAGCACCCCCATGCCCGCAACCGCGCCCAAAAACAACAGCGATCCGTTGCGCATATCGTCCCCTTCATGCCCCCTGCTGATCCGCCTGACCAGCCAGACCGAAAGGGAATTGACCAGCGGCAGGGCGGCGGACAGGAAGATGGAGAGATAGGCCTCCACCTGGAAGGTATCCGAGATCATCTGCGGCACCCAGGTCATCATCCCGTCCTTCAAAAGCCCCATCAGAAGGATGGCGGCCAGCAGCAGCGGCAGCCCCGAACGTACATAAACCGACAGAAACGCCTCTCCCTTCCTCGGTGGCGCTCCTCCGGCCGCCCGGTCGGGCATCTGCCCGGAACTCTGCCCAGATCTCTCCCCTTCCGGAACCCGCGCGGGCGTTTTCCCCGAGGTAAAGGAAACCGCCAGCCAGCCCAGGGAAGCCGCCAGCCCGATGACCGCCGGCACATAAAAGGCCACCCTCCAATCAAACCGGGAGACGAGAAAGGAGGTGAGCAGATAGGTACCCGTCACCCCCAGGGAGGTGGCGTAGGTGAAGGCCAGGATCGACTTGCGCAGCCGGTCCGCCGGCATATAAACGGTCAGCAGCCGCACCATGGGCGCCCAGATCAGCGCGCAGAACAGCCCGTTGAGCCCCCAGGCCAACTGCATCTGGAGCAGGCTGCCCGACAGTCCCATCCACAGGTTGCAGCCGGCAGAGCCGGCGCAGCCGACGAAGATCATGGCCTTAGGGTTCAGCCGATCCCCCAGCCAGCCGGTAAACAATTGACCGAAACCGTAGGTTACAAAGATGATGGAAGCGATCAGCCCCAGCAGGGCCGTATCCCAGCCCTGTTTCTGCCCGATGGCCACCATGGACGCCGCATAATTGTAACGGCCGAAATACTGGCTGAAATACACCAGCCAGCCCATGAGGAACACCTGCATATAGGGCTCCGGCTTCCTCTTGAAAAACTTGACCGTACCGTCGTCACCCCTCTGCCTTTACTTCGTGGAAATAATAGAAATAGCTCAGACGACCCATGGGCACGCTTTTCCCCGTCACATAGTAGTCCATGATATCCTCCAGCTTCTCCACGCCGTCGGCCACCTTGAAATAGACGCCCAGCGCGCCGGCGTCGGTCCCCAGAGCGGACAGAGGCACCTCCACCGCCAGTTGGCTGCCGCGCTGGCACAACCGGGCCTCCCCCGCCGCCGTGAGATTTCCCTTCTCGTCCAGGCGGCTGACGATCCCTTTTTCCCGGTTCAGCACCACGTCTCCCCCTTCGTAATGGATCACCTGGGGCTTCACATCCTTCCCCGTCATATCCGGGGTAGTGTCCATGTGGGCGATCAGGCCGATGGCGGGCAGATGCTCACAGCCCGGTGAGGCGGGCACAGAGGCATACACATAACACTTCTCGTCCAGCACCGCGTTCTCGATGCCCAGCCCGTGGAGTTCCTCCACCAGCAGACGGCCCATATCGAACTGCCGCTGCGTGCTGGGTGTCACCGCTCTCCCGGCATGGTAGTCGCTCTCGCTGTACACCTTCGCATAGCGGATCAGACGGTCTACAACTGTATCCATTCTATGATCCTCCTTATCCTTCTCAGAGCAGATTCTCCGGATTCAAGCACTTCAGCTCCTCCAGCACAAACAGGCCGTCCTTCCGAATGAGCACATCATCGAACCAGATCTCACCACCACCGAACTCCGGCGTCTGGATCTGGATCAGGTCCCAATGGACGGCGGAATGATTGCCGTTGGAGGCGTTGTCATAGCTGTTGCCCGGCGTCAGATGGAAGCTGCCAGCGATCTTTTCATCAAAGAGGATGTCCCCGATGGGATGGGTGATCACTGGGTTCACCCCGAAGGCGAACTCACCGATGTACCGGGCGCCCTCATCAATATCCAGGATCTCATTCATATATGGGGTGTTGTTGCTGGTGGCCTTTACGATCTCGCCGTCCCGGAACTCCAGATATACGTCCCGGAACAGGAAGCCGTCATAAGGGGAGGGGCAGTTATAGGTGATATGTCCGTTAACCGAATCCCGCACCGGCGAGGTATAGACCTCTCCGTCCGGGATATTCCGGTTCCCGTGCATGGCATAGCAGGGTATTCCCTGAATGGAGAAGGTAAGGTCTGTCCCTGGAGCGATGATGTGCACCCGGTCTGTCCGGTCCATCAGCTTCTCCAGATGCCTCATAGCCCGCCCCATCTTGTCGTAGTCCACCAGACAGGCCCGGAAATAGAAGTCCTCATACTCCTCGGTGGACACGCCGGCCAGCTGGGCCATGGCGTCGTTTGGATAGCGCAGCACGGACCACTTGGTGTGGTTGCACCGCTGGGCCAGGTGGATGGGGCCCCAGTAATACTGGCGGTAACGGCGCTGAGCCTCGTCACTGACATTGTGCCATGCGCTGATGTTGGGCGTGGCCCGGATGTCGATATAGGCGTCCATATCCTTCATCCGCTCCAGTTCATAGGAGGCGATCTCCTCCATATGCTCCGCGTCGGCCCCCTGGACCAGCGCCCCCTCCACCCCATAGTCAAAAATGTGGATAAAGGGCTTTCCTCCCACCGCATAGGCCTCCTGGACCAGCGCCTTCATCAGTCCAGTCTCGCTGCCGTGGAGCTCAATAAGGATCTTCTCCCCCTTTTGCAGCTCCACCGCGCTCCGGATCAGAAATTGAGCAAACTTGCGAATTCTCGGGTCCTCCATAATGACAGAGCACTTCCTTTCCTGATTTTGATCCTATTGAAAAAAGCGGGGCAGAAGGATCTCTTCTGCCCCGCTTTACGATCACTTCTCCTGATAGAGCGCATCCAGGGAACGGGCGGCTTCCCCTTTCGGTGTCACAGCGGACACGACCAGGATGGCAATGACGGAGGCAGGCACCGCTACGATGGCACACTGTATCCCATAGGGCGTTCCCATCAGCGTCCAGACGATCGTTGCCAGACCGCCCACCAGGATGCCGGCAATACCGGCAGCCGGGGTCACCTTCTTGGAGAACAGCGCGAACAGGATAGCCGGCGTGATGGCCGCGCCGTACATGGTGTAGGCGGTCATCTGCAGAGAGAGCACGGTGGGGAAATAGAGGGTCAGGGCCACCGCGATGACACTGAATACCACGATGGTCCCCCGCAGCACCAGCATCTTCTGCTTGTCCGTAGCGTCCTTGCGGATATATTTGACATAGATGTCATTGGTCAGGTTGGTGGCGGAGGAGAGCAGATAGCTGTCCGCCGTGGTGACGATAAACGCCATGCAGGCACACATGATCAGCGCACCGAAGGCCATCGGCAGATAGTCCACGGATACCTGGAAGATCACGTTGGAGGGCGTGTCCAGCGTGGGATACAGGCGGGCCGCCTGGGTCACCACTGCGATGATGCTGACGATGACCAGGATCTCGCCAATGAACATGCCGATGTTGGACTTTTTGGCCTCTGTGCTGTTTTTGGCGGAGGCAAAGCGCTGCAGCATGTTCTGGTCGCCCAGCATCAGGGCCAGGGAGGGCAGGAAATAGCCCAGCAGTTCCCAACCGGACATGCCGCCGGTGAGAGTGGTCTTCTCCGGGGGCAGCACAGCACCCTGCGCGTTTGCCACACTGATCAGGATGGGGATGGCAATGAAGAATCCGCCGATCATGATCAGCGCACTGATCGCGTCGGAGTATGCCACGGATACCAGTCCTCCGCCCACTGTGATGACCACAATAATCGTGGTGCAGATGACAAGTGCCAGCCCACGGGAGATCTCCACACCGCTGGAGCTGCACAGCAGGACCAGAATGTCGGCCGCCGCCTTCAGCTGAGTGGCCAATACGCCCACATAGGCCAGCATGACGCACACCGCGGAAATGATGCTGGCGCTTTGGCCGTAACGGGCGCCCATGATCTCCGGCACCGTGACCTTGTTGGACTTGCGGACCTTGCCGGCGATGAAATACAGCAGGATGATGCCGATGGGCGGCGCCGCAAAGGTGATGAGACCCACCCAGGGGCCGCCGGTGTACACCACGCTGGCGGAGCCGGTGATTCCGCCGCCGCCGCACCAAGTAGCAAGCAGTGTGCCCACCAGGATGATGAAGGGGATGCGGTGGCCGCCGGTCACCATGTCATCCGAGGTCTTGACTTTCTTCCGGGCCACGATCAGCCCGAAGATCGTGAGCAGCACCAGATAGGCGCTGATCGCAACAATGTAAGTCATATATTCTCCTTCTCCTCACACAATAGAATAATAAAGAGATTTTACTCTTTCAGGGGAATAATGTCAAGTTGTATCCCGTCCGGCGTATGCGCCGGCATCCGGACGCGGCAATTTTTCTCTGGCTTTTTGTCGAAATCTGTGGTATCCTGTCCCCGAGGTGAGCGACATGACATCCAAGGCTGCGGTGAACCGCATCATTGAGACACTGAAGGGCATTTACCCGGACGGGCTGTGCTCCTTACAATATAAAAAGGACTACGAGTTGCTGTTTGCGGTGCGCCTGTCCGCCCAGTGCACAGACGAGCGGGTGAACAAGGTGACCCCGGCGCTGTACGCCCGCTTCCCTACCCTGGAAAGTTTTGCCGAGGCGGATCCGGCGGAGGTGGGAGAATACATCCACTCCTGCGGCTTTTACAACGGCAAGGCCCGGGACATCGTGGCCTGTGCCCAGAAGCTGGTGAATGAATACGGCGGCAGAGTCCCCGGCACCATGGAAGAACTGACCGGCCTTCCCGGCGTGGGGCGCAAGACCGCCAATCTGATTCTGGGGGACGTGTTCGGCCAGCCCGCCTATGTCTGCGACACCCACTGCATCCGCATCACGGGACGGCTGGGGATCACCGACGGCTCCAAAGATCCCCTTCAGGTGGAGCGGCAGCTGCGGGAGCGGATCCCTCCCAAGGAGTCCAACAACTTCTGCCACCGGATGGTGCTCTTCGGCCGGGATACCTGCACCGCCCGCTCCCCCAAGTGCGAGGGCTGCCCCCTGGCAAAGGACTGCGACACCGCCAAAGCCGCCAGACGGGGCTGACAGCATTGGAATCACTCTGGAACTTCACGTGTCTGCGCAATGCGCAGGCACGTTTTTTTGTCTTCCCTCATATACTGAGATGAAATCCATCCGACAGACGGCACAAGGAGGCACTATGGACGAACAGACGGCCCGTATGATCCAACAGCTGAAAAGCAACCCCGCCATGCTCCAGGCGCTGATGCAGTCCCGGGACGGGCAGGCGCTGATGCAGATGCTCTCCGGGGGAGACCGTGGAGCATCTCTCCAGCGGGCGGCCCAGTCCGCCGCCAAGGGCAACCCGGCGGAGATGGTCCGCATGGTGAACCAGCTGATGCAGAGCCCGGACGGCGCAGCTTTGATCGACCGCATCAACAAGACCATGAACGGCCGGTAACGGCAAGTACAGAAAGGGGGCGGACCGGCGGTGGCGGAATTCGACGATAAACTGAACAGCATTCTCTCCAACCCGGACGCCATGGCACAGATCATGCAACTGGCCCAGTCTCTCTCCGGTGGGACCGGAGGAAACAACGCCGCCAATGCGCCGCCCCCTCCCCCGTCCCAGCCGGGCGGTTCTTCTCCCGGCTGGGGCCAGCAGCCGCAGACTCCGCCGCCATCCGGCGGCGATCCTCTCTCCGCCCTGGCCGGTGGGCTGGATCCGCAGCTGCTCCTGCGGTTCCTGCCCCTGATCCAGGAGCTGGGAGGAGCACGGGACTCCAACGCCCGGCAGCTGCTGTACGCACTGCGGCCCTATCTCAAGCCGGAGCGGCAGGAGAAGGTGGAACGGGCTCTCCAGCTGGCGCGCCTGTTCCACCTGGGCCGGAAATTTCTGGCTGGATGGGAGGGGTGAGACATGTATAACCGCTACATCCGCAACGACCAGGGCACCTACACCCGTATCCCGGAGGAGGAGCCCCGGCATACACAGGGCGGCACCTCCCCTTCCGGTCAGCCGGAACACCCGCCATCCGGCGGCGGGCAGCAGCCTCCCCATTGGGACAGCGCCCCCCCGCCCCGCCCTGATCCTCCCCCCTCCGGCGAGAATGGGCCGGACAGCCTCAGCAGCCTGCTCCGGCATCTGCTGGACCAGTTTCACCTGAGCAGTGTGGATTCCGGGGACCTGCTGCTGTTGGCCATCCTCTTCTTCCTCTTCCGGGAGGGCGCGGATGAAGAGCTGCTGGTGGCCCTGGGCCTGCTGCTGATCTTGTAAATGACAGAAAAAACACGCCGCAAGCATTCTGTGCTTGCGGCGTGTGGCGCAGAAGGAGGGATTTGAACCCTCGCGGCGTTTTTTAGACACCCTACTCCCTTAGCAGGGGAGCCCCTTCGGCCTCTTGGGTACTTCTGCAGATACGATATTCACTGATTAAAGATGTGGCGGAGAGAGTGGGATTCGAACCCACGGACGCTTGCGCGTCGCCGGTTTTCAAGACCGGTTCCTTCAACCGCTCGGACATCTCTCCATCATGGAAAGGCGCCATCCGTCGGACGCCTGATTATTATACTATATCGATTGGCGATTTGTCAACAATCTGCTCCCATTTTTATTTTTTTAATTTTTTTCATTTTAGGGGTTGCATTTCCAGAAACAGTATGCTATTATAACTGAGCTGACTTCGAGCAGCACATTTCCGGGTGTGGCGCAGTTGGTAGCGCGCTTGACTGGGGGTCAAGAGGCCGTGAGTTCAAGTCTCGCCACTCGGACCAATCGAAGCATCCAATTTGGATGCTTCGATTTTTTTTACTTTCACCGACATCTCCCCTGGCTTGTTTGTGACTGGCCGCACACATTGCCCGCTCGGCAATGTGTGCGGCCTTATTGTTCAGAATATACCGGCGGAAACAAACACAGCATCCATGTTGTACAGATTGCGGCGGGCGTCTTCTGATTCGCAGTCCCCCCTGCTCTTCCGCTGCCGACCTAGCTGTCCGGAGATTGCATGCCATGACCGGCCATCTAAAGATTTCCCCATTTTGAAACTTTTTTCGACAAACCGGCGTCTATTAGGTAGAGCAGAACCAAAAGCAACAGATCACATAGGCTCCCGAGGAGGACTCCCATGGTTTATACAAATGATAGAGCCGCAGACGTACATAGCTCAAAAGGGCGGCGTAGAAAGCGCTCCCGCAGACTGCGCTGGCCTTTGAAGCTTTTCTGCATGTGTCTGGTATTGTCTGCCGTGGTTTTGACTATACGCACAGTGAGATCCTTTTCCGCCCCCATGTCTGCGTTGGAGCCTGCGGAACAACTGACGGAGCAGCACCCGGAGTCTTCGCTGCAGGAACCCGATGCCCTGCCGCCGGTCGAGCTGAATCCGGCCCCCCAGTCCGGCGCCGTTACTCCGGATGACTGGCAGATCCTGCTGGTGAACCGCTGGAACCCTTTGCCCGATGGATACACGTTTGAACGGACAAAGCTGAAGTATGGCCACTCGGTGGATTCCAGAGCATACCCGGATCTGCAGGAGATGATGGACGACTGCCGGGCAGCGGGATTGGACCCGGTGATCTGCTCGTCCTACCGGACACAGGCCAAGCAGCAGGAGCTGTACGAAAACAAGCTCCAGCGTTTGATAGAAGAGGGATATTCATACGAAAACGCCGTCACGGAGGCTGGAACTGTGGTAGCCGTACCGGGCACCAGTGAGCACCAGACGGGCCTGGCCCTGGACATTGTAGACGCCTCCTATCAGATTTTGGACCAGGGGCAGGAGGACACCCTGGTCCAGCAGTGGCTGATCGAGCACAGCTGGGAATACGGTTTTGTCCTGCGCTATCCCAACGCCAAAAGCGAGATCACAGGCATTATCTATGAGCCCTGGCACTACCGCTATGTGGGCCGGGAAGCCGCCCGGGAGATGACGGAGCTTGACCTGTGCCTGGAGGAATACGTGGACTGGCTCTCCGCCCAGTGAGCCATCGTATATATGCAAACGACGCCTTGGACATCGTATCTGTCCAAGGCGCTGTTTTGTCATGGTTCGTCGTGCTCACTGCCGTCTGGCCGTGCGGTAATCGTCGCCGGGCCGGTAGAAGGGACAGTCCCGTGTGCCGCCACGGAGAAACCGCTCCATTTCGTCCTCGTCCAGGTCCGCTTCGCAGACGTAAGCCGCCAGTTCCTCGTCGTAGTCGTAGTAGACACACTCCTCGCAATTTGCCGACATGCTCTCTCCTCCTCACAGCAGGACGGCGTACAGGCCGTCCACGTCCAGTCTTTCCCGGATCACCAGGGCCTCCAGATCCGCCCGGGCCGACGGCGGCGCAGACCAGCACATCCCGCAGCCGGCGGTGATGCTCCGGGGCACCGGAATCAGCCGCCCCGGCAGCCCCGCCGCCTGGCAGGCCCGCTCCATGGCCATGGCCCCGGTGGTGGTGGCGAAAGTTACCACGAACCGCTCCTCTTTTTTCCGCATGGTCAGACTGCCTCCGCCGCCAGGATACGGACCGCCTCTGCAGCCGCGTCGGTCTCTGCCTCTGTATTGAAATAGGACCAGGAGAACCGCACCGCGCCCTGGTCCTCGGTCCCCAGCGCCCGGTGGAGCCGGGGGGCGCAGTGGGCGCCGGGCCGGGTGGCGATCTCAAACCGCTCCGCCAGCTCGTCCGCCACCTCCGAGGAGTCCAGATCAGCGATATTCAGGGACACGATAGGCGCCCGGAGCTGTACAGCAAAATTCCCATACACTTTTACGCCAGGAATGGTTCTAACGGTTTCATAGAACCGCCGGGACAGGACGGACTCGTGCATGCGGACTGCGTCCCAACCGGTACGCTTCAGAAACGCCAAAGATGCTCCCAGGCCGGCAATACCATGGCTGTTGAGGGTCCCCGCCTCCAGCCGGGTGGGATAGGCCTCCGGCTGGGTCTCAGAGTAGCTCTGGACGCCGGTGCCGCCCACGGCAAAGGGGCGAATCTCCACCCCCGCTCCCACACAGAGCCCGCCGGTGCCCTGGGGGCCCATCAGGCTTTTGTGGCCGGTGAAGCACACCACGCTGATGTGCTGCCGTTCCATGTCAATGGGAAATACCCCTGCGGTCTGGGAGGCATCCAGAATGAACAGAAGCCTGTGCTTCTGGCAGAAGTTCCCCACCCGCTGGATGTCCATCAGATCCCCCGTCAGGTTGGAGCCGTGGGTGCACACCACTGCCTTTGTATTCGGCCGCAGGAGCCGCTCAAAGTCCTCGTAGTCAATCCGCCCCTGCCGGTCTGCCGGGACGAAGTCCACCGCCCCTCCCTGCGCCCGCAGTCTGTACAGCGGACGCAGAACCGAGTTATGCTCCAGATCTGTGGAGATCACATGGTCCCCCGCCCCCAGCAGGCCGGAGATGGCGATGTTCAGCGCCATGGTGGAATTGGGCGTGAAGGCCACACGGTCCGCCCGGGAACAGCCGAAGAGAGCCGCCAGCGCCTGACGGACGCCGTAGATGCTCCGGGCCGCCTCCAGGGCCTCCGGATGGGTGCCCCGGCCGCTGTTGCCGTAGTCATTCATGGCCGCGGCCACCGCCTCTGCCACACTGGGAGGCTTGGGCCGGGTGGTGGCGGCGTTGTCCAGGTAGATCATGGCTTGATGACCTTCCCGGCATTGGCCAGGGCCTCCACAATGGCGTACATATTCGTGACGCCGCCCACAGCCAGCTTCTCCGCCAGACCGTAAAAGTTCAGGCAGGTGCCGCAGGTGAGGATCTCCACTCCCTGGGCCTCCATATTCCGCAGGTCCTCCAGAGATTCGGAACCCTCCACCGTCAGCTTGGCACCGCCGTTATAGAACAGGACGGTCCTGGGCAGCCGGGGCAGCTGGCTCACGGCAAAAAGGAAGCTCTTCATCAGCAGCTTCCCCAGTTCGTCGCTGCCCCGTCCCATAGTCTCTGAATCCACGGCCACCACCAAGTCGCCCCGGGCGTCCGGAACACAGGTCAGAGCAGGTTCCTCCGCCGGGGCATCTCCCACCGGCTCCGCCACTTCCATGGTCACCACAAACAGGTGCTCTCCCTTCTTCTCCGCCTGGACCGGCAGGTGGTTCCCCGCCGCCATGCGGGTCAGGTTCTGCACCGCGATCTCATTGTCCACCCGGACCTCCAGCGTTCCCGGCTCTCCCAGCTCCCGCAGGGCTTTCGTGGCCTTCACCACCGGAACGGGGCACGGCTCCCCCACAGCGTCCACGATCACAGTTTTCATCTTGTTCTCCTCTCCCCGCCCCTCGGCGGCTGTGTGTTTTATCCGTTCGCCTGCGGCAGGACGGAGGATTTAGAGCCCGTCCCCAGGCGATCTTTCCGGCCGCATACCGCTCGACCACCAGCCTAACGCTGCCCGCGCGCACAGAATCATCATCCGGACCGGCAGGGACAGTTCCGCTGCGGAGCGGTTGCCGCTCCTTCTAGGCGGGACGGCACTCTACGGCCATTGTATCGTCTCTTTCCTGGAAAAGCAAGGGATGTTTTTTGAAAAGAACATCGCTCTGCCTGTCTGTTTGGGAAAATCAAGGACTGTTTTTCCGTTTTTTGGGCAAATTTCTTGACAGAGACATGGATGTGCTCGTAAAATAGGACACATCTATAGCACCGCAAAATTCGACGCGGTAGAGTTTATGAAGATTTGAGGCTGTTGATATGAAGACCCCCTTTGTCACAAAGGACCAGCTGGAGGCCATCGCCGCCCAGTACCCCACCCCGTTCCACATCTATGATGAGCAGGGCATCCGGGAGAATGCCCGCCGCCTGCGGAAGGCATTTGCCTGGAATCCCGGCTACCGGGAGTATTTCGCCGTGAAGGCCGCTCCCACCCCTGCCCTGCTGAAGCTGCTGCACGAGGAGGGCTGCGGCTGCGACTGTTCCTCCATGACGGAGCTGATGATCTCGGAGCGGTGCGGCATCACCGGTGAGAACATCATGTTCTCCTCCAACGATACCCCGGCGGAGGAATTCCAGATGGCGGACCGGCTGGGCGCCATCATCAACCTGGACGATCTGACGCTGGTGGACTATCTGGAGCGGTCCATCGGCCATGTGCCGGAGAAAATCTGCTGCCGCTACAATCCCGGCGGCGTGTTCACCCTGGGCGAGACCCGGGAGGGCTTCCAGGTGATGGACAATCCCGGCGACGCCAAGTACGGCATGACCCGCGCCCAGATCGCGGAGGCATTTACCCGCCTTTCCGCCATGGGCGCCAAGGAGTTCGGCATCCACGCCTTCCTGGCCTCCAACACCCTGTCTAACGACTACTACCCCGCCCTCGCCCGCATTCTCTTCCAGCTGGCAGCGGAGCTGAAGGCGGAGACCGGCGTCCATATCACCTTCATCAACCTCTCCGGCGGCGTGGGGATCCCCTACCGTCCGGAGCAGCCTGCCAATGATATCGCCGTCATCGGCGAGGGAGTCCGCCGGGCCTATGAGGAGGTGCTGGTGCCCGCCGGGATGGGTGACGTGGCCCTGTATACCGAGCTGGGCCGCTTCATGACCGGTCCGTACGGGCATCTGGTCACCCGGGCCATCCACGAAAAGCACATCTATAAGGAGTACATCGGCGTGGATGCCTGTGCCTGCAACCTGATGCGTCCGGCCATGTACGGGTCCTACCACCATATCACCGTGATGGGCAAGGAGGACCAGCTCTGCGACCATAAGTATGACATCGCCGGCAGCCTCTGCGAGAACAATGACAAGTTCGCCGTGGACCGGATGCTGCCCAAGATCGACATGGGGGACCTGCTGGTGATCCACGACACCGGCGCCCACGGCTTCTCCATGGGCTACAACTACAATGGCAAGCTCCGCTCCGCCGAGCTGCTGCTGAAGGAGGACGGCTCCGTGGAGCTGATCCGCCGGGCGGAGACGCCGGAGGACTATTTCCGCACATTGGTCTGGTGAGGAAACCGCCCAGTCCCGCAGCAACGGATCAAAATCAAAAGCGCCACCGCAGGAGCGGCGGCGCTTTTTCTGTTTTTGTCAGGCGGAGGCACCTGTCTGGTCTTCAGCAGTGAAGTAGACGAAGAAAGTCTCGCCGGTGCTCTCCTCCCCGGAGTCATCCACAAACTGCTCCAGATAAGCGATGGAGAAGTCCGTAAAACCGGAGGGTACCTCATAGACCAGTTCGCCGCTGCGCTCCTCGTCCACGGCCATGGGATATGTACCGGGCAGCTGGTTCTCCCCCACCGGCTCCACTTCCGTATAGGTCTCCATGTCTGTGGTGATGGGATAGGCATAGGCGTCATCGCCGTCGTCCCACTGGACCTGGAAATCAGTGTCATACATCTCAATGCTCTGCTCGAAGGTGTTCTTTACGGTGATGTCCGCCACCAGCAGTACGTTCCCCTCCCCAGGGGTACGGCCCGCGTAGTCGCTGGTAAGGTATGCGCTGTTGACTGTGAAATCAAAGAAGTAGGTCTCCATGGTGTCGCCGGTGCGGCCCTCGCTGGAGCCGCTTCCGCCGCAGGCGGTCAGCCCCAGTGCCATCACCACAGCCGCCGCCAATGCAAACAGTCTCTGTTTCATTTCACTCTCTCCCTTGCCAAAAAATAGATCCGGGCCTCCGCCGCCCCCGGCAGAACGCCCCACGACCAATCTCAGTGTACCATGGCGCCCAGCCGGGCGCAACTGCCGTTCAAAAAAATTTTTCTCAGCGCGGGGGCTTCCCTTTGTGCACCTTTATCGGGTGGGGATGATCTCGATCCAGTATCCGTCGGGATCTGTCACAAAATAGATCCCCATGGCAGGATTCTCAAAGCAGATGCAGCCCATGGCGGCATGCTTGGCGTGGGCCGCCTCATAGTCCTCTGCCCGGAGGGCCAGATGGAATTCGCACTCCCCCAGGTCATACTTCTGGGGATGGTCCCGCAGCCATGTCAGCTCCAGGCGGAAGTCCGTTTTTCCATCCCCCAGGTAGACGATGATGAAGCTGCCGTCGGCCGCCGCCTTCCGCTCCCCCACCGGCTCCAGGCCCAGGGCCTCCTTGTAGAACGCAAGAGATTTGTCCAAATCCGCTACATTGAAATTGAAGTGATTGAATGTCAGCATAAGCTCCTCCTGATCGCCGGGGGCCCTCTGCCTCCGGCTTGGTTTGGGTTCAGTATAGCATTTCTGCCCCCTCCGGGGCAAGGCCCTTTCCAAACCCTGCCCGCCGCTTCTTCTTTTTATCCATGTTATACAATTTCCAGAGAAAAATTTGTCGGCTTTTGGCTTGTTTTATAGTTGCCTCCTAAAGTGCACGATGATAAACTTCTAATTGTTAGACAATGCTAACTTTTGAGGAGGAACGTTCCGATGACACTGGACAAGCTGCCCCTGGGGCAGGAGGCCGTCATCACGGCTGTGGGCGGCGAGGGCGCCCTGCGCTGCCGCCTGCTGGATATGGGGCTGATCCCGAAGACCCGCGTGCGGGTGGAGAAGGTCGCACCCCTGGGCGACCCGTTGGAGCTGCGGGTGCGGGGGTACTCCCTGTCCCTGCGGAAGGAGGACGCCGGGAAAATCGAAGTGGAGGTGGCCGGGACATGATTTTCGCACTGGCCGGCAACCAAAACTGCGGCAAGACCACGCTGTTCAACCAGCTCACCGGCTCCAACCAGCACGTGGGCAATTTCCCCGGCGTGACGGTGGATCAGAAGTCTGGCGCCATCCGGGGGGAAAAGGACTGCACGGTGGTCGACCTGCCGGGCATCTACTCCATCCGGCCCTATACGCCGGAGGAGATTGTCACCCGGGATTTCATCCTGAACCAAAAGCCCGACGGCCTCATTAATATCGTGGACGCCACCAATATCGAGCGGAACCTGTACCTGACGCTCCAGCTGATGGAGATGCGTATTCCCATGGTGCTGGCCCTGAACATGATGGATGAGGTCACCGCCGGCGGCGGCACCATCGACGTGAAGGGAATGTCCCAGGCATTGGGCATCCCGGTGGTGCCCATCTCCGCTGTGAAAAACCAGGGCGTGGACGAGCTTGTGAAGGTTGCCGTCCAGACTGCCCGGACCAAGACGCTGCCTACGGTGTACGACTTCTGCTCCCCCGGACCGGTCCACCGGTGCATCCACGCGGTGGTCCACCAGATCGAGGATCACGCGGAGGCTGCGGGCCTTCCCGTCCGATTCGCCGCCACCAAGCTCATTGAGGGAGACGAGGACATCGTGACCCGCCTGGCCCTGGACCAGAACGAGCTGGAGCTCATTGAGCACAGCGTCAAGGAGATGGAGGACGAGTGCGGCATGGACCGCAATGCCGCACTGGCGGATATGCGCTACACCTTCATCGAAACCATCTGCTCCGGCACGGTGGTGAAGTGCCGGGAGTCCCGGGAGCGGGCCCGCAGCGAGGCCATCGATCGGGTGGTGACCAACAAATACCTGGCCCTGCCGCTGTTCTTCGCCATCATGCTGGGCATCTTCTTCCTGACCTTTGAAGTCATCGGCGCCTTCCTGTCGGATCTGCTGGCCGCGGGGATCGATGCCCTCACCGCGGCGGTGGACAGCGGCCTCGCCGCCTATGGATTGAACCCCGTGGTCCACAGCCTGGTGATCGACGGCGTGTTCGCGGGAGTGGGCAGTGTACTGAGCTTTCTGCCCATCATCGTGGTGCTGTTCTTCTTCCTCTCCATTTTGGAGGACACGGGCTACATGGCCCGTGTGGCCTTCGTCATGGACCAGCTGCTGCGGAAGATCGGTCTCTCCGGCCGGAGCATTGTCCCCATGCTGGTGGGCTTCGGCTGCTCAGTGCCCGCCATCATGTCCACCCGGACACTGGCCTCGGAGCGGGACCGACGGATGACCATCCTGCTGACGCCCTTCATGAGCTGCTCTGCCAAGATCCCCATCTACGGCGTGTTTTCCGCCGCCTTTTTCCCGAATCATGCCGCCCTGGTGATGATCGGGCTGTACATCCTGGGTATCCTGGTGGGCATCGTGGCGGCCAAGGTGCTGGGCACCACAGTCTACAAGGGCAACCCCGTGCCCTTCGTCATGGAGCTGCCCAACTACCGCTTCCCCTCCGCCAAAAGCGTGTGGCAGCTGTGCTGGGACAAGGCCAAGGATTTTCTGACCCGAGCCTTCACCATCATCTTCGTGGCCACCATCATCGTCTGGTTCCTCCAGACCTTTGACACCCGGCTGAACCTGGTGGATGACAGCGCCGACAGTCTGCTGGCTACCGTGGGTGCCTGGATCGCCCCGCTCTTCGCTCCTCTGGGCTTTGCCGATTGGCGGGTCTCCACTGCCCTCATCACCGGGTTCATCGCAAAGGAGTCCGTCATCTCCACCCTTGGAATCCTTACCGGGTCCGGCGCGGATGTCAGCACCGCCGCCCTGGGGACGCTGTTCACCCCTGTCACTGCCGCCGGGTTCCTTGCCTTCACCCTGCTGTACACCCCCTGCGTGGCCGCCATCTCCGCAGTGAAGCGGGAGCTGGGCTCCGGCTGGAAGGCCGCCGGTGTGGCGTTGAGCCAGTGCGTGATTGCCTGGATGGTGGCCTTCCTGGTCTACCACATCGCGGCGCTGCTGCTGGGATAGAGGAGGCTGCCATGCTGGAAGTTTTGATCCTGGCGGCCCTGGGCGTCTGGCTGGCGCTTGCCCTCCGTTCCTGCCTCCGCCGCAGAGGAAAGGGCTGCGGCGGCTGTGATGGCTGCTGTGACCGCTGCGGCGGTGCCTGCCGCAGCGCCCGCCGCTGACATACCCCATATTGTCGGTAAAACGGCCCCGGCGGAATGTTCCGCCGGGGCCTTGCTGAAAAGAACCCCCGCCGGCTGTCTCCGGTGGGGGTTCGCCTCATGTGTCCAGCAGCACCGTGCCGTCCGGCAGGATAAACCGGTCTGTGGAGGGGGTGCTCAGATCTGCCGTCAGGGATGCCATGCGGTAGATGGTCTCCCCCTCCAGCAGCCGTTCCGACGCTACCAGTAAGCCTGTCTCCACGCTGACCCAGTACCGTTGGGTGTAACCCTCCGGATCCTGGACCGTCTCCACGTAAATGCAGTTCACATCGGAGACGCTGCGGTAATCCGCGGCGGCGATATCCTCCACCGGCAGGTCCAGGATGCTCTCATAGGTGGGGATGGCCTGCTCGTCATCCGGGGTGATGTCCCCCGCAGGGGCGCTGTAAACGCTGCTCTCGCTGCCATACCAGATATAAGTGATCTCCCCGTCGGTGATGGTGTGGCGAACCTGTCCGTCCGACAGGGAGCGGTCTGTCCGTGTCCAGCGGCCGCTGACCGTGACGGTGGTCTCAAAGGAACCGCTGCCGCCGTCCCACAGCTGCTCCACCCGGATCACCCGGCTGTACTGCCGCGGGCGGGTCAGCGTCTCAATGGCGGTCTGCACCGTCTCCGGCGTCACCGCGATCACTGTCAGGGCGTCACCGCCGGAGGCATTGGTATCCTCTGCCTGTCCGGGGGAGCTCCCCTCCTCCGGCAGCGTGATATGGGAGGAGCGGCGCAGACTGTTGCTGAACATCAGGATCAGAACCATCACCACCAGGACAATAAAGCCCGCGGTGATCCGGTTCAGCTTCCGTTTCTCCATCTCCGCCCTCCTCTCTCAGGGTGCCGTCCGCGGCAGGTCAGACGCCGAATTCTGCCGGCCGATCCCGCCGCAGGCCGAACTTCCACTCGATGGCATCGGCAATCCGGCGGCAGGCATGGCCGTCACCGTAAGGATTCACCGCGTGGGCCATGGCGTCGTAGGCGCTCTTGTCCCGGATCAGCCGCTCCGCCATGGTGACGATGTCATCCTGTACCACGCCGCAGAGCTTCACGGTCCCGGCCTCTACCGCCTCCGGCCGCTCCGTCTCCCGGCGCATCACCAGCACCGGCTTGCCCAGGGCAGGGGCCTCCTCCTGGAGACCACCGGAGTCTGTCAGCACCAGATAAGACCGGGCCATAAGGTTATGCATCTCGTCCGCCGGCAGCGGGTCGATGAGATGGACCCGGGGCGCGCCCCGAAGATAGGTGTCCACTGCTTCCCGCACCACCGGGCTCAGGTGCACCGGGTACACCAGCTCCACGTCCCGGTTCTCCTCGGCGATCTGCCGCAGGGCCAGCATGATGTTCTTCATCGGCTCGCCATAATTCTCCCGCCGGTGGCAGGTAACAAGAACGATCTTCTTCTCCCCATAGGGCAGCTGATTCAGCTCCTCTGTGGAAAAGCGGTAGTCCGGCCGGACTGTGGTCTTCAAAGCGTCGATGACCGTGTTGCCGGTGACGAACAGCCCCTTGGTAATACCCTCCCGCTCCAGGTTGGCCCGGTTGTTGGCGGTGGGACAGAAATACAGGTCCGCAATGGCGGACACCAGCTTCCGGTTCATCTCCTCTGGAAAGGGAGAATACTTGTCATAGGTTCGCAATCCTGCCTCCACGTGCCCAACGGACACCTGATGGTAAAAGGCTGACAGGGCACCGGCAAAGGTGGTGGAGGTGTCCCCGTGAACCAGGATCATATCCGGCTTCAGGGCGTCGATGGCCTCGTCCATGCCGGTGAGGCACTTGCTGGTGATGGTGGACAGCGTCTGCCGGGGGGTCATGATGTCCAGATCCCAGTCCGGCTTCACCTGAAAGACCTCCAGCACGCTGTCCAGCATCTGCCGGTGCTGGGCGGTGACGCAGCAGAGGCTCTCGATCCCCTCCCGATTCGCCAGCTCCTGCACCAGGGGGCACATCTTGATGGCCTCCGGCCGGGTGCCGAAGACGCTCATGATCCGCAGCTTTTCCATTTACTTCTCCTCCGTCTTTCCATCATCCTCCGGCTTGTCCGCTGGATGATGGCCGTGGTGGCCGTGCTCCTTCAGCTCCTCCAACTCTTCGTGCAGCTCCTCCTTGACCTCCTTGGGGAACACCACCCGGGCGGCCACCACTGCCACGATGCACAGCACCAGGAACAGCAGCATGGCCCGGCCCTCCCCGCTGGTAGTCAGCACCACGGCGCTCAAGCCCAGGATGGCAGAGATCACGTACAGAGTAGCCACCGCCTGCTTCTGGTTCAGGCCCATGTCGATGAGCCGGTGGTGGATGTGGCTCCGGTCGGCGTGCATGGGGCTCTGGCCGTGGGCGATGCGGCGGATGAAGGCAAAGGCGGTGTCAAAGATGGGCAGTCCCAGAATCAGGAATGGCACCGCAAAGGAGATGATGGCATAGAACTTGAACAGGCCCTGGATGGACATGGTGGCCAAAATGTAGCCCAGGAAGGTGGCGCCGGTGTCGCCCATAAACATCTTGGCGGGGTTCATGTTGTAGGGCATGAAGCCCACGCAGGCCCCCACCAGGGCCGCCATCACCACAGCCACCTGAAACTGCCCGCCAATGAGGGCGATCACCAGCACTGTGGTGGCGGAGATGGCGGAGACGCCGTTGGCCAGGCCGTCCAGGCCGTCGATCAGGTTCACCGCGTTGGTGATGGCAACAATCCAAAGCACCGTCAGGGGCACGGAGAGATTTCCCAGCACCCAATAGGGATTGTCCGAAAAGACGTTGGGGTTGGAAAACGCCTGGATCACCACGCCGTGGGTGGCGGGGATCAGGGCGGCCACGATCTGCACCACAAATTTCAGCAGCGCCGGCAGGGCCATGATGTCGTCCACCACGCCCAGCACCACGATGATAACGGCTCCCAGCAGGATGCTGCGCATCTCGGCCGTGATCTCCACAAACAGCAGGATGCTGACCATGAAGCCGATAAAGATGGCCAGTCCCCCCAGCCGGGGGATGGGAGTCTTGTGCATCCGGCGGGCGTCCTTGGGTACGTCGATGGCCCCCACCTTGTAAGCAAAAGTCTTGACGATGGGCGTCATCAGAAAGCTGACGACCAGCGCCACCAGCAGCGCCAGCAGCGTATAGGCGATCAGCCGGTTTTCGATCAACATGATGTCTCCTCCATCACCGGGGCAGGAAGCCCACCTTTTTATAGACCTTGTTCAGGGTCCGGTTGGCTACATAGGCCGCCTTCTCCGCACCGGCGCGGTAGACGCTCTCCAGATAGCTCTTGTCCGCCAGCAGGCGTTCCGTCTCCTCCCGGATGGGCCGCAGCAGCTCCACCACGGACTCACCCACCGCCTGCTTGAAGTCGCCGTAGCCATGGCCGGCGAACTCCTGCTCGATGGTCTCAAAGCTCTTGCCGGTGGCCACGGCGTAGATCTGCATCAGGTTGGACACACCGGGCTTGTCGGCCGGGTCAAAGCGGACGCAGGCCTCGGAGTCCGTCACGGCCTTCTTGAACTTGCGCAGGATGTCCTCCGGCTTTTCCAGCATGTAGACGCAGCCGTTGGGGTCCTTGTCGGATTTGCTCATCTTCTTTTCCGGGCTGGTGAGGCTCATGACCCTGGCGCCCACCTGTGGGATATAGGGATCCGGCAGCTTAAAGGTATCACCGTAGATCCCGTTGAACCGGGTGGCGATGTCCCGGCAGATCTCCACGTGCTGCTTCTGGTCGCCGCCCACCGGCACCAGGTCTGCCTGGTACAGCAGGATGTCGGCGGCCATCAGGGCCGGATAGGTGAAGAGGCCGGCGTTGATGTTGTCGGCGTTCTTGGCGGACTTGTCCTTGAACTGGGTCATGCGGCTGAGCTCGCCGAACATGGTGTAGCAGTCCAGTACCCAGCCCAGCTGGGCGTGGGCAGGCACGTGGGACTGGACGAACAGCACGTTTTTCTCCGGGTCCAGGCCGCTGGCAATGTAGGCCGCCACCTGGGTCAGGGTATGCCGCCGCAGCTCAGCGGGCACCTGCCGCACTGTGATGGTGTGCATGTCTGCCAGCATGTAGTAGCAGTCATATTCGTCAGCCAGAGCCGCCCAGTTCTTGATGGCCCCCAGATAGGAACCCAGGGTCAGGTCGCCGGAGGGCTGGATGCCGCTCAGGATTCGTTTTTTCTGTACTTCGTTTTCCATTTTGTATCCACCTCAAATACTCAAGCTGCCAGGCATCTCTGCCGGATGGCGGCCGGTTTTCCTTATATCGAGATAACTATTATATTATACCATACAACATTATTCTGTGCAATCTTTGATTGCGCTCCCAGACGTTGCGTGTTACAATACCCCCATAACCGCAGCTGCTCTGCAAAGAGGAGGGATGGGACGTGCTCCCCAAAATCGGAATCCTGTGCGCCGGAGATGACGAGCTCGCGCCGTTCCTGCCTCTTCTGGACAGGCGCTCCGTCCGCCGGCAGGCCATGCTCACGATCTACGAGGGATGGATCTCCAGCGTTCCTGCCGCCGCTCTGTACAGTGGTGTCTGCAAGGTCAATGCGGCCATCGCTGCCCAGGTCCTCATTGACAGCTGCCGGGTGGAAGCCATCATCAATGCGGGCACAGCAGGAGGCATCGACCCATCCATCTCCATCTTTGATACCGTCATCAGCACAGAGACCGCCTATCACGATGTAGCTGAGGATATTCTCACGGAGTTCCATCCCTGGATGGACTCCATCTGGTTCCCGGGGGACCCCTTCCTGCTCTCCTTGGCCACCCAGGCGGCCCAGGACTCCGGCCGCCCCGTCCGCTTCGGGCGGATGGTGACCGGAGAAGCCTTTCTCTCTGGCCCTGGGACAGAGGCCGTGCGGTCCGCATTTCACCCCCTTTGCGCGGATATGGAATCCGCGGCCGTTGCCCATGTCTGCCATGCAAACGGCATCCCATTCCTCTCCATTCGCACCATCACCGATTCGGCCGACCGATCCGCCGCCGCCTGCTTTGAGGAAAACTGCCGCCGGGCTTCTGAAATCGCAGCCCAGGTGACCCACGCCCTGTTCAAACGCCTGGCCGCCGGCGGGCCCTGCTTGATTGCAAAAGGAGAACTGCCATGACGCATTTCTGCACCTGCCAAAACACCGCCTGCCGCTGCCATCCCTCCAACCATAGCCAGGGGTGCGATCTGTGCATTCAGAAAGAGCTGCGCAAAGGCGAGATCCCCAGCTGCTTTTTCAATCTGGTGATCCGGCCCGGGAAGACAGTGGAGGATTGTACCATGGCGGCCTTCGCCCGACGGGTGCTGGAGCGGGAGGCGGAGATGGCCGCCTCTGATAAACAGTAGCTGACCCCGGACAGAAAAACGGAGGGAGCGCATCGCGCTCCCTCCGCCTTCTTTTCAAAAACAGGGTCCGGGGCAGGCTCAGGCCTTGTGGTCGCAGCCCAGCACGTCCACGATCTTGTGGGCGACCAGCTCCTTGATAGCGGCCCGGGCGGGCTTGAGGTACTCGCGGGGGTCGAACTTGTCGGGGTGGTCGTTGAAGAACTGACGGATGGTGCCGGTCATGGCCAGACGCAGGTCGGAGTCGATGTTGATCTTACACACCGCGCTCCGGGCGGCCTGACGCAGCTGCTCCTCGGGGATGCCCACGGCGTCGGGCATCTTGCCGCCGTTCTCGTTGATCATCTTCACGAAGTTCTGAGGCACGGAGGAGGAGCCGTGGAGCACGATGGGGAAGCCGGGCAGGCGCTTGGTGACCTCCTCCAGGATGTCGAAGCGCAGCGGAGGGGGAACCAACTCGCCCTTCTCGTTGCGGGTGCACTGATCGGCGGTGAACTTATAAGCGCCGTGGCTGGTGCCGATGGCGATGGCCAGGGAGTCGCAGCCGGTCTTGGACACGAACTCCTCCACCTCCTCGGGGTGGGTGTAGTGGGACTCCTCGGCGGAGACCTTCACGTCGTCCTCGATGCCGGCCAGAGCGCCCAGCTCGGCCTCCACAACCACGCCGTGGTCGTGGGCGTACTCGACCACCTTCTTGGTGATTTCAATGTTCTCAGCAAAGGGCTTGCTGGAGGCGTCGATCATGACGGAGGTAAAGCCGCCGTCGATGCAGCTCTTGCAGGTCTCAAAGTCAGGGCCGTGGTCCAGATGCAGGGCGATGGGGATGTTGGGGCACTCGATGACGGCCGCCTCCACCAGCTTCACCAGATAGGTGTGGTTGGCGTAGGCCCGGGCGCCCTTGGACACCTGGAGAATCAGGGGAGCCTCCAGATCCCGGGCGGCCTCGGTGATGCCCTGGACGATCTCCATATTGTTGACGTTGAACGCGCCGATGGCATAGCCGCCGTCGTAGGCTTTTTTGAACATTT
>ERZ836939.1829-NODE-1829-length-22894-cov-4.304435_pt1 | contig 22894 bp, 18 predicted proteins | sample MGYA00519912_ERZ836939 | MGnify/ENA primary metagenome ERZ836939 (study PRJEB31850, sample SAMEA3708810) | human gut metagenome | biome: human gut; feature: human-associated habitat; material: faeces | place: China | collected 2014 ...
GATTTTAGAATGGGGTTAAATTTTAATGGATACATAGGTATATATATTAAATGTTTTTAGGTTTGGATACAAAAATACGGAGATTCTACGACTTTACCCATAGAATCTCCGTAAAAATCACTAGCTATTTGTGTGTTTTCAAAAAAGTGTATTAGTAGTCTGTATTGTTAGGGTCGAAGTTAGTCCAACCGTCCAGCCAGTTGTCATTTATACCGAATGCCCCGATGTAGTCTACCTTATCAAATCCATTGTCTAATAGAGCATTGTCGAATGAAGCGGCAGTCAGTACCGGGCTATTTGCATTCGGCATATAATTTACACCGATGCCGCGTCCGTCTTTAAAGTTCAGTTCATTCATGTCGGCAAGTACTTTATTTCCTTTTTGTGCTTTGAAGAAGCTGGAAGAATAGGACTCCTGACCGGCATCGATAATAGTTTTGTTTACTGCATCATAAAGCACGTCATCATACACTTTGTTGGCATCCGAACCGGTGACTGTCATACCGGCAAACCAAATATTTTGCAAATTGATAATGCCCTCTTGTGCTTGTTCTACCGTGTTTCCTTTCTCGCCGTCAATAATCAAACCGACAGGATATCCCACTGCTACAGAATTGAAGCAATTCAAACGGCTGGAACGGCGGATTTGCATCGCTGACTGGAACTTCCCGAGAGCTGAACCGTTATTGGGGTTGAAGCTGCCGGCATTGATATAGCTTTCATCATTGGTAAATCCGGCATCACGTCCGAGCGGGCCGATAAAAGTAATGTTACTGAATACTGCCGTTGTATAGGGAGAAACCAGAGAACCATCGGCACAGTTGTCCGATTCAAATCCGTTTGATTGTGATGTATCGGCAATTCTCGGATCGCGGATAGACAAGCCATATTGTACTTTACCGGAGAATCCGTTGTCTGTGTCGAATTCGTCATCCCAACCATTATAGGCAACCAGATATTTACAGTTTACAGAACCGCCGAACCATTCATAAGAGTCATCGTTGGAATAAGAAACCTGCAAGTGGTCAATGGTAGTACCGCTACCGACCGAGCCGAACGTAATGCCGTTGATTTCCTTATCTTTCATAAAGGGATAACCGGCAAACTCCACACGTACATAGCGGATGATACCGGAATTGTCGGAGTCATCATCCCCTCCGTGTTTAGTACGGGGCCCCCCTTCAATCTGCTGATTCAGCACACCTTGATTGTTCTTTGCCTTACCACAGATAATCAAACCGCCCCAATCACCGGGTTTGCGTTGTCCTTTCGGCATTTCAGAGGTAAATACGATAGGAGCATCCTGCTTTCCTTCGGCTATCAGTTTTCCGCCCGGTTCTATAATCAGGGCAGCTTGTGTGTCTTTATCACCTTTGATGACAGTTCCCGGTTCAATGGTCAATGTAGAACCTGCTCCCACATAAACCCATCCTTTCAACAGGTATGTACCTTTGGCAAGGGTCTGGGTTCCTTTGAATACAAATTCCTGGTCACCATTTCCTATTACTGTTCCTTTTTTGTTTTCAGACTTATCCTCATTGAACAACAAATGATCACACGTCTTGATTGAGCCTTCAGTTCCCCATACATAAGGCGTGTCCGTTGTCTCACCACCACTGTTTCCACCATTGTCGGGTTCGGAATCATCACTGCTGCAAGCAGCCAGGCTTCCCAGCATCATGGCCGAGAGAGCATAAGTCATAAACTTGTTTGTTTTCATTTTCATTTATTGGTTAGTTACTGAATGAAATATTTCTTGTTTTAAAAATTATAGCTTATGTTTACGTTGAAGCTGCGTCCCGGTTTAAACTGACGGGTTATTTGCTGCACTTCACCATTTCCTGTATTTTCAAATTGTTTGAAAGACACCTTTTCGGCCAGTACATCGCGGATAGCGGCTTTTACTTCCAGTTTGCCGAATTTCTTAGAGGCACTCAGGTCAATGGCATTAAGTGGCATTTCATATGAGTCGGGCACACGTACTTCGTTGCCTGCGCTGCCCAGGCTGCGCCCTACACCGATAATGCGTTTACCGATGCGGTTGTAGAGTATGGCGGCATTCCATCCGTTTTTGGGCTGTTGATAGAAGAGTCCCGCGTTGACCAGGTAGGGCGATTGCCCTTGCATAGGACGGTCTTCTTCTTTAGAACCGGGTTCAAAATTTACGTTACTTTTTATCAGTGCACCATTCATGCTGAGGCTGAAGTTTTTCATGCCGATGAAATCTAAATTTTTGCGTATATCCACTTCTACGCCATAATTATCGGCTCCTTTGGCATTGATATAAGAATAAATCAAGTCAGTACCTCCGGCTACGGTGTAAGTCCATTCTATCGGATTCTTGAATTTCTTATAAAATAATGATACGGAAATCAGCTCACCGTTACTGGGATAGTATTCATATCCCAAGTCAATATTATCAATATAAGCTGCTTTCAGGTCATAATTGCCTTGTACATTACTAGCCAAATCAAAGTCGTAATACACCGAAGAAGAGACTTCCCGGAATTCGGGACGGTTTACAGTACGCCCATACGACAATCTGAACTGGTGTTGCTCATTCAGACGATAGGCGGCATTAAGCGATGGAAAGAAATCATCGTAAGTGTAATAGACACTGGTCGGACTCTTTTCGTTCTTTTGTGTATTGCTGATTAATTCCATTCGGCTGTGTTCGAAACGGACGCCTGCGTATATGTTCCACTTTCCGAAAGGAAGATTTACACCGGCATAGCCTGCTCCCAACATATTGTTTCCTTCATAATTATTTCGCCAGTCCACTTGCTCCAGCAGGTATAATTTATCTTCTCCGTAATTTTTGTCCTGCATCAATTCGTCAGGCACATTCATCACACGGTAATTACTAGGTAAACCGTTCTTCCAACTGTAAATGAAGAGGCGCGTATTGTATTCACGTGTACGGTACTCCGTATATCCTCCCATCTTGAGTGTGGGAGTGAAATCACCGAATGCGAAATCATGCTGATAATTGATGTTGGCCGACAGGATGTGTTCATTCAGACGCGAGAACTCACGATTGATTTCATTCAGATTCTCTACTTCCAATTGATTGGTATCTGTGTTCAGTACCGTGTTGTACCGGCGGCGGTCGGGCATATTCCGGTTGGCATAAGAATATCCGGCACTCCAATCCAATTTATCCGTGTCACTCCATGTATGTTTTCCCGTAAACTGTCCGCTGTAGGTGGTACGGCTCTGGTAGTAATACTCTGCACTCTCTTCATAATCGCTCTGTGCATCCGTTCCCTTGCGATAAGTATAGCGGTCTTTTCCCAATTGGTTGAAGATATTCTTGAATTCATAACGGTTATTTCCGCTTGCCGGCACATAAGTGAGGTTCAACATGGCTCCCACACGTACATTGTGATTATATTGGTCATCCACTCCCTTGCGCAAATAGTTGGAACGGTCATGAGTGATGTCATAGGCACCATACAGATTATTATCCATATTCAGATATGTTTTGTAGGTATTGCTATAATTTACGGCTCCCAGCATAGCTAAAGTGCGACCGCTTTCACTCACCCAGCGATGGGCGATGTTCATGCTCAGGCTGAGGTCGGCAATAGGCTTGCGGTTCTTTATGCTCCAATCATTATTCAGTCCGTTGTTGAGCAAGTCGTAACCATTATTCATCGGTCTCAGTGTCGCGTTGATACCGCCATTCAAGCTACGCAATCCGTTGTCGAATCCCAAAAAGTCCGTACCGCTTCCTTTGTTGTATTGAAAGTTTTTAAAATGAGTCTGATCATTCATGCTTCCTCCTACTGAGATGTTAAACAGGTTACTGTTTGGAACATCCTTGGTATTAACTAAAATAAAGCCGCCACTGAAATCGGCAGGATATTCGGGAGCCGGAGATTTTACAACCAGCATATTGTCCAGTTGTGAGGAAGGAATGATATCGAAGGAGAAGGCGCGTGCGTCGGCTTCCGAACTGGGCACGGCACTGTTGTTTATCCACACATTGTTGTAACGTTGCGAAAGGCCGCGTACCATTACGAACTTTTCTTCAATGATACTGATGCCCGGCACACGGCGAATCACTTCGGAAGCATCCTTGTCTTGTGTCTTGGTAATTTGTTGTGCGGAGACACCGGTTTGCATCACCAGACTGGTGCGTTGCCGGGTAATCAGGGCATTTTCTGTATTCTTCTTGGCTTCTGCCACTACCACAACTTCTCCCAGTTGCTGGTTATCAGGTGCTAATGTTATATTTATTTCTGACATGCCATTGACAGATACCTCTAAAGTCAATGTTTTATAAGAAACATACGATACCATCAGTTTATATGTTCCGTTTCTTAATCCGGCCAGTTCGAAGTTACCGTCCAAATCAGTGATTGCTCCTGTAGTAGTGCCGCTTATTTGTATTACTGCACCGATTAGTGGTTCATTTGTCACTTTATCGGTCACGCTTCCTCGTAATACAGCCGCTTGAATAGATATGGCCAGGAATAAGAAAATGATTATAAGGCCAAACTCTCTCTTCTTTGTATTCATCATTCTTTAGCTTGTTTTTTTAATTCAGTGCAAAGGTCGGTTGTCGGTATTACATGAATGATACAGCTGCGTAATACTTTCTTTTCAAATGTATTTTAATACTGTTTCATTGTCTATTGAAGAGAAAGAAGTTAACTTTGCACGAAAATTATAATTCAATATTCTACTATTATGAGAAGTTTTGCATCCGACAACAATTCCAGTGTACATCCTCAAGTAATGGAAGCACTGATGGCGGCAAACACAAACCATGCTTTCGGTTATGGTGATGACCCTTGGACAGAAGAGGCAACCCGAAAAGTAAAAGAACAGTTTACACATCCGTGTGAACCGTTGTTCGTCTTTAATGGAACAGGTAGCAATACGATGGCATTGCAACTGATGACTCGCCCTTATCATGTTATATTTTGTGCCGACACTGCACATATTGCAGTAGACGAATGTGGAGCGCCAAGCAAGGCGACCGGATGCTTCATGCGCACTATCTCCACTCCCGATGGAAAACTGACACCTGAACTCCTGAAACCTTATATGATTAATTTTGGTGTGGAACACCATTCTCAACCGGGAGCAGTCTATATCAGCCAATGTACAGAACTCGGCACTGTTTATACTCCTGCCGAAGTACGCGCTTTGACAACGTTTGCACACGAACATGGTTTGTTACTGCACATGGACGGTGCACGCATCTCCAATGCTGCCGCAGCATTGGGAGTCAGTTTGGATGAGATATCGGGAGCTTGCGGAGTAGACACCCTGACTTTGGGGGGAACAAAGAATGGTCTGATGGGAGCTGAGTGTGTGGTGGTTTTTAATCCGGACCTGATGAAAGAAGCCCGTTATGCTCGTAAGCAGGCTTGTCAGTTGGCAAGTAAGATGAGGTATATATCTTGCCAATTCACTGCTTTCCTGACTGATAACTTATGGTTACGGTGTGCCCGACACGCCAATGAAATGGCTGCAAAACTTTCTGATGCCTTGCAAGCCATGCCGGATGTAACGTTTACCCAGCCGGTGGAAAGTAACCAGTTATTCTTTATTATGCCTCGTGAGAAAGAGGATAAGTTGCAGGAGTTTTATCATTTTTATTTTTGGAATGATGCAATGAATGAGATGCGTTTAGTCACTTCTTGGGACACAACGGACGAAGATATTGATTCACTTATCGAACGTATTAAATCGTTATAGACAATAAAAGAACGTTTCGTTCGGGTTTGTAATCCAAACACGTATTAGCGTATATTCAAATGATGCGCTAATACGTGTTTTGTTTTTAGTTGTCGATTGTTATAATGCGGTTTTATTTGAGACAAAAGACTTTCTATGTATATGCTTTTCCAAATGCTGTCCGCATAGGACTTTCATATAAGTTCTTCTTTTCAAAAATCTTGCATATCCTTTTTTTCTCTCTCTTTCAACTTATTAAAACAAAATTAGAGTCGGTTGAAATGTGAATGAAATTTAATGAATGCCTTCTTTGATAGAAAAATGATAATATAAATAATTGGAAATGAGGATATTTACGATGATTGGAAATTTTAACTAAAAGTGTATCTCTTAGTAAGAGATCTACCATTCCGCTGCAAAAATAAGCAAAGTTTTGAGAATTAGTACACTTTTACGCAAAAAAAATGGGTGTGAGCTCGAAAAAAGATTTTATTTTTTCATTCTTTAGCATTTTAAAAGTTAAAAAACAGTTCTTAATATATTGATAATCTGATGCTTTACTTAGGTCGGTGTATCTCTTACTAAGAGATACACCGATTTTCGTTTCGCGAATCTATATAAAAATGCTTGTAAATCCGCGTTTCGAGAGCCCGCAAACTAAGACAAAAGTAAAGGATAAGATATGGAATACCTGTTTCTAAAACGCAAAAAGAGCACCCTACGTTCCGAAAGGCAGAAAGACCTGCTTTTCAAGGCAGCCGAGCGTCATTGGGACGAACAGTTTGCCGGACAGGGAATAGTGGGCAGGAAAGTGGATTGCTATATATATAAATGTATCCTTTATCAATTGGAAATTCGTCAGGTGTTTTTGGATGCCACTCTTTCTTTGAAGAAATTGAGCGAGCTGGTCGATACGAATCAGACTTATCTCTCCAATGTAGTAAACAAGTATTTTGGGTGTAACTTGAAAGAACTTCTGAATACTTACCGTGTAGAGTATGCCAAGGAATTGCTTCGCAGTAATAAATGCTCGTTGGATAAAGTCCCGGAAAAGAGTGGGTTTACTTCCCGAAGTGCTTTCTATTCAGCTTTTAGTAAGATAGCAGGCGAATCTCCCAAACGTTATTTTTTGCATGAACAGAGGGATTTATGTGCCCAATCAATAACTAATATGTATAACCAATTTTAGTTTTTTTAAATTTATAAATTTAAAGTTTTTCTATTATGAACAAAAAGTTTTTAAGTGCAATCCTGTTCGGAGCCTTAATGGTTTCGTCAACAGGAACATTTGTGTCTTGTAAGGATTACGACGATGACATCGAGAACTTGCAGGGACAAATCACTGCAAATGCTGATGCAATCAAGGCTTTGCAGGATCTCGTTGGTAGCGGTAAGTATGTTACTTCAGTTGCAAAAACAGCTGACGGACATGGCATTACCTTTACATTCAATCAGGGTGATCCTGTAACTATCACTTTGGATGACGAAACAGGTAGTGGAGATGTTGTGAAGGTTGTAGATGGTATTTTGTATATCAACGATGAGCCTCAAGAACTGAAGGTTGCCACAAGCGAAACAAAACCATCTATCATTATGCAGGATGGTGTATGGGCTGTATTGCAGGAAGACGGAACCTACAAATCTACAGGTGTTCCCGTTTCTGGCGTTAGCGTTGCAGGTAGCGAAGCTGATGGATTTACACTGACTATCTTTGATAAAGACGGTAACAAACAGGAAGTGAAAGTTCCTTCTGCTTCTTCATTGGTAACTTCTATTGCTATTGCTGTGCCTGTTGTAGAAGATGAAGCTTCATTGCTTAATGAAAAAAATGTTGTGTATTATGGCAGCAAAGAATTGATTAATGTTTCAGAAGTTAAGTATCCGAAGGATGCAATTATTTCTGCATTAAATGAAGATGGTACAAGAGGTGTGGCTGTAAATGTTGTGGTTACACCGACTAATATTGATCCGACTGATTTGAAGTTCAACTTGGTAAATTCTGAAGGTGCTACCATCTTTGAAGAGGCTGTAGTTTCTACTCCTAAGGGTGCTTTGCAGAGAGCTGCTATGGACGGTGTTTATACTTTGCACTTTGCTCTTAAAGAAGGTGTGACAGTTGCCGATATTAAGAAAGGTAGTATTATCAGCCAAGATGACGCACTTGCTGTTGTTTGTGGTAAGGCTGCTACAGCTTTTGAATATAAAGCCGGTTTGGAAGATGCTGCTACTATTACTCAAGGTAAGACAACAGGTAATTATGAGGCTAAGGATAATACTTATGTGAAATTAGGTGAAACTTACAGCTTGTTTGGTAAAGGTTATGCTGCAGATCCTTCTGCAAATCCCAATGCCGCTGCTCAAGCATTCCTTACTACGTTGGAGGGTGTTTCAGATATTGCTTTGTCATTGGATGAAAACTTGAAATCTTTGTATGGCATTACTATCGATGGTACTAACTTCACTATCTCTAATGAAGCTGCTTATGGTAAAGAAATTACCTTTACTGTGAAATATACTAATAGTGCTTCAGTTGCCAAAAATAGTATTCAATCTGCAGACTTGAAAGTAACTGTTCAAAAGGCTGCTGTAACAGCAGGTGTTACTCTGAAGGCATCTCATGTATTGTCAACTGATAAGAATACTGTTTACTTGCCATTGGCTGACTTGGCTGCTTCTGTAACTGCTGCCGGTGATAAGATTGTATGGAATAATGCTAATGCATTCACTTATAAGACTGTTGCTAACAATACTCCTGCTGTCGGATTTGCGTTGACTTCTAGCAAGAAGTATGGTGCTACTCCGGCTAATTTGAAAATTGCTAAAGATACTGAACTGGGTGGCTTTACTTTAGTTAAATCAGATAAGAAAACTGATGCAACTAAGTTAAGTGAGGCAGCTTATTTGGCTATTACTGTTGACCCTGAACAGGAAAATGTAACTGCTGATGTTTATAGTGCTTTGATTCAGTTTGTTGTTATTGGTAATGATGTAGACGGTCAGTCTAAGACATTGACTTTACCTGCAACTGTAGAGTTGACATTGACTAACCCGACATCTGCTGTAAGCAGAATTCCGATGTACTTTGATGGTGATAAGCTGGCTGCTTATGGTGCTGTTCCGACCGGAGCAAATCTGTTGTATGATGTTAGAACAGCTTATAACAATGCTGATAAAGCAGAAAAATTTACTGTAACAGCAAAAGCAGACAAAGATGGATGGAATGTTCAGGAAGATAATCATTATATAGTTGAGATTCCTTTGGACAAGTTGTATACTGAAACTCAGAAGTTCGAAGTTTCTTATCAGCACTTTGCAGAGGCAATTAACAATGTTACTACTGAAACTATCTATATCACAGGCCAAAGCCCGATTAAAGATGGTACAATCACTGTTAGCAAGACTACTCTTGACCTTGCAACCGGTTCAGACTCATTCTTGAGCGCAGACGTTGCCGGTAAGGATGCATTCAACAAGGCATACAAGTTATTGAACTCATTTACTGCTGAAGTGCTGAATGCTGATGGAACTGTTAAAACAGCTGCTGCCGCTAAGGACGTACAAGATACAAGAATTGATGATATCAAATTGGTTGCTACAGGTGAAAATGCAGGTGCATTTGAGGTAACTTATGTTTATAAGAAGATTAAAGATGGTAAGCTTGTAAATGCAGAGGATACAGATGCTGATGCTAAATTGGTAGGTTGGACAATTGCTCTTAAACCGAACACAGCTATCCAAAACGGAGCTACTATCACATTCGACTTGAACATTACTGATAAGTGGGGTGTTGAACTTCCTGCTCAGAAAGTTTCTTTGACTGTGAAAAAATAATCATTCATCTTAATGATTAGCTAATATAAAAGGGCATCCTTCGGGGTGCTCTTTTTTTGTTTAAGCTGTATTTGATAGTATGGCGCAAATATATTTGTAAACATAGAGAGTCGCTTTCTTGTCCTGTCTAAATAGACAAAAATGTTTTCCACGAAAAAGTTGATAACAAGTTGCTTTCACACGTTTCACCCACTGAAACCCTTTATTCATCGGCTTTTTGCGTGAAAGAAGCTGTTGAGAGGAAATTTGTTGCTTTCACGCGGAAACCCCTATGAACAGGTGGTTTACGATATTTGTGAAACGTGAAAGGAAGTTTTATCAATTTTCTTTCGGGGTTCGGTTCATTCATTCAATCAGTAGGAAAACTCGGAAGAAAGTGTTTTCAAAAGGCGTTTTGCTCGTGTCAAAACACTTTGGTCTTTTCAAAAAAGTTGGTGGAGTTTTCAAAAAAGTTGGTGGAGTTTTTGAAAAAGTTGGTGAAGTTTTCTGAAAAGCTGGTGAAGTTTTTTAGACCTCTTGAGATTTTTCATCAACAATGGAGAGAGTTTTAGCAAATAATGGTAACAATCTTCATAAACAATGCCCATTATTGAGGGGGTATAAGATGGGGTTGTCAAAACGTGGATAATGTTATCGTCTGGTTTGTAGGGGGGAGGTTCGCTCGCCCGAAAACAGTTTGCTTTGTGTCTTCGGGCAGGCGACCCCTGCCTCTACAGCTGACGATTGGATAGGCCGGTTTGGTTTTGACACACTCCCTTTTCTTTCTCAATAAAGTGCAGCTGTATCGTTCAGCAGTTGGTAAATGCTGCTGGCGATGCCCAATATGAAGATGCCTGCCACACAAATCAACAAACAGGTACGCATGGCGATACCGGTTTTGAAGGTGGCGATTGGTTCATCATTGGGGGTAATGAACATAGCTTTTACAATCAGCAGATAATAGTAAAGTGAAATAATGGTGTTTACCAATGCAATAAACACTATCAGATAATATCCACTTTGGAAAGCTGCTGCAAATACAAAGAATTTACTGAAGAACCCGGCAAATGGCGGGATACCAGCCAAAGAGAAAAGGGCAAGTGTCATCACCATTGTCAGACGGGGATTGGTTTTGTAGAGTCCGTTGTAATCTTCGCGCTCAACCATTCCGTGGGTGTGTTGCTCGATGGCGTTGATTACCCCGAATACGGCAAGATTGGCTGCAATGTATACAATGATATAATAAACTAATGACGCCATTCCCTGCGGAGTGCCTGCCAGGACTGCCAGCATGATATATCCTGCCTGTGATATACTGCTGAATGCCATAAAGCGCTTTAAGTTGCTTTGGCGGATGGCAAACAGGTTGGCAATGGTGATGGTAGCGACAATGACCACGCACAGCATTTCACTCCATTGGGCGGTCATGGAACCGAATACTTTGACCAAAATGGCCATCAGCGCAAAGGCGGCTGCACCTTTCGAGATAACCGACAGGTAAGCGGCAACTGTGGTAGGCGCTCCCTGATAGGTGTCGGCAGTCCACAAATGGAAAGGTACAAGGCTCAACTTAAAGGCCATACCGGAGAAGAAGAATACCAATGCCAGTATTTGAAGCGGGCTTCCGGTGATGCCGGCAGGGATGTCCTCGAAATAGAGCGTACCTACGGTTCCGTAAATCATTGAGATGCCATAGAGGAATATACCGCTGGAGAAGAGGGCGGATAAAATGAATTTTGCTCCGGCTTCTGCACTGTGGCCTTTGTATTTGTCGAAGGCAACGAGGCATGCCATAGGAACGGTAGCCAGTTCCAGACCTAAAAAGAACAGAAGAAAGTGACCTGCGCTCACCATGAAGTACATTCCCAGTAACGTGCTCAGTGTGAGTGTATAGAATTCTCCCATTTTGTGACGAGTGTCCGAACGACGCAGCCAATGGGTGGATTGCAGGAATACAAGGATAGTGCCCAAAGTGAGAACACTTTTCATGATGGAGGCCATCGGAGTGGAATGATACATCCCTCCGAAAAGGATGACTTCATCGGGCCATATATTGGCAAGTAACTCAATTCCCAATAGGGCGCAGGCCAATGGGCGTAACCAGTGGCGAAGACGCACGGGAAGGAAAAGGTCGAGTACAAACATCAACAGAAATACGGCGGTGAGGCTCAGCTCCTGATGCATTTGCAAAATAGATGTAATGTCCATAATCGTATGTTATTGTATTAATTGAGTGATAATCGGTTCTACACTGTTACTAATCAGGTTGCTTATCCAGAATGGGGCAAGTCCCAGTCCGGCTACGCAGGCTATCAGGAAGATTACTGCCACTCTTTCATCCCAAGTTGCATCGGTAAGTTTCAGATGGTCGGGGTTCAGTACCTTGCCATATAGAATCTTACCTACTACACGCAGAATATAAACCGCAGTAATCACGATACTTGTCGTAGCTATCAGCGTGCATACACGGTGGAAGGTATCGTTGTTTTGGAACGAGCCGACAAAGACGGTCATTTCTGCCACAAATCCACTCAATCCCGGCAACCCCAGATTGGCAAGACCCGCAATGACATAGCCCACAGCCAGAAAAGGCATGATTTTCATCAGTCCTCCCATCAGGCGTACATCGCGTGTATGGGTGCGGCCGTAAATCATACCGATCAGGGCAAAGAACAAAGCTGTCATCAGACCGTGGCTCAGCATTTGGAGGATGGCTCCCGTACAACTGGTGCGTGTCATCATCAGAAGAGCGAAAAGCACCAGTCCGCAATGCGATACGGATGAATAGGCATTGATATATTTCAAGTCGGTCTGTACCACAGCGCTGAACGCACCGTAAACCACAGAAATGGTGGTCAGCACGAGGAATACATCACCCCACATGGCTGCTCCTTCGGGCATCAGATACATGGCAACACGAAAACAGCCGTAGCCTCCCAACTTCATCAGCACACCGGCATGAAGCATACTGACGGCAGTCGGAGCAGATGCATGGCCGTCGGGACTCCATGTGTGGAATGGGAATAGTGCGCCCAGCACACCGAATCCCAGGAAAATAAGCGGGAAGAACAGGTGCTGCATCGTATCGGGAATATGTAGTCTGGCTATCTCGAGCAGATTCATTGTCTCGCCTCCTGCTCCATAGAAGATACCCAGAATACCTATTAGCAGGAAAGCAGAACCGCCCATCAGCATCAGGGTAAGTTTCATGGCTGCATATTCTTTACGGCCGCTTCCCCATATACCAATCAGCAGGTACATCGGGATAAGCGCTACTTCATAGAACATAAACATGGTGAACAGGTCTGTCGAGATAAAGAATCCGAACACTCCCAAACTCAGCAGTGTGAACCATAGGAAATACTCTTTGGTGAGGGGCTGAAGTTTCCATGATGCAAATGTTCCGGTGAAGACAATGATAGCGCTCAGTAGTAACATGGCTACGGAGATACCGTCCACTCCGATGGAGTAACATATATGTAAGGGGGCATACCAGGATATACTGTCGGTAAACAGCATTTCTTCCATGGCACCGGCTTGGCGGAGTCCTATATAATCAATGGTGAGGTAGACAGACAGTGCCAGCAGCAGGGAAGCTCCGGTAACCATCACGCCACGTACTTGATTGACGCTGCGCGAAGCCCAAAGCCCCGCGAGCATCAATAAAGGAACTATGATGAAAAAACTTAGTATGTTCATTTGTATACTTAATTATTCGTTTGGCTGGTTAAACTAATAGTATCAGCGTCAGTATCAAGGCTCCTGCGAGGAACCAAATACTGTATTGCTGTACATTTCCGCTTTGCATATCACGTATCTCATCGGCTGTGGCGTGGGTGCTCCAGGCGGTGAAGTTGAAGAACTGGTCGATGACGTGACGGTCCCACCATGCTATCGGAGTACTGATACACCGGAATATAATCTTCTTGGTGAAGAACATCCAGACTTCGTCCATGTAGAAGCGGTGATAGGCAGCTGTGTGCAAACGGCTGAAGGTGTGTGCCAGCTTGTCGGCGACAGGCTGTTTGGGACCTGCATACATCCATGTGGCAAGACCGATGGACAACAGTGCAATAATGATACTTGTTGTGGCTACCTGCATATCCAGGTGGATGGTATAAGCCTCTCCGTTGCTGCTGATTAAATTACCGAACGGGATGAATCCCGCCACACAGGTCACGGCTGCCAAAAACAGTAATGGGAAAGTCATGGTAAGCGGTGCTTCATGCGGAGTATGTGCAGCGTGGAGGGTTTTGTTTTCCGTGCCCCAGAAAATGCCATAATACAGACGGAACATGTAGAATGCGGTCATCGCAGCTATACCTGTCATTATCCAGCCCATGACCGGGCTGAACCGGAAGCAGGCGGTCAGGATTTCGTCTTTGGAGAAGAATCCCGAGAAAGGCCAAATGCCCGAAATGGCAAGGCAGGCTATCAGAAATGTGATGTGGGTGACAGGCATGTATTTGCGCAACCCGCCCATCGCGCTCATTTCATTGCTGTGTACGGCATGAATGATGCATCCTGCCCCCAAGAAGAGTAATGCCTTGAACATGGCGTGAGTGAACAGATGGAACATGGAGGCCATGTAGCCCAATCCTCCTTCGTGGGGATTTATTGAGGTGCAAACGCCCAAGGCAACAATCATAAAGCCTATCTGTGAAATGGTGGAGAAAGCAAGTACACGTTTGATATCGCTTTGCACACAGGCTACACTGGCAGCATAGAATGCTGTGAAAGCACCGATGTAGGCTGTCCAGTGGAGTACTTCGGGGGCGGAACCGATGAACAACGGGAACATACGGGCTACCAGATATACACCGGCTACCACCATGGTGGCGGCATGAATCAGGGCACTGACCGGAGTAGGGCCTTCCATGGCATCGGGCAGCCAGATGTGTAATGGGAACATGGCGCTTTTTCCGGCTCCGCCGACAAACATCAGCCCCAATGCCAGTGGAATCATTGTTCCTGCTGCAACCAGAGCGCTTGCGGCAGGAGTGAAAGAGAATGTTTCTGCGTAGTAGCCGTAGATGAGGATACCAATCAGAAAACCGAGGTCGGCAAAACGGGTGACGATAAATGCTTTTTTGCTGGCTGCGATGGCTTCTTTCTTGGTATAATAGAAACCGATGAGCAGGTAAGAGCTGACGCCCACCAATTCCCAAAAGACGTACATTTGGAAAATATTGGTTGCTACTACCAGGCCCAGCATTGACATGGTGAAAAGACTCAGAAAAGCATAATAGCGCTGGAAGCCTTTTTCACCTTTCATATAGCCGAAGGAGTAGATGTGTACCATCAGTGACACGGTAGAAATCACAACCAGCATCATGATGGAAATAGGATCGAGCAAAATGCCCATATTGATATGAAGGTCGGCTGTGAACGGCAACCATTCAAAGTTGTAGGGCATGAGGGTGGGGAAGGTGCCTGCTGCCGTACGGCCGCCTGTGAAATAGTGAAAGGCGGTGAGGTAGGAAAGCAATGCCACTCCTGTCAGTGAAGCTGTGCCGATGGCACCTGCCACGCTGTTCTTCATGCGCATACCTGCCAGTCCCAGTATCAGAAAACTGAGGAAAGGAAGGATGAGGATTAGAATAGTATATTCCATAATCAATTTTTCATTTCGTTTAAGTTCTTCACTTGTATGTTTCGGATGTTACGATAGATATTGATGATAATGGCAATAGCTACCGCTGTTTCCGCAGCACTCACTCCGATGGCGAACAGGGCGAAGAACACTCCTTCCAGTTCGTTGGGGAAGAGGTAGCGGTTGAACACGGCGAAGTTGATATCGACGGAGTTCAAAATCAGTTCCACACTAATCAGCATGGCGAGCAGGTTGCGGCGGGTAAAGAAGCCATAGATGCCTGCAAACATCATAAAGGTGGAAACCACCAGGTAATATTCCATGTGTACCATAATCAGACTTATCTTTTACGTGCAATCATTATACCTCCCACAATACAAGCCAGCAACAATATGCTGATGACTTCGAAAGGCAGTACATATTGATATTTTCCCATTCCCATCAGGGTGTGGCCGATGGTCTGCACATGCAGTTCGCCGGGAGTGAAGTGGGAGGGGAGAAACTCGTTTTTCAACATAACAAACAGGCAGATGCCCAGCCCGGCAAGGGTGGAAACAACTCCTGCCACCATTTTACCGTTTTTCAGCCGTTCGGACTTGTCTCCTTGTGAGGAGGTCAGCAGAATACTGAAAACATAAAGTACCGTGATGCCGCCGGCATAAATCAGCAATTGGACGGCTCCCAAAAACGAATAATTGAGCTGGAAGTAAATGCCTGCCGTGCCGAATAGTACAAACAGCAAATAGGTCGCTGCGCGCAGAATGCGTGATGTGGTGACCGCCAGTACCGAACAGACAGCGATAAACAATGCCAGCACAATGAATACAATTAGTTGTAGTGTCATAATATCGTTTGTTTTTTTATTTCTTATTCAGGGTGAGAACCAATTTGCTGCGGTCGAACACTGCATTTTCAAATTCCGTATCAAAACAGATGGCATCGTGCGGACACGCATTGACGCAGAGTTGACAGAACATGCAGGCGCCCAAATCATATTCATATTTCACCAATGTTTTTTTCTTCTTACCTGTTTCTTCATCAGTCTGTGTTTCGCTGGTGATATGAATGGTGTCGTTGGGACAGGCCATTTGGCAAAGCCCGCAGGCAATACATTTATTGTTCCCGTTTTCGTCTGCCGGCATGACGAGACGCCCGCGAAAACGGGGAGAGATTTCCAGTGTAGCACGGTTCTCGGGATACTGCTCGGTTACTTTCGGAGTGAAAAATTCCCGTCCGGTGATTTTCATTCCGGTGAGCAGTGTACCGATACCGTGCAACAGTCCTCCTATATATGAACGTTTTTCTTCTTTCATTAGAAATGCAATTTAAATACAACAATAATAACCATCAGCAACAAATTGCAAAGACCTATCGGTACCAGGTATTTCCATTCCAGTGTAAGAATCTGGTCGATACGTAAACGAGGGAAAGTCCATTTTATCCACATCAGCAGCCAGACAATAAAGAATGACTTTGCAAAGAACCATACAAATCCGGGAATATAGTCCATGACGGTATTGAAGCCGTCCAAGCCGGGAATATGCAACGGCATCCAGCCGCCCAGGAAGATAGTGGCAGCTACTCCGGCAATAATGAACAGGTTGACAAACTCTGCCACATAGAATAAACCGAAGTGCATACCCGAATATTCGGTGTGATATCCGGCTGTCAGCTCACTTTCGGCTTCGGGCAAGTCGAATGGACCACGGTTTACCTCTGCATTGCCGGCTATCAGATAGATGATAAAGGCAATCATTGCCGGGATATGGCCTTTGAAAAGGAACCAGCCGTCGGCCTGGCGTTCTACGATTTCCGAAAATTGCATGGTATCGGTCAATACGACAATGGTGAGAATGCTCAGTCCGACAGACAGTTCATAACTGATCATCTGTGCACCGCTTCGCATGGCACCGATTAGTGAGTACTTGTTGTTGGAACTCCATCCGGCAAGCAGGATACCTACTACACCGATGCTGGAGGCTGCCATCAGGAAAAAGATGCCGACATTGAAGTCGAGCACTTCCATCCCTTTGCTGAAAGGCAAACAACTGAATGACAGGATAGATGCCAGTATCACAATATAGGGAGCGAGGTTATAAAGGAAATTGTCGGCGTGACGAATGGTGATGATTTCTTTTATCAACATCTTGAATACATCGGCAAAGACCTGTATGGTGCCCCAAGGTCCTACACGCATCGGTCCCAGGCGACATTGGAATGCTGCACAGACTTTTCGCTCCATGAATATCATAATGATAGCAATCACTGCGTAGGCAAGCATGATGCATACGCCGATAGCCACACACTCTATAAATACCGCCAACCCTTCGGGCATGAAGGAGGTAAGCATTGAGTGTATCCATTGGGTTACTATACTAAAATCAAACATATATTATTTCGTTTCGTTTTATTATTAATCTTATCTGTCTATGTCCGGTACCACGTAATCCACTGTTCCGCCGATGGCAATGAGGTCGGCTATCTTGGCACCGCGGCACATGGTTTCCATTGCCGAAACCAATGGCAGTCCGGTGGCACGGAACTTCAGACGGTAAGGATATTTATCTCCACGACTTTCCAAAAAGACGCCGAACTCTCCACGGCTGCCTTCCACCGCAGCATAATAAGAACCTTCGGGCACACGGATAATCGGTTTCATCTTTTGCTGAAATGCTCCTTCAGGAATATTATCAATCAACTGTTCGATGATGTTCATACTTTCCATGATTTCTTCCATACGTACCATGTAGCGTGCGAATGAATCGCCTTCGGTATGGACAATTTCCTTGAAGTCGACTTTTCCATACATAGAGTAGGGATGGCGTTTGCGAGTATCGCAGGCCCAACCGCTGGCGCGCCCTGTTCCCCCCGTTGCACCGAAAGAGATGGCGTCTTCGCGACTGAGCACTCCTACACCTTTCATACGTTCCTGTGCGATGACATTGCCGGTGAAGACTTCATGATACTCTTTTAATGTCGGACGGAGATAAGCGATAAAGTCTTTTACCTTTTGCACAAAGTCCGGCGCGATATCGGCCTGCACACCGCCGATGGTATTATAGTTCTGGATTAAGCGACCGCCGGTGGTTGCTTCGAAGATGTCCAGAATCTTTTCGCGGTCGCGGAATCCGTAAAAGAAGGCAGTTAGCGCGCCTAAGTCCATGCACAGACAAGAAAAGAAAAGCAGATGTGAATCAATGCGTTGCAGCTCGTCCATGATGGTGCGGATATACTGTACACGTTCACTCACTTCCACACCCATTGCCTTTTCGATACACATGCAGAGTGCATGGCGGTTTTGGTGTGCGCCCAAATAATCCAACCGGTCGGTTAAGGCGAGTGTTTGGGGATATGTCAGACTTTCGCACATCTTTTCGATGCCGCGGTGGATATATCCGCAGTGTACATCCAGTTTCTTTATAATCTCACCTTCCAGTGACACGCGAAAGCGGAGCACTCCGTGAGTTGCCGGATGCTGCGGACCTATATTAATAATGTATTCATCTTCGTCGAAGATGGTTTCTCGTTTTTCAATTACGCTGCCGTCATGCTGTACTTCCATGTATTGGGTGGTATCGACCGGCTCTTCGTTGGTCATCCGCAGCGGGTTGAGGCTTTCGTCATAATCTTTGCGAAGCGGATGGCCTATCCAGTCTTCACGCAGGAACAAGCGGCGCATGTCGGGGTGTCCCACAAAACGGATGCCGAAGTAATCATACACTTCACGCTCGTTGAATTCTGCGCCTTTCCAAATATCGCAGACTGTAGGCAATTCAGCTTTCTCGCGGTTGGCAGTGACAGCTTTAATTACTTTGTTCTCGCCGGTAGCTGTCTTTTCCAGATGGTAGACTACTCCCAATCCTTCTTCTCCCCAGTCCATTCCGGTGAGTGAACGCATAAAGTCATAGCCTTCCGCGCGTAACTTTTGCATCTCGGTGCGGAGTTCGTTAGGTTCTATTTTGATAATATCATCCATAAGTTATTCCTTTTGGGGTTCTTCTTCCTTGCGGTTTACTCCGCCAAAGAATTTTTCCAGTTTTACTTTACGTTGCAGTTGCATCATGCCATATAATAAGGCTTCGGGCCGTGGGGGGCATCCGGGAATATAAACGTCTACCGGTAATATTTTGTCAACTCCGTTCAGCACATGGTAGGATTTTTTAAACGGACCTCCGCTGATGGCGCATCCGCCCACTGCAATCACATATTTGGGGTCTGCCATTTGGTCATAAAGACGTTTTAATACCGGTGCCATTTTGTAATCATATCTGCCTGGCGCGGACTGGCGCGGGCTACTTCAAACCCGAAACGGGCAAAGTCATACCGGGCAGCACCGACTGCCATAAACTCAATTCCGCAGCAACTGGTTGCAAAGGTAAGCGGCCACAGCGAGTTGCTGCGTCCCCAGTTGATAAGGTCGTCCAAACAACCGATAAGTACTTTTGTACCTCCTTCATTAAGTTGTTTGACCATGTTCTCCAGATACTCATTATCTTTGAAATCTTCATAAGAGATAGATTTTATGACCGGTTTCTTTATTTCCATTCCAATGCTCCTTTCTTCCAGGCGTATGCCAGGCCTAATATGAGTACTACAATAAAGAAGAAGATGCTGACTAAACCGTACACTCCTAAATCCTGAACGACTGCCGCCCACGGAAAGAGAAATACCGTTTCAACATCAAACATGAGAAATAGAATGGCAAACAGATAGTAACCTACCTTAAATTGCATCCATGACTGTCCCCGAGTGGGGATACCACATTCGTAAGCCTCTCCTTTTTGCGGATTGTACGAACGGGGAGAAATGGCACGGGCGATACCCAAAGCCACGGCAACCAGTGCAATTGCCGTCAGGATAACGACAACTAATAATGTAAAATACATATCTAAACTTTTTTTTGATTAGACAAAAAGTGAATGAACACAAAGCCCACTTACATAACGCTTAATGCAAGATACTTTGTTTTGGCTTTTAGCTTGAAGGCTTTATAAAATTAAATAATGATTCGCCGTAGTGCATAGATATAGTAATCCACGGCATGCGAGTAATGTGAAATGGATGAATGAAAATGTATGTTGTTTGTTTGTAGCTCTTGTTTCCAGAAATCATTCAGTGTAGCAAGCAGACGGAGAGCACATTTGGATTTGGAAGTCAAATCCGGATTGTCAAGAGCAATTGCTACTTGTGGCATATCGGCAAAACGGTTGATAAACAGGAAATCCATGGTCTTTTTACACGGACTTTGTGTTTGCTGATAAGAAGAGGTTACGTTTGATTTCTGAAAGAATGAACTCTTTACTGACGCATACTCTTCTTGTCCCGCTGTTGTTATCAAGAGCAGGAAAAATAAAAGAGAAATAAAGATCTTCAGTATATTGTTCATAATGATGATTTTTATTTAGAGGTCGCAAAGTTAGCCATAAATTTGGAATTCTATCATTATAAATTGTTTTTTTTCTCTTCTCGTGAATGGAGAGGGATTTCCGTACTTCTTAGTGTTTCTTCCAGAATCCGGGAGTAAACAACAGTAAGACGGTAAATAACTCCAAACGGCCGATGAGCATAAGTAACGCACTGATCCATTTGGCCATATCGGGTAATCCGCTCCATGAATAAGAAGGTCCGCACTTGCCTATACCCGGTCCGACATTGCCTAAACTGGAAATTACGACACTGTATGCTTCTTCAAATCCTACTCCTAATATCATAAGCAATAGCCAACCAATAAAGACAATAGCTATATAAAGGAAAGTAAATGCCAATATAGCCGATTTGGTTGTAGAAGAAATTACCTGACGGTTGATGCGGACCGGCAAGACTGCATTAGGATGGATGATTCGTTTGAATTCGTTTCTTGATACACGGCTCATGATGGCAATACGAATACATTTTATACCTCCGGAAGTGGAGCCTGCACATGCTCCGAAAAGCATGATGATGCACATCAATGTCCATAGTACCGGAACCCAGGTCATGTAATCAGCAGAAATAAATCCGGTGGTGGTCTGTAATGAGACTACTTGAAAAATAGCTTTCCGGAATGATTCTTCTATTCCCATCGGGCTGGTAAGAACCAGTGTGACGGTGGTGAACAGGGTAAAACAACCTACAGTGCCCAAATACCAATGGAACTCGGTATTCTCAATCAACCGTTTGAACTTTCCTTTCAGAAAGAATAGAAACAGCAGGGTAAAGTTGATACCCGACAAAAACATGAAAAGCGTGATTACATATTCTATATAGGGAGAATGAAAAGCAGCAATGCTGTTTTGCTTGGTAGAATATCCGCCTGTAGCAGTAGTTGTTAATGAATGGCACACGCTGTCGAACACATCCATTCCACCCAGCAGTAATAAGAATACTTCTGCTATGGTCAGTCCCAAATAAATGCTCCAAATCCATTTGGCGGTCACACCGATACGGGGATGTACCTTGTCATGGGTGGGACCTGTAGCTTCGGCTGCAAATAGCTGTACACCGCCTACTCCGAAAATGGGTAACACGGCGATGGTAAAGAATACAATCCCCAGCCCTCCAATCCATTGGGTCATGCTTCGCCAGAAAAGTAATCCGTGGGGCAATGATTCGATATTATCCAGAATGCTTGCTCCGGTAGTGGTGAATCCCGACATGGTTTCAAAAAAGGCATCGGTGATGCTGGGAATGTATCCGCTCAGATAAAACGGCAACATTCCGAACAGGGAAAAGAAGATCCAAGCAAGGGATACTACTACATAGCCATCGCGACGGCTGATTTTCCTTTCGGCGTTCTTTCCGAAGATAGAGAAAACAATACCTGCCCCTGCTGTGATAGCAGCGGAAGAAAGGAATGCGGTTAAATCTGTTTCCTTATAATATATGGCGAGTAATGCGCATAAAATCAAGAATCCCGCTTCAATGAAGAAAAGGGAACCCATGATTTTGCATATCATTTTAGAGTTAATCATCAGTTGAAGAATTTTTCTGCTTTCTTAATCATCATTCCCAAACAGAATACCACTACATGGTCTTCCGGTTGGATGATTGTATTACCTGTTACCAAGATACCTTCTCCATTTCGGATTAGTCCGCCGATGGTAACCCCTTTGGGAAGTCCCATGTCCTTAATGGCGTCTTTTGTAATACGTGAACCGGCTTTTACTGTAAATTCGGCAACATCTGCATTGGCAAAAGTCAGACATTTTACATTGGATACGTCGGCATCCAGCATCATTTGGTAAATATGGCTGGCAGCAATCATCTTTTTATTGATGACCGTGCCGATATCCAGACTTTCTGCCATACTGATATAATCAATGTTTTCCACCTCGGCAACCGTCTTGGTAACACCCATTCTTTTGGCGGCGAGGCATGCCAGAATATTTGTTTCCGAATTATCTGTCAATGCGACAAATGCTTCGGTGTTGCGAAGTCCTTCTTCCAATAGCAAATCCATATCCCGACCATCTCCATTGATAATCATGACTTTATCGTCTACTACTTCTGTCAGCCGGTTACAGCGGTTGATATCGTTTTCGATTATTTTGACCTGCATATATTCAGGTACATATTGGGTTGTACGGACGGCTATACGGCTGCCTCCCATGATCATTACATTACGCACATCGGCATAATTTTCCTTTCCGGCTATTTTACGGATATAAGGAATATATTTTTTTGTAGTGGTAAAATAAACAATATCATGTAGCTTGATAGTATCATCTCCACGTGGGATAATTGTTTCATTGCCCCTTTTTATCGCTACAATGTGGAATGGAATATTACGTCCGCCCAGTTCGTGCAGAGGCACATTCAGAA
>ERZ836939.1830-NODE-1830-length-22875-cov-6.335802_pt1 | contig 22875 bp, 12 predicted proteins | sample MGYA00519912_ERZ836939 | MGnify/ENA primary metagenome ERZ836939 (study PRJEB31850, sample SAMEA3708810) | human gut metagenome | biome: human gut; feature: human-associated habitat; material: faeces | place: China | collected 2014 ...
CCCATAAGGGCAGCGCGACCGTGAACGCCGTCGTGGAGAAAAAGGAAGTCACCGTCACCGCCGGCAGCTACAAGGTGAGCAAGACCTATGACGGCACGACCAACGCAGGCACCGCCACCGGCGAATTGAACGTCACCGGCATCCTCTCCGCCGACAGCGGCGTGACGGTCAAGGTTACGCCCGTTGCCTACACCAGCGCCAATGTGGGCGGCCAGACCAGCATGAATGTCAGCATTGCGCTGGACGGCACCGGAAAGGATAACTACAAGATCAAGAACGGTGCAACTACTGTTTCTGTTCCCTGTGAGGTCACCAGGGTAATGCTGACCGTGGAAGGGACCGGCACCGCTTCCGGTACTTACGGAGACAAGCTGAGCGGGCTCACCGTCTCCGGCCTGACCGCGAAGCGGAACGGTACGGCGGTGCTGGGTACATGGAGTCTTACCGGCAACACGGTCCCCAACGTGGGCGACAACGGAACATACACCGCGACCTTTACCCCGGAAAGCGGCGTGGACAACTATGACGCGCTGACGAAGGACGGGGTCACACTGAATATCACCAAGGCGGCCTACGGCAACCAGTCCGTCTCCGGCTCCGCCAAGTACGGCACGACCGGTTCCGTGGATCTGAGCCGCTATCTGGCCGCGGGCGGCAGTTTTGGAACAATCACCACAGCAGATAGCGAAAAAGTCCTCAGCGGCGATCCCGTCATGGAGGGCAACTCCCTGAAGTTCATCTTTGTGAACGACGCGAGCAAGGCCAATAAAATGGCCACCATCACAGTTCCTGTAACCGGCGCGACCAACTATGAGAGCTATACAATCATCGTAACGGTTACCGTGAACGACAAGACTACCCCTGTGGTCACCGCTCCTACGGCCAAGACCAGACTGGTCTACAACGGCGCAGATCAGGTGCTGATTGATGCTGGCTCTGCCACTGGTGGTACCTTGCAGTACAGCCTGGCCTCTGGCAGCGGCTACAGCACGGAGCTTCCCAAGGTCAAGAACGCCGGTACTTACACTGTGTACTACAAGGTCATCGGCAACGATGGCTATGCGGATGTACCGGAGAACAGCGTCAGCGTCTCCGTCGCAAAGCGCGCGATCAGCGTCAAGGCAGACAACAAGAGCATGACCGCGAACGGAACACTCCCCACCTTCACCGTGACCTACGGCAACTTTGCCTCCGGCGACAGCGAAGCTACTGTGATCGAAACGAAAGCAACTGCTTTCTGCACGGCGGACGGCACAAGCACCGGCTCTTTCCCCATCACTGTGAGTGGGACGACTGCACTGAAATCCGGCATGGATACCAATTATGAAGTCGGAACACCTGAAAGCGGTACCCTGACCGTCAACCCTCGCTCCTCCGGTGGTGGCGGCGGCTCCAGCAGCTCCGGCGGCGGCTCCTCCTCTGGTGGTTCGGGCAGCAGTGGCGGCTCCTCCTCCGGCGATTCTGACGATTCCGACAACAATGATAACACCAACCAGCCGGAGGACAAGCCTCAAGCCCCTGTCACCGGTGAAACCAAACCCATACAGCCGGATAAAAACGGCAATGCGGCAGTGGACAACAGCTCTGTCCAGTCCGCCATCGACAAGGCCAAACAGGATGCGAAAAAGAACGGCACCACAGAGAACGGGATTGCCGTTACCGTTCCCATCACCCAGACGGCAGGCCAGACCTCTTTTAACGTGACCATCAAGGCACAGACATTGGATCTGATGGTTAAAGAAAACGTCCGGCAGTTTACCGTTGCAACAGATCATCTGGTTTCGGTTAATATCGGGCTGGACACTCTGAAGCAGCTGGATAGCGTCTCCGCTGGTGGGGACATCATTCTCCGGGCAGATAAGGTGGATGCCCTGCGCTCCACCGAGGCCAAAGCCGCTATCGGCACAAGACCGGCCTACGATCTGTCGCTGGTGTATCTCTCCGGCGGCAAGGAGACGCCGATTACCAGCCTGAATGGACATACCATCTCGGTGCGTTTGCCCTACACACCGGCAAAGGGTGAGCAGACAGGTAATCTCTATGCAGTCTATGTGGACGATGCGGGAAAGGTGGAATGGATCACCAAATCCAGCTACGATGCCAGACAGAAAGCGGTTGTCTTTGAAACCGGTCATTTCAGCATCTACGGCATCGGCTACAAGAACCCTGCCCCGGCTTTCACCGACATTACCGGCCATTGGGCTGCGGACAACATCCTCTTTGTTGCCAGCCGAGGACTGCTCTCCGGCACAAGTGACACCACCTTTAGTCCCAACACCGGCATGACCAGAGGAATGTTCGTCACCGCCCTGGGGCGGCTGGCAGGCATCAACCCGGACAGCTACAAGACCGGGAAATTCACCGATGTGAAAGCCGACGCTTACTATGCGCCTTATGTCAACTGGGCGGCGCAGACCGGCATTGTGGAGGGCGTTACTGCCATCACCTTTGCGCCGGATACCAACATCAACCGGGAACAGATGGCGGTCATCATGGTAAATTACGCCAAAAAGTTGGGCTATGATCTGCCCCGGACCTTAAAGGCTGTGACCTTTGCGGACAACGCAAACATCAGCAGCTGGGCGAAGGATGCGGTCAGGGCCATGCAGCAGGCGGGCATCCTGGCCGGGAAGAATGGAAATAAGTTTGACCCCAAGGGAACCGCTACCCGCGCCGAAGTCGCCACCGTCCTGCGGCGGTTTGTGGAAATCGTCATTGACCCGCAGACCGCAAACGGCTGGCAGCAGAATGACAGCGGCCAGTGGAGCTATTACAGAAATGGGAAGCCAGTGAAGGGCTGGCTCTCCGATGACCAGAAGTGGTACTGGCTGGATAAGACGACCGGAACGATGTTTGCCGGCGGCTGGAAGCAGATTGACGGCAAGCAGTATTACTTCTATGCCGATGGTTCTATGGCGGTAAATACCGTCATAGACGGCAAGACCATCGGTGCGGATGGAGCCAGAAAGTAGTTATTCTACCTGCAAACCAAGAATTAAAACAGGAGGGGCATTCCAAACGACACGGCTCTGCTGGAATGCCCCTTCTACAATAAAAGACTGTTTGCCCGTATAACAGCGGACAAAAACAAACGCGGTCGGGTATACGAATACCCAGCCGCGTTTATTCTTACTATGCATTTTGCGGGGGTGGATCTATAACGAAACATCTTAATAATATTCTTATTTGCCGAAAAAAGGGGGTGAATTTACGAGCAGTGTCATATCAGGTAAGCACGTCCTTCTGATCATATCTCATGAGAATGAGCCTCGATTGGATCAGCGGATATGTGTCGTATCGCAGCAACCGCATAGAAAAACAGGGATGGCGTATCTCCGCCCACTCCGCCATAGAGACTCAGCGGTTCTACCGCTCTCTGGGCTGTGTAGATGCGGCCCAGCCCCTGCAAAAGCATGTAGAGGCCGAACCGTTCGACTGCCAGCTGGAATACAGACTGTAAAAGCACGAGCTGCATGGAAGTAAAACATAAGCTCCCCCGGAAGGCAAACGCTTTCCAGGGGAGCTTTGTGGTTACTTGGGAGTAGTATGTATTTCCACTTATCCACAGAGCATGACTTTGGCGGAGAAAGCGCCATTCTGATGGGTAAACGTACTTGTTCCGCCGTTTTTTTCCGCAATATGGTTGACAGCCTGGATACCAATTCCGCTTTCTTTTCGCTTTGATGAGAGGAAAACGCCATTTTTTTCGTTGACTTTACCGTCAAATGCATTTACGACCTCGATCAGAAGAAGCCTCTTGGCATGCACATATGCTGTTATTTCGATTTGCCGGCGGGCGGGTGCGGTGCGAAGGCTGGCTTCCAGCGCATTTTCCAGTAGATTGGATAAGATCAGGCACATATCGACCTCATCGATCGGAAGCGATTCCGGCAGATCGAGCTTGGTGCGGAAGGGAATGTCCTCGCGCTTTGCAAGAGCGCAGTAATAGCCGACAACACTGTCCGCCGTACGGTTTTCACAGAAGCACATATCGAGATTCGGGATGCGGGAGACAGTTTTTGCAAGGTAGCTTTTCAAGTCCTCCAGTTCACCAGCCTCGGCCAGCGCAGAAATATGATTTAATTGATGGCGCATATCGTGCCGCGCCTGCCGGGCCTCTTCGATGGCGGTTTTAAGGCTCTCATAGCGCTGCTGCTGCATGGAAAGCAGCTGGTTTTCCTGCTGTAATCTTGCGTTGCGGTTGAGGCTGTTCGCCATCAGAAGGAAAATCGTGTTGAACCAGAGAAGCAGCACCAGAAGCGCGATGCTGAGCACAATGTAACCCTGCAGGACCCTTCCTGTCTGAAGTGTTGTCTGGTAACGCGGGATCATGAACAGATTTAGAAGGATGAACACCAACGGTAAAACCCAGAACACATACCATGTCTGTGCAAAATTGTCGTCCTCGACCATCGCACGCACCGCATGGGTCGACGGATAGGATGCCGCCAGCACAAAAACCCAGCAAACTGCGTTATAAAAAACGCAGGCAGCAAAGCAGAACCATGGCCCATCCGGCGGCAGCTGCATATGCAGGACAATCGCCGCGCTGACGGCTCTGGAAAGGCTATTCAGGCAGGCAAATACCGCGCAGATCGACAGCGCGATCGTTCCGGATTTCCAGAGGGATATCCGGAGCGTTCTGGTATACAGAACAATCGCAAGCAGCGTGATACCCGCAAGGACAAAAACAGTGGAAATGCGAAGCCGATAGCAGACGAGCCCGCCGCCGACGCCCAGGCCCGCCATCAGCGGCAGAAGCCAGGCGGCAAGGTTTCTTGGTGACTGCTTCAGATAGGATTTTACAGGGAAATATGCAAGCAAAAGGCCAGGGAGTGCGACGAACAGTTCCAGCATCGGACGCAGAATATCTTTCATCTCATACGCTCCCCTTGCAGCAGAAATTCCATAAACGCCTGCCGGGCAGGCTTCAAAAGTTCCTGGTTGACATAGACACGGCTGCCGTCGGTCATACAGAAGGCGGCATCCCGAAAATCAGCGGCGTGCTCTAAATTGACGATCACACCGCGGCCGCAGACGAAAAAGCGCGGATCTTTTTTAAGCGGCTCGGTGAACGCCTTGAAGCTTTGGCGCGTGGCCAGCGTTTTTCCGGCGGTGGTGCGGATGTTGATTCTATGAGCAAAATGCTCGGCGGAAATAATGTCCCGATAGCGAAGACGAATGTCGCTGCCGCTGACTTTCACAGTCAGAACCGGCTCAGGACGCGGCAGTTTTGCAAGCATTTCGGTAAGCAAACCGGAGAGTTCTTCCTCGGAAAAGGGCTTCACGAGATAGTGAAGTGCCCGTACCTGAAAGCCTTCGAGCGCGTGATCGGTAGATGTCGTGGTGAAGATCAGAAGGCAGTCTGTGTCCGTCTTTCGAAGCTCCTTCGCCGCGTCCATGCCGCTTAAGCCCTCCATGTAAATATCGAGAAACGCGGCCGAAAAGCGCCGCTCTTTTTCTGCCGCGAGAAAAGCCTCGCCGCTTTCAAATCCCAAAATATCCGCTTCCGCACCGCGAAGCGCCAGCTGCTGCGATAAGCGTTCTTTCAGCAGTGCGCGTTCGGTCTTGAGATCATCCACAATTGCAATCCTCATGCTGACCTACTCCTCCCCTCCGTAAAAAACTCCGGTATGATTATATCACAGATGTCCTGCCCCGGCACACCAGCAAAGCCAGATTTCGTGTCGGAAACGGGGCTTTCGTGCCAAACAGCTTGAAAAGCGTGTGCGCATTCGTATACTGACAAGCAGAAAACGTCAACGACGGCAGAAAGGAGGAGCGCTGTGTACCGAATTGCCGTGCTGACAAATAGTGAAGCGCAAGAAGCTTTTTTTACAGAGCAGATCTCGCAGTTCTGTGCCGAATGTGAACGGTTTCCCGTAATTGAAACATTCCGCGATCAGAAACAGTTTTTTGAAACCACACGGAAAACGCCGCCGACCAATGCGGTGATCGCCCTGCCGGGTGTCGACGGATTGAATGCGGTGGAACATCTGCGTGCGCTTTGCCGCAATACGCGCATCATCTGGTGCAGCGATCTGGATTTTTCGCTTCATGCTTTCCGACTGCGTGCAGATTATTTTCTGCTGGAGCCGGTAACAAAAGCAGCTTTCCAACAGGGGCTTTGCGTCTGGCTGAACGAGAAAAATTTGGTTGCTCAACTCCGGCCCAACTACGCCGAAACCAACAAGGAGGACTATTCATGAAAAAGAGAAGCATCATCCGTTCTGCGCTATGCCTTATGCTGGCAGCAGTATTGTGTCTGTCAATGGCCGCCTGTGGTAGAACACAGACACCCGCAGACGAAGGTACAACTTCAGAATCTTCTGCGCCGTTATCCGGTGCACTGCCCGTGAAGGCTTTGCAGCCCAAACAGGTGGAGGAAAACCCCTACATGGCAAAGAGCGACGCGAATATTCACCACGACGGGTACAACACCGACTCCACGGATGAAATTCTGCCGCTGGGCATCTATCCGGAGATCAATGTCTCCTACGAGACGACGAACGCAAACGCCTCCCCTGCCATCTACTTTGACAGCTACGGTCATGCGGTCGTGCCGCTGCTCGGCGGCATCGCCATCCGCGATCTGAACGCCGAAGAGACGAAGACGCTCGGCTATTTCTCCCCGAAGCAGCACGACGGCGGTGGTTACGTCATCCAGAGTTCCTACACATTCCTTGACTCCGAAAACCGTATCGTCTGCCCCACCAGCAACAACCATGTGCTGATGCTGCGTGCGACGGAGGAAGACGGCAGCGTCATTCCGGAATTTGAAAAGGTTCTGGACATCGACATCAAGGCTGCAGCTGAGGCTGCGCTCGGCAAGGAGCTGACGCAGAATCTTCTGTCTGTGGTCTTTGACTACGATGGAAACCTTTGGTTTGCAACGGGCGGCTTCCGTATCTACCCCGAGCGCCAGCAGCAGGGCGTTCTCGGCTACATTGCCCGTCCGGCCATCGATGCGATTTTAAGAGGCGAACAGACGGATCTTTCGAAGGCAGTTTTCGTCTATGAGCTGACGCCCGGCGAGGGTGCAGAAAACGGCATCGCCGCTTCCCGTGACGGCGCAGTCATTCTGACCAATATGAACTGCTATCTGCTGCGCGCCGACAATGGCGTGGACGTTGCGTGGTGCACGCCGTATGAGAGCGTTGGTGCAAAGGTCAGCGGTGAAGGCGATAAGACCACCGGCGGCGGTCTTGCATGGGGCGGCGGTTGCTCGCCCACGCTGACGCCGAACCTTGTGATGTTCACCGACAACGCAGACCCCGTGAAGCTTCTTGCGCTCGACATGAAGACCGGTGAGGTCGTAGCCAGTATGCCGGTTTTGGATGATCTGCCCGAGGGGTATCAGGTGGCGGTTGAGAACTCTGCGATCGTCTATGACGACGGTGAAGGCACGGTCAGCACGATTGTCTGCAACTGGTTCGGCGCAGGCAACGCAGGTCTTGCCGACCCCAACAGCGACTCCTCAATTCAGAGCTATGCCAACATTTATGACCAGAACTGGCTGATGAAGGGTAATGTTATGATTGCCCCGGGCGTCGAGCGCGTGGACACCGTGAAAACCGATAGCGGCTATGAGATGAAGAGCATCTGGTCTCGAAATGACCTGAGCGATACATCGATTCTCAAGCTCTCCACCGCAACGGGCTATATCTACGGCTATGTGCAGGATCTGACCACCGGGATGTGGCAGTACATCATTCTGGACTTTGAGACCGGCGAGACCGTCTTTACGATGGATGTTTCCAACAGGTTTGGCTACAACAATATGGCCATTGGGATGTACGCCGGAAACAGCGGCAACGCGCTCTACTGCCCGACGGGCTATTTGGAGCTGCTGCGCTTGCAGGATCGCTTTGTGTATCTGCCGGAGATGCCGTATCGTGAGGTAGACTTAGACAAGGCGGCAAGAAACGTCCTTTCGCAGGAGCAGTTTGAGCAGGCCGGCGGCGAAGGTACGGTCGCGAGCTGGCGCAGCACTGTGACTATCCGCAATGTGCATCCTAACACCACGGTCGCTTTCCGCATGAATAATTTGTCTGGCAGCGCCTCTGATCTGATGCTCTACGCTTATGGCATGGACGGCAAGCTGGCGAAGGTCGCTTCTGAGCTATGGTCGATCACGGATGAGGCCGGTGAGGCTGTGACGGAACTCACCGACGGAACGCTCTATGAAGTGCGCATCACTGTCGCCGACGGTGGTGAACTCGACCTGAGTGAAGTGGAAAAGGAGATCAAGTTCTCCTGTGTACTTGGGAAATAAATCATTTCAGAATCCGGTGTTTTGAACGCCGGATTCTTTTTAAACAATCATATTCATTACGGAGGAAGTGCCCATGAAACGAATGATTGCGGCAGCACTCATGATCTTATTGCTGCTTTCTGTCACCGCTTGCGACAAAGCGCCATCTAAAGAATCCACACCGCTGAATGCCGAAAGCAAAGCTGCAACAGAAATTACAGCGCAGACCAACGCCGAGGTCTATCAGCTGCTCGATTTTGACGACGAGCAGGAGGCCGAATTTGCAGGCCGCGGCCTCATCTTTGCGCCGGACTCGCTCGTCATCCAGGCCGAAAACGGCATGACGATCTGGTCGCAGGACGCGTATGACTTCGTGCGGGAAAGCGGCGATGCGCCCACGTCTGCAAACCCAAGCCTCTGGCGCAACACGCAGTACAACGCCCGTTACGGCCTGTTTGAGGTCACGGACGGCATCTATCAGGTGCGCGGCTATGATATTTCGAACATCACCTTCGTCCGCAGTGAAAACGGCTGGATCATCATGGATTGCGGCAGCAGCCGCTATACTGCGTCCGAGGCACTGAAGCTCTTCCGTGAGCAGATGGGCGATGACCGCATTGTCGCTGTCGTTATTAGTCATGCGCATGTCGACCACTACGGCGGCATCGAGGGGCTGATCGGCGCAGAAGATGTGGCGGACGCATCGCTTCCGCTGGACGAGCAAATTGCCTCAGGCAAGACAGCCATCATCGTGCCGCAGGGCTTTGCCGACGCGGTCATGAAGGAAAACATCTTGGTTGGGACGGCGATGAAGCGCCGCGCGATCTACCAGTACGGCAGTTTCCTGCCGTACAGCGAGCAGAGACGGCTTTCCGTCGGTATCGGTCTGACCGCCGTGCAGGGCGGCACGGGCTATCTCGCACCGACATATGAGGTCACCGACACACTCTTTGAGACGGAAATTGACGGCGTGAAGGCTGTCTTCCAGCTGACGCCGGGCACGGAGTCTCCCGCGGAGATGAATACGTATTTCCCTGACAAACAGGCGCTCTGGATGGCGGAAAACTGCACCGGCACGATGCACAACCTCTACACGTTGCGCGGCGCAGAGGTACGCGACGCCAACGACTGGGCGCGGTACATCACGCAGGCGCAGACGCTCTTTTCGGACGCGGAGGTTGTGTTCCAGTCACACAACTGGCCGCACTGGGGAGCCGATGTGGTGCAGGAATATCTAACCAATACCGCCGCTGTCTATAAATTCATCCACGACCAGACACTTTTGTACATCAATCAGGGCTACACCGCGACGGAGATCGCCGCCACGATCGAGTTGCCGGAGGCTTTGGATAAGGTCTGGTACACGCGGCAGTATTACGGCACGCTTCGCCACAACGTCCGCGCGGTATATCAGAAATACATGGGCTGGTATGATGCGAATCCCGTGCACCTGAACGAGCTGGAGCCGAGCGAATACGCGAAAAAGCTCGTCGAATATCTCGGCGATCCCGAAAAAGTGCTCGAACAGGCGCGCGCGGACTATGAGAAGGGCGAATACCAGTGGGTCGCGCAGATCACAAACACGCTCGTCTTCGCAGACTCTGAAAATATGGACGCGCGGTATCTCTGCGCGGACGCGCTCGAGCAGCTTGGCTATCAGGCGGAGTCCGGCGCGTGGCGCAACGCGTATCTCGCCGCAGCATATGAGCTGCGAAACGGTACAGGCAGCTATCCACAGGTCAGTAGCATCGGTGCCGGCACGACGGCGCAGGGCATGGATGCGCAGACAATGTTAGACTACATGGGTATCATGCTCGATACAGAAAAGCTTGCAGATACGTCCTTTACCATCCGGCTTAAGCTCACGGACGGCGAGGATTATTTCCTGAAGCTCCACCACGGCGTCCTGCTGTATTATAAGGACGATGGCACGGCGGAGGCCGACTTGACGCTCTCAACCGTCCGCACCGGCATTCTCGCCATTGCAAACAGTGATCAGGAAAATATCGCTAAGCTTGTCACAACAGAAAGTGGAGATATGACACTGTTTGAGGATCTGTGCACCAGTATGACCACACCGGAGTTGTATTTTAATATTATCGAGCCATGATTGCCGCTCATCTGACTATATCGTGTATGGCTTATTTTCAGGATATCTACCATTCCGATCTGAGCCACAGGGCCAGAGCGGTCTATATGTATCTCAAAGATCACGCCGACAGTGAGGGGCGGTGCCGGCCTGGGATCCGGACCATAGCCGCCGAACTGGGTCTCTCCCGCTCCACGGTCAAGCGGGCGCTGGACGATCTCTACGGAGCCGGTCTGCTCACCAGAGAGCCGCGCTGGCGGGAGAATGGGAGTCTCAGTTCCGATCTATACCGGCTGGTGTGAATTCAAAATAAAAAGATCCACCGCCAGGGGGAGATTTTGCCCTGGCGGTGGACCGAGGATAGGTTCATGATGAACCAACCAGAAGATCCCACTCTACTAAGGAGAGACTAAGACAGAAGAGAATTGAGCGAGGAATAGAAATTACATCCAATGCCCTCGCAACTTTTGCGATGTATGACAAAGTATGCTCAACGAACTCATCAACCGCATCGGCAAGGAGAAAATCATCACAATCTACTACAAGTTTGTGGGCGCGTTACAGTAATCTTCTCTTTACTAATTTGAGTGTTCATCATCTGTTGTGAATCGGCAGGGTGATCCCCACCTGAAAGACATCCTCTCCGGGGTAGAGATCCATCGTCCCGCCGTGGCGCTCCACCGTCTCCCGCACCGAGCTCAGGCCGATGCCACAGCGGACACCTCCTTCCTTGCGGGAGAGGATATGTCCCTCCGACCGGTCAAATCGGCCGTCGTAGGTGTTCTCCACCAGAAGGAACAGGGTCCCCTCCGTGGCCCGGCTTGTGAGGGACAGCCGCCGCTCCCCCCGGCTCTGGCGCTGGCAGGCCTCCAGGGCGTTTTCCAGCAGGTTGCCCAGAACAGTACACCACTCCACGTCCCCCAGAGGGACCCCCGCCGGAATGGTCAGAGCCAGGTCCGCCCGGATCTCCTGCCGCTGGGTGGCGGCGCTATAATATTGTAGCAGGGCGTCCACCGGCGCCCGGTTGCAGAAACTGCCGGGGGACACCCCGGGCCGCCGTGCCAAAACGGAAGGGAAATCCTCCAGATAGCGCAGCAGCTCCCGGCGGTGTTCCTCGGTCTCCGGACGGCTCTCAATCTGTCCCGCCAGCTCCGTGATGGTACGCAGGTGCTGACGGAAGTCGTGGATGAGCCGTCGGTTTTCGTCGGAGCGCTGGGCGAGCTGGTCGGCGTACTCCACCTGCATGGCCAGTTGCCGCTCCATCTGCCGGTACTCCGCCGCGAAGGCCAGATTGAAGCGGTAGGCGCTGACGATGTCCCGCCAGAGGACATACCCAATGGTCAGCGTCATGGCAAAGCTGCCCCACTCACCGAACCAGCCGGTGACCACCGGCTCAAAGGCCGGCAGCAGTCGGTCCCAGAGAAGAAGCGTTGCATAGAAGGCGGCGGCGAAAAACAGCGGCGCAGCCTGGGGGACCTGCTGCCGGACCGCCCGGAGGGCCGCTCCCAACAGATAGACCGCGGAACCAATCTTGAAGCAGAAAATCAGCAGGGAGAATGCTTTCATCACCGGTATCGTCAGGCATGGAGACAGCAGTCCGTAGCAGAGGGCTGCCAGGCAAAACAGCCAGCCCGCGATTTCCACCGTCAGGGCAACTGGGCGTCGGGTCTGACAGAGCCGGTTTTGCAGCGTTACCACCAGCACCACCATGGCATAACCCACGGAGATCTCCAAGGCATACCAGGGCCGGGGTGGCAGGGCGGCGGCGCTGTGCAGAATGGGGTAGGCAGTGAACAGCGATCCTGCCAGGCACAAAAGGGCGAAAAGCAGGGCGTTTTTGTGGCGCATCCGCACACCGAAATAGGCGGCCAGCGCCGCCCCCAATACCCCGCACAGCGTTACGCATACCGCCAGTCCCAACCGCAGCCCCCGGCTGAGGTTGACTGCCAGGGGTGTGCCCAGGGCCGGGGGATAGACCAGCCCGCTGTAAAAATGGGAGTCATCCCGCACCGCCAGCAGGATGGTGGTGAGACCGCTTCCTGTAAAGGTGACCATGCGGTTCTGGGTGCGGGGCTGGTAGTGCTTCAAGTCCGGTTCCCCCACCTGCAATTCCAGATTTCCGTTGAGATAGAGCCGATAGGCGGAGTAGATCTCCGGCAGCTCCAGGCCGTATTGGGCGGGGGTCTCCGGCAAATCCAGGGTCAGCGCGTAGGTCCCGCATCCATGGGGCGTCACCCCGTCCGGCTGGTCAAAGCGGGTGCGTTCCCCGATGGAGGTATAGATCATGTAGTGCTCCGTGCCGTGTGCCGTCCACTCCTCCGGGGTGAGAAGTACGCCGGGGTAGAAGGCCCAGCCGTGGATGAGAAAGTGGAGGTCGGTCTGCCCCAGTTCCTCATCCGTCAGGGTCAGCAGGCCATCCATAGGCTGGGCGCCGGGGCGGGTATATTTGTTGTCCCAGACATACAGGCTCAGGCACAGGGCGGAGCCCAGCACCACGGCCAGCAGCAGGGCCAGCAGCTGACGGTGGACAGGCTTCATCGCCGCCACCTCCTCCAGAGAAGGGCTCCAAGGCCAACCAGCACCGCCCCGCCCGGGAGAACCAGAGCGGTGGAGGGGATTGCCTCCCGTTTAGGCATAGACGGCTCTGACAGTTCTTCAGGTTCCTGAGATGCAGAAGTCTGCTCCGGGAGTTCGGGCTCCGGGCTGTCCGAAGGGGCGGCAGGCTCCCTGGCGGTCTGCTCTGACGAGTCAGACGGCTGTGTGGACACGGCACAGGACTTCGTCTGCGCGGGAACGGCGGCCCCTGCTTCTTCCTCTGCTGTGACTGGTTCCTCCGACTGGGCGGCGGGGGGCGTATCCGGTACAGGTTCCTCCGGTTGGACAGATGGAAGCGCATCCTGCACGGGTTCCGTCTCCGACTGCTCGGTCAGCATCTCTGACAGGGTGTACCGGCCCGTATGCCGGATAGGAAAGACCGCGATGCCCCGCTCGGCATCCAGTGTTCCGGCAGCGGCCGTACCATCTTCCCCCGTCAGCACGAGGACAGCTCCATCCTGTTCCAGCGTGACCGGCAGCATCACCTCACAGTCCGGAAAATCGGATATTCCCCGCCCGTCCACCTCCACAGTGAGGGAAAAGCCGTCCTCCGTGGGAAACAACTCAATGTAAAAGACGCTGTCAGCATGGAGGGAAAGAGCGTCTAAGGCGGCGTCAGACAGGGTGAGGGTTACCCCCTGCTTGGAAAAGCGCACCGGCCCCACCTGGGCCATGGTCAGCACCCGGGCCCCGGACAGCAGGCTTTCGGTCTCCGTCACCCGCTCCTGAAAGGGCTCCGGTTTTGAAACCTCCGGATCTTCCTCTGGTGTCTCCGGGCGGCGGGGCAGGTCATCCTCCTCCGGCTCCCATGGCTCCGGGGCGGCGTCGGTCCGGTCATCCCCAGTGTCAGCGGGAGGCTGGACGATGTCCTGGGGCGGATTTCCGCCGGTGTCCCCGCCGTCCCGGTCCCCGTCGTGGTAGCCCTCCAGCACGATCTCGTCGGCGTAGAGAAAGGATAAGATTCCCGTCTGTCCGCCATCGTAGTCGGCCTGGATGCGGTAATGGCACCCCGTATTCAGAAGATCGGTGAACAGGGACAGCTGGGTTTCATCCCAGTAGGCTCCGTCCGTAATCTCCTCCCACGGCCCGCCATCCTCCGACAGCCATACGCGCACAGCAGCCAGATCACCGGGTGGGGCCACCCAGGGAAAGACCAGTGCCCCCCGTGTGGCCAGAAGGCAGTTGAGTTCCGGCCTGCCCTGCTGCTGGACGGAGACGGGAACGGTGATCTGGGGCAGAACAAGCCCATCCCCAAAGACCGTGTTTTCCGGCAGGAGCACCGTGCCCACCGCCAGATAGACCCCCACGGTCTGGAATTCCACGCCGGAGAAGTCCCACTCGATGGCGGCGGTCACGGTTTTCCCACTCTCCGTTTCGCATTGGAGGGTATAGGGGGAGAAGCAAAATTTCTCCTCCAGAACCTCCAAAGCACTGCCCAGGGGCAGGGCAAATGCGTCGGTATAGGGGTACCAGGATTCCACTGCGGTGATGACCTCCGGGGACTGATCCTCCACCGTGACCGGGATGTACAGTGCCCCCGGCACACCCTCGGCGAGGACGTAGCCCTCGGGCAGCTCGATCCGTCCCACCGCCTGATAAGTCCCGGTCTTGGTTTGGTCGATGTCGCCAAAATCCCAGGCCACGCCCAGGGGTTCCTGCCGGCTCTCCTCCCCCGCCGTTACAAGGGCGGTCACCGATTGATGTTGAACCGCCAGCCTGTATAGCGGCTCCAGATCGTCGTCGCTGTTGCCCGTCTGCCGCACCGGGAGGGTAACGGCGGGCAGAGCGGGCAGACCGTCTCCAGCAAAGCCGGTCACGACGGCGGAGATCATGGGCGCAGGCTGCGGGGGTTCCTCCGGTTCCGGCGCAGGCAGGCCGCTTTCTTCTGTGGCCGCAGGCGGCGGGGTCTCAGGTTCTGCGGCATAGGCAGGCCAAGCGCCGCCCAGGGTCAGGAGCAGCACCAACAGCAGAGCACCCCCTCTGTTTCTTTTCCTCATTACGGTTCCCTCATTCTTCCAAACATATAGGCCCGGTATTGGGCCAGGATCTCCCGCCTGCGCCGGGGGGCGATGGGCAGGATGCTCCCGTCGTCCAGACGCAGCTCGTCCCCCGTCTGGGCGGCGATGTGGTCCATGTTCACCAACACTCCCTTGAAACACAGGAGAAACCGCCGGTCCCGCTCCAGCGGGGCGGCCGCGGCGGAAAAGCTGCGGCCCAGGGGCAGGTCTCCCCGGGTGGTGTGCAGCACCACGCTGCGCTGCTGTACCTCCAGATACCGGATCTGGCGGGTGTCCACCTCCAGCGTCCGCCCCTCCACCGTGACGGCAAGGGTGGGTACCTGGAGGGCCCGTCCCAGGCGGCAGTTGGCCATGGCCTGGGCAAAGTCCTCGTCCTTCACCGGCTTGATGAGGTAGTGGGCGCTGTTGAGGGAGAAGCCCTGGCGCATAAAGTCCTCGCTGGTGGTAAGAAAGACCAGCTTGCAGTCCATGTCCCTGGCCCGGAGGGCCTGGGCGGCCTCAATGCCGGTAATGCCGTCCATGTAAATGTCCATAAACACCAGATTGAACCGCTGGCCCTGCTCCAGAGCCGCAGAGAACGCTTCTCCGCTGGCAAAGGCAGTCAACTCGTATTCCAACCGTTCCCGGGCCATATAGTCCGCCAGCTTCTCCGCCAGCCACGTCCGGTCCCGCTCCAGATCGTCCACCACGGCAATGCGGTATGGCGTCATATTGATCCCTCCCGTCCGCATAAAATCCCAGTCTCAGTATACCATAAATCCACCGGCCCGGACGTGTATTTCGCGCCAAAAAAATGCACTTCGTGCCAATGACCTTGCGCTCCCCTTGACAACCTGATACCGTATAGATGACACCAGACTGTGAAAGCCTGGTGTTTTTTATTTTCAAAATTGGTGGAAGGAGGTGCGCCCGGATGAAACTGGCCATCTGTGCCCCGTTTATGGAGTCCGATCTGTGGCAGGAGCGGCTGCGGCGGGCTGCGCCCTGGGCGGCGCTGGAGTTTGACGAGTTCTACCGCCCGGAGGAAATCCGCTCCGTCCCCGGCTTCCGATATGATGCCGGGGTGGTGGCTATGAAGGGGGCGCGGGGGCTGGAACTGGCCACAGCCCTGCGGGAACGGTCTGCCGCCCTGCCCCTGCTGTGGCTCAGCGACGACGAGAAATTCGGCCTGGCGGCCTTTGACTTAGGGGCGGCCATGCTGCTTCCTCTGAACTGTACCGACCGGGAACTGGCCGATGGCCTGCGCCGGTGCGGAGTAAAAGAACGATGGGAGGCGATGGGATGATTGCGCTGATCTGTGACAGCTGGGAAAACTTCTGGAGGGAGGTGCTGTCCCCATGGGGAGAGATAAAAACCTTTTCCGACGGGGTGACGCTGGCATACTACCTGCAGCATGGCGGTCCCTGCGACCTGGCAGTGGTGGCGGTTGACGGGGCGGACGGCATGAACTACTGCGACTACGCCCGGCATATACGCCCCGGAGTCCGGGTGCTGTGGGTGACCCAGGATGCGGATTTTGCCCCCCGCAGTCAGCGCATGGGGGCGGACGGATTTCTGGTCAAGCCCCTGCCCCGGGGCGAGCCGGAAAATGCCCTGCACCGCATCCTGGGCCCGCCCGGCAGCGCCGGGTGACCACACGCAAAACCCATTGGCAAGGGGGTTCCCCCTTGCCCCCGGAGGGACCCCTCCGGGGGCTGATCCCTCTTGTGCCACATTTTTATATGGAGGCGATCTGATGAAGCACATAAGAAAAAACTGGAGACGGTTTGCCGCTGTGCTGCTCTCCGCCGCGCTGATGATTTCCACGGTTTCGCAGACGGCATTCGCCGCCGGAGCAGACACCGGCAAGGCGATACAGCTTGTGGACGGCGGAACGGCCGCAAACATCAGCGGCGGGCAGGCCAGCAGCGTTTATTTCGGAACCTATCCGCAGAACAGCGCCGGAAGCGGCGGATATCATACCGACCCTAATGAAAGCGGCGATGTACATACCCACTGCGTCTGCGGCGGGAATGGAGCTGTCAACGGGCACGAACATGACACTGCTGGCACAGAGTGGACAGAATGGACAACTGCCGCTTCCCTGCCCGGTACTGCTGGCAGCTATTATCTGACGCAGTCTGTGTCGGAGAACTGGGCTGTACCGGCGGGCGAGGTCACGCTCTGCCTGAACGGACAGACGATCAACGGCAGCATCACCGTCGGCGGCAGCGCGAAGCTGACGCTGACCGACTGCTCCGGCAATGGCAAAATCCAAGGCGGAGTGACCGTCAACGGCGGAACATTGGAACTGTACAGCGGCACGATCACCGGCGGCGTGCAGGTCGGTATAAAGGGCGGCACCTATCAGACCGGCTCGTCCTTTACCATGTATGGTGGAGCGATTACCGGTAATAAAACAGACAGCGGCTCCGGCGGCGGTGTGTTCCTTGTCGGCACGACGAATCAGACCGACCCGCCAAACTTCACCATGCACGGCGGCACCATTTCCGATAACACTGCGGGTGCGTCTGACGGCGGTGGCGGCGGCGTATATGTGGGTGAGAAGTGCAGCTTCACCATGGACGGCGGCACCATCACCGGCAACACAGCCACCAACGGCAACGGCGGCGGCATCTATATCCATATGCTTTCAAGGGTCACCATCTCCGGCGGAGAAATTACCAATAACACTGCGAGCGGTTCGGGTATCAGATATGGTGGCGGCATTTATTCGGAGAGCGGGGTGACCGTCAGCAATGTGACGATCACCGGAAACAGCGCCAACGAGGGCGGAGGCATCTATGGAAAGGGCGCTATTACCCTCACCGATGCTACCGTTACCGACAACCAGAAATATGACGTTTACTACGACGGAGGGGAAAGCTCAGCTCCTAAGCTCACTGTTTCCGGCTCGGTGAAGGCCGGTTATTACGCCAATTATGCGTGGAAGCTGCCCATTCGTGTATCAGGCGCATTGAGTGAGGATTCGGTCATCCGTGTGGGCGTGTATGAAGGCATAAAGCCCAATGCCGGCGGCAGTCTCCTCATTGCCGAACCGGCAAGCGGCGTGACGCTCAGCGCCGAGAACTTCAAGGCGGACGCCGCCGACAGCGTGACCAGTCTGGGCGAGGACGGCAAGGTCTATCTCTCCCTCTGCGCTCATGAAATGGACGATACCGGCTATACCTGCAAAAAGTGCCATACGCAGTTCGATGCACGTATAGGCGAGAGCGCCTATTATCAGACGCTTGCAAAGGCGTTTCAGAATGCGTGGGATGGCAGCACGATAACACTGATGCGGGATGTGAACCTTAATGGAAGTTGCTCCGCCTCCGATACTATAACGCTGGATCTGCATGGAAAGACGATCACCAGCGAGGATAAGCCCATCCGTGTCAACGAAAAACTGACGGTCAAGGATTCCAGCGAGGGCGGCGGAACGCAGGCGCTCAATGTCAAGTTTTCGGTTGGGTCCAACGGAACGCTGGCGGTTGACGACTCCTACACCGGCGACATTTCGTACGTGGAGCTTCGTACCGGCGGCGCGCTGGAAGCTTACACCGGTACGATTCAGGAACTGCTCCTGGGAACGGGTAATGGAACCGGTTATAGCGTGAAGTTGTGGAAGGATAACGCCCACTGCTGCACTGTCAAAACAATTACGCTGGCCGAGAATGCTGACCAGAACCTTACCGTCGGCGGCCTGCTGGAAACCAACCATGCAAAGTGTGAACTGTACGGCGAAAAGGACGGTACATGGAGCATCGTTGATAAGAGCACTAAAATTGTGGACTTGACGGGTTATACGGCGTACAAGGTACAGTTCGCAGAGTGCGTCCACGCGTGCAGTGATGATACGGCAGAAAAGCCTGTGTGCTCCAAATGCGGCAAGGCGCTGGTCGTTAAGATAACAGCCACTGCTTCCGATGGCAAAACAAGAACGGCCTGGTTCCCGGCGGACAGTGGTATCGAAAACGGGGACGGCTATGTAGAGGCCATCCAGACCTTGAACGGCTGGAGCGCCGAAGGGTACACTGATGCGACCCTGATGCCGCTCTGTGATGTACACAATAACTCCGGCGGTATCGGCATTGCCAGCGTCACCCTGACCGGAAAGCTTGCTGTGGACGGCGGAGAGCATCTCATCTATTCTACGACCGTCGCCGCCGGCGCAGATGTGACCTTCAAAACCGGTCAATTCTATCATATCACCGTCAACGGCAAGGCGTCTTTCGTGGGCGGCACCTACCTGGGCCTTGTGACTGCCGCCGCCGGCGCAGAGGCGGTCTTCAGCGGCGGTGCGTATCAATACCTGGAGGTCGAGGACGGCGGTACGGCAGTGGTGAAGAACTCAGCTGCGTTTGGTGAAGATGTTAAGGTGACTAAAGGTACGCTGACTGTGGAAGGCGGCAGCTTTGATGCTGCGGTTGTCGTCGAGGGCGACGGAACAATGAATGTGAACGGCGGCAGCTTTACCGGAACCGACCTTGATAAAGTGACCTATGGCAACGGTGCGAAGGGAACGGTCTCCGGCGGCTCCTTTGCCGATCTTTACTTATATGGGAGCGGCACAGCTTGGCTTGCCGGAGGCAGCTTCACTAAGCTGAGCACAGCTTCTTTTGGCGTGCTCAGCAGCCTGCTGGCGGACGGTGCGGCTTACTACGATCAGAGCGGTAACGCCATATCGGGCAGCGGAGTTTCAGAACTTAACAATGTGACTGTGAAGACCCATACCCACACTGTGGATGAGCAAACCGGCATTTGCAGTGTCTGTCAGAAGCAGATGGCGGCCTCCCTGACTGCCGGCAATGAAACAAGCTGGTATTTGACCCTTGACGCAGCCATCGCAGCGGCCAATAGGGCTGATGGCGAAAAGACGATCAAGCTGTATCAGGATGTTAGGGCTTCTTATGAATTGACCCGTGGGCCGGTAACGCTGGATGTGAATGGCATAAAAGCCCAGAATGTAACATTCACTGTGAAAGGCATCCAGCTGACAGTCACCGGCACAGGTACGATCTGGGATGTGACGGCCAGTGGTAGCAGCGCTGTGGTGAAAAATTCCACGGTCGAGATCAAGTACATCACGGCCGAGAACGGCGGCAGGCTGGAGCTGGGCGGCGGCTTATACGCGGGTCTGACCGTAAAAAACGATGGCAGCAGCGCCAGCCTGAGCGGCGGCACATATAAAAAGATTGAATGGGGTAATTCTTATGTTCCGGCGAAAGAATATCTGGCGGATGGATATGGCTATAAAACAGGCGATGGCACATGGGAGGATGGCACTGCCAGCGTAGACAATGTAACTGTCACGCCAGCGCCCATCAAAAGCACAAAGGTCTATCCAAACAACGAAACGGACTACTCCGGCAGTACCTTCGACGCAAAGGACAGCACCTCTGTGACGCTGACAGTGTCGGTCACATCCGATGAGAGTGCAGGCCTGACCTATACCTGGTATAGATTCATCGATGATGAGTGGTGTTCGCTTACGAATTCTTATATTACGCAAGGCTTGACTGAGAAATATACCGATGCCGACAGCCAGACGCTCTCCATTACCGAATTGCCCGCAGGCCAGACCTTTTCGTATAAAGTCCAGATTGTAACGGACGACGGCTATAAGTGCTTCAGCAAACCCTTTACCGTGAGCACCTGCGCCCACGACGGAGATAAAACCTTGCAGCATGATGAAACGCATCACTGGTATGTCTGTGGAAAGTGCGGTGCGGAACTTGACAGAGCAGAGCACAGTGGCGGCACAGCGACCTGTACCGCGAAGGCGGTATGCAGCACCTGCCAAACCGCCTACGGGGAGCTGGGAGGCCATACATTAACAAAGCATGATGCCGTAGATGCCACCTGTACCGCACCCGGCAATGTGGAATACTGGCACTGCTCTGTTTGCGGCAAGAATTTTTCGGATGCCTCTGGGGCAGCGGAGATCGATCATGTTACAGTGGACGCTCTAAACCATAACTGGGGTGCGTGGACTTCCAATGGCAACGGCACCCATACCCGCACCTGTCAGCGGGACAGCCGCCATACGGAAACAGAAAACTGCTCCGGCGGCTTCGCCACTTGCACGAACGCAGCTATCTGCACAAGCTGTGGAGGTTCCTACGGGAAAGAGCTGGGTCATGACTGGGGCGAATGGAAAAACACCGGCAACGCCCAGCAGCATACCCGCACTTGTCAGCGGGATCAGAGCCATACCGAAACCGCCGCCCATACTCCAGGCACTCCGGCCAACTGTACCACCCCGCAGACTTGTACGGCGTGCGGCTATGAAATCACACCCGCTAACAATAACCATGATTGGAATGCGTGGGAATCCAATGGAAATGGAACGCATACCCATACCTGCAAAAACGACAGCAGTCATACAGAAACCACAAATTGTTCCGGTGGTTCCGCCACCTGTGAGGCGCAGGCAGTCTGCGACGTCTGCCATATGGTGTATGGATAACTTGCACCCCATACACTGACCCATACTCCCGCAGTGGACGCTACCTGTACCACTCCCGGCAATGTGGAATACTGGCACTGCTCTGTCTGCGGCAAAAATTTCTCAGATTCTGAAGGGAAAGGAGAACTCACAGAGATCACCAGTCCGGCTCTGAACCATAACTGGGGTGCGTGGGAGAAAGTAAGTGAGACCCAGCATCAGCGGATCTGTCAGAACGACGGTTCCCACAAGGAGACCGGAGACCACACCCCGGGCACTGCCGCCACCTGCAAGGCTCCGGCGAACTGTTCCATTTGCGGACAGCCCTACGGGGAAAAGAATCCGAGTAACCATACGGGTGGAACAGAGGTGCGGAATCAAAAAGAAGCAACCACGACCACCGAGGGCTATACCGGTGATACCTATTGCTTAGGCTGTGGTGAGAAAATCGCCTCCGGTACGGTCATTCCCAAGCTGCCCAGCAGCGGCGGTGGAAGCAGTAGCGGCGGAGGCGGCGGTTCTTCCACCCCGTCCGTCTCGGTCCCGGTGTCCTCGGATTACGGCGGAACCAAACTCAGCGCTACAATCTCCGGCAGCACCGCCACTGTGTCCGTCAGCGGAAAGGAAATTGACAAGGTCATCGCTGACGGGGCAAAGTCGGTGACGGTAGATCTCTCCGGGCTTTCCAAGGTAGACAGCGTGAAGCTGCCCGCCTCGGTCATTGCCAAAACCGAAGAGGCTGAGGACACAGGACTGACGATCCGGCTCCCTGATTGCGCCGTGGAACTGGACGAAGCGGCGCTGGAATCCATTGCCTCCGGCAAAACCGTGACCGTCTCCGTCCAGCAGGCCAAGCTGACCGATGCCCAACAGGAGGCCGTCAGCGCACTGGCTCAGGTGGCCGTGGTGGTGGACGTTGACATCGTAGTCGGGACGGTGAAGCAGTCCGCCTTCGACGGCGGGCGTCTGACCATCTCCATCCCCTACACCCCTGAGAAGGGCGAGGACACGTCCACACTGGCAGTCTGGTACATCCGGGACGACGGCTCCATTGAGAACAAGGGCGGCAGCTATGACGCCAAGAGCGGCTGCTTCGTCTTTGAGACTGACCACCTCTCCCGCTACCTGCTGGTCCACACCGAACAGGCCATAGGCTTCACCGATGTACCCGCTGACGCCTGGTACGCCGGCGCGGTGGCCTGGGCGGTGGAGCAGGGCATCACCAGCGGCACCGGCAACGGGAAATTCTCCCCTGACGGCTCCTGCACCCGGGCGCAGATGGTGACCTTCCTGTGGCGGGTCAACGGCTCCCCTGGGATTGGTACGGCGAATCCCTTCTCCGATGTGAGTTCCGATGCCTACTACTATGATGCGGTGCTGTGGGCTGTGGAACAGGGCATCACCGGCGGCACCGGCGACGGGAAATTCTCCCCAGACGCCCCATGCACCCGGGCGCAGATGGCCACTTTCTTGTGGCGGGCCAACGGCT
>ERZ836939.1831-NODE-1831-length-22869-cov-5.337118_pt1 | contig 22869 bp, 19 predicted proteins | sample MGYA00519912_ERZ836939 | MGnify/ENA primary metagenome ERZ836939 (study PRJEB31850, sample SAMEA3708810) | human gut metagenome | biome: human gut; feature: human-associated habitat; material: faeces | place: China | collected 2014 ...
GGAATCGCCATCGGCGGCGGCGGGAACCCCAGCAGCGCTGAAGAGGGGGCAGAGAGCGAAAATCCCATCGCGGAGGCCCTGGCTCCCACGGTGACCATCGGCGGGGAGGAGTACAGCACGGCCCTGACAGAGCTGGAGCTGGACGGAACGGCCCTGACGGAGGCGGATTATCAAACGCTGCAGCAGTTCCCGGATTTGACCAGTTTGGGGATCTCCTATCCGGAGGGGCTGGGACTCAGCGATTTGAGCCCTCTCTCCGGGCTGACCGGGCTGACCTCCCTGAATGTGAGGACCCAGGGACTGGCGAGCCTGGACGGAATCGAAAACCTGACGCGCCTGGAGCACCTGGACCTGGGCGGGCGGGGGGCGACCTTTTCTTCCCTGGAGCCCCTGGGGAGTCTGACGGAGCTGCGCTCTCTGCAGCTGCCCATCTACGACTCCACCCTGGAAATTTACGCCGACCTCACGCCGCTGGCCAACTGTACCAAGCTGGAATCCCTGGAGCTGGACCACAAGATCGCGGATCTGGCTCCCCTGGCCGGTCTGACCCAGCTGGTATCGTTGGATATATCGGACGGGTATCTGGGGTTAAGCGGGTATCAGACCCTGGAGGCGCTGAGCGGGCTGGAGAATCTGGCCGCCCTGTCCCTGCGGAACTACAATATCCGGGATCTGTCCGGGCTGGAGGGGGCGCATGCCCTGCAAAACCTTTACATTGAGACCCAGAACCAGCTGACGGATATTTCGGCGCTGCGGGATCTGGAACATCTGACCAACGTCACCTTGATATTCGACGGGGATGAAAACCTGATCTCGGATATGTCCCCTCTGGACCATGTACCCAACGTGACCGTTGAATGACCAAACTGCAAGGAGGAACCCCTATGGCACAAATCGAATGCGGGCGGGGCCACTTATACGACCCGGATAAGTATCCCACCTGCCCCTACTGCAACACCAACCAGCAGATCACTGTGGCGGCGGCGGGCCGCACCGCCCCCATCCGGGTGACGGGGACCAACCGGACGGCCCCGGTGTCGGTGACGGCGCCCCAGCGCACCGCCCCCCTGTCCGGCGTCTCGGTGACCGCGCCCCAGAAGACCGCCCCGCTGTCCGGCATCTCGGTGACCGCCCCATCCAAGACCATGCCCCCCAGGGGCTACAACCCCAACGGGGTGCCGGTCCAGCCGGAGGAGGCCCCCGCGCCTGCCTTCCCCCACGGGGCCAGCGTCACCAGCGCAGGCAAGACCGTGGGTATGATGCAGGAGAAGATGGGCTTCGACCCGGTGGTGGGGTGGCTGGTGTGCACCGAGGGCCCCAGCCGGGGAAAGAGCTACACCATCCGGGGCGGCATCAACTCCATCGGCCGCAGCGACCGCATGGACATCACCATCACCGGCGACCGGACCATCTCCGCAGAGAACCACGCCAGGCTCAGCTACAGCGACAAGAACAACCGCTTCAACCTGCTCCCCGGGGACGGGCGGAACATCGTCTATCTCAACGGGGAAGAGGTGTTCTCCCCCATGCCCCTGAAGGCCTATGACCAGATCGACTTCGGCGCCACCAAGCTGCTCTTCATCCCGCTGTGCGGCGAGCAGTTCACCTGGACGCCGGAGCCCGGGGAGGGCGGCCATGGGACTGTTTGACCGGCTCTTCCGCCGCTCCGCCCCTCCGGCCCAGGCGCCGGAGCCGGCTCCGGCGGACGATGGGCCCCGGGACCTGGTCCTCCGGGTGAGCAACCTCCAGGGGATTGGCCGGCGGGAGGGGCAGGAGGACTCCTTCGCCCTGCTCAACGCCTCCGACCCGGAGGCGCTGGCCCAGCGGGGCCTGTTCGCCGTGGTGTGTGACGGCATGGGCGGTATGGAGGGCGGCAAGGAGATCAGCGAGGGGGCGGTGGACGGCTTCCTGCAGCTCTTTCAGGCCCTGAACGACGAGGGCGACGTCCCCCGCCAGCTGCGGGAGGGGACCTGCGCCCTCAGCGACGGCCTGTTCCAGCGCTTCGGCGGGCGCAGCGGCACCACCGCCGTGGCCGTGCGGGTCTTTCAGAACGCCCTCCACTGGATCAGCGTGGGGGACAGCGCCATTTTCCTGCGCCGGGGCGAGGGGGTGTTCCAGCTCAACCAGGAGCACACCTATCTGAACGTCCTCTACAGACAGGAGCTGGAACAGACGGTGATCTGCAGGGAGCGGGCGGAGAGCCACGAGGACGCCCGGCGGCTCACCTCCTTTGTGGGCATCGACTGCCTGGAGGAGGTGGACCAGAGTCTGCGCCCCCTGCCCCTGCTGCCCGGGGACGTTATCCTTCTGTGCTCCGACGGCATCAGCGGCATCCTGTCCCCGGCGGAGCTGCTGGAGGCCATGTCTCTGGAGCCCGACGCCGGGTGCGCCCTGCTGGAGACCATGGTCCGGGAGAAGGGCCTGCCCGAGCAGGACAACTACACCGGGATTTTGATCGCCTGCACCTAAGAAAAATAGCATATAAATATCGTATAAGGGAGAGATCGCGATGAAAATGGTACGAACATTATCCGCACTGGCGCTGAGCGCAATGCTGGTGGGAGCCAGCGTGCTCCCCGCCTCCGCCGCCTTCCAGCAGAGCGTGCTGGACGGCATCATCCTCATCCGCTCCGGCGCGCCGGACGCGGACGGGACCATGACCTATTGGCAGGGCACCGGCTTCTTCGTGGGCGAGGAGGGCCAGGACCCCCAGTACATCGTCACCAACTGCCACGTGGTGGAGGACTTCATTCTGGCGGGCAAGGCCCTGGGCGGCGGCGAGCTGCACGTGCTCTTTGACCAGGACGACGAGGCGGAGGCCTATCTGGTGGACTATGACGCGGAGAAGGACCTGGCCGTGCTGAGACTGGCCGAGCCCACGGACAAGCGCGCCCCCCTGTCCATGCGGGAGGCGGAGGACTCCATGCTGGGCGATGAGGTATACGCGGTGGGCTACCCCCTGGCGGCCGACGTGACCGTTCAGGCGGTCAACTCCTCCAGCAAAGAGGACGCCACGGTCACCACCGGCAGCATCAGCCGCCTGCTCACCGAGAGCGGCACCGGGCGGAACCTCATCCAGACGGACGCCGCCCTCAGCGGCGGCAACTCCGGCGGCCCCCTCACCGACGGGACCGGCGCCGTCATCGGCGTGAACACCTACGGCTCCGACCTGGACCAGAACCTCTTTTACGCGGTGAGCATCAGCGAGCTGCTGCCCATCCTGGACCGGAACAACATCCCCTACACCATCGCGGAGGCGGGGGGCGGAAACACCATGATGTACGTGGCCATTGGGGCGGTGGTCGTGGTGGCCGTCATCGCCGCGGTTGTGGTGCTGAGCCGGAAAAAGAAGGGGGCTCCCGCCGCGCCGCAGCAGCCCAGCCAGAGCCAGCCGGAGGAGGAGACGGGCCGCCAGCCGGTGCTCCGCTCCATGGCCGCCCAGCACGGCGGCATGGTGGTCCCCCTGCACCACCAGCCGGTCCAGGTGGGGCGCGACCGGGCGGTGTGCCGTCTGGTCTACCAGGACGGGACCCCGGGCGTCAGCTCCCGCCACTGTCAGATTTTCTTTGACGAGCAGGAGAACCTGTTCGTGGTCACCGACCTGAACTCCACCTACGGCACCTTCCTGGCGGACGGGCAGCGGCTGGCCCCCAACACGCCGGTCAAGCTGGCCCCCAAGAGCTCGATCTATCTGGGCGAGGTGGCAAACACCATCTATCTGGAGCTGGAGTAATCCTATGAAACTTTCCATCTATTCCTATACCAACCAGGGCGGGCGGGAACACAACGAGGACAGCCTCCGGTGGACCTCGGACGGCACGGAGGGCGTGTTCGTCCTGGCCGACGGGCTGGGCGGCCACGACCGGGGCGAGGTGGCCTCCCAGCTGGCGGTGGAGGTCATCTGCGGCGGGGAGGACAGCCCCGTCCCCGGCCGGGAGGAACTGCTGGAGCGCTTCCAGCAGGCCAACGCCCGCATTCTGGAGCAGCAGAAGCAGCCCGGCCAGGAGGAGATGAAGACCACGGCGGTGGCCCTGAGCCTGAGCGGCAGCACGGCGGCCTGGGCCCACATCGGCGACTCCCGGCTGTACCGCTGCTCCCAGGGCCGGATGGACCAGCTCACCCGGGATCACTCGGTCACCTATATGAAGTATCTGGGGGGCGAGATCTCCTATATGGACGTCTACCACGACGACGACCGCTCCAGCCTGCTCCGGGCCATGGGAAACCCTGTCTGCACCCCGGAGGGGGGAGAGGGCCCGGTCCAGCCGGGGGACGCCTTCCTGCTGTGCTCCGACGGTTTTTGGGAGTTTGTGTACAACGAGGAGATGCTGGTGGACTGTCTGAAGTCCAAGACGCCGGAGGAGTGGGCCCGGCGGATGCTGCTGCGCCACATCCGGCGGACCCCGCCGGGGAATGACAACTTTTCCCTGATCGCAGTCTTTGTGGAGGAATGAGCATGAAGCGTATTTTGCCGCTGCTGATGGCGGCGCTGCTGCTTCCGGGCCTGAGCCTGGGGGCGGCGGCCGCCGGTCAGGCAGAGATCGTGCGGGCCTTTGGCGCTGGGGAGACCCTGTACACCTATGTGGACCTGGGGGAGGGGGGCCAGCCCATCACCCGGGCGGAGGCCACCCTGGACGGCCGCACCTTTCAGACCATCGGACGCCTGGAGACCGTGCGCCAGGCCGGCTCCCCTGTGTCCTATCTGCTGATGGTGGACGCGTCCACCTCCATGCCGGGCTTTCAGGAGGACGTGGTGGGCTTTGCCGAGAGTCTGGCGGAGCACAGTGGGGAGAACACCCGCTTCACCTTGGCCACCTTTGGGGACGGCTTTCAGGTGATCGGTGAGGACGTTGCCCCGGAGGAGGTCCCGGAACAGCTGGCTGGATTGCAGTATTCAGAGCCCATCACCCAGCTGCACAGCGCCATCGGCCAGGCGCTGGACTACTTTGAGGGGCTGTCCAGACAGGGCAATGAGCTGCGGAGCCTGGTCGTCCTCACGGACGCGGTGGAGTATGACCCCCAGGGGGGGATTCCGTACGACACGCTGCTGGAGCGCATGGAGCGCTCCGACGTGATGCTCCACGCCATCGGCTTCGGCGATGACCGCGCCGCCCTGGACCGGTTAAATCAGCTGGTCCAGGCGTCGGACGGGAGCCAGTGGGAGATCGGGGAGGCGTGCACCGCGGACCAGGCCGCCGATCAGCTGGTGGAGTACAACGGACGGCTGTTCGTGCTGGGCTTTGACCTCTCCGGCTATGTGTCGGATGGAGAGGAGCAGCCGCTCTCTCTGGTGTTCTCCTCCGGAGCGGAGCTGGTGGGACAGGCGGAGAGCCAGGTGGCGCTCCCGGTCTCCCAGGACCCAGGTACGGAGCCGGAGCCGGACAGCGGGAGCGAACTGCCCGCACCGGAGCCGGGCGGGGGCGCCCCGGCGGCACAGCCGGAGGCGCCGGAGGAGCAGCCGGAGAACTCGGCGCTCCCCCTGGCGATCGGCATCGGAGCGGCGGTCCTGGTGGTGATTCTGGCCGCTGTGGTCCTGGGCCGCAGGAAAAAAACGGAGGAGGTCCCGCAGCCCGCTCCAGCCGGCATCTACATGCGCCTGGAGGTGGTGCGGGGAGCACAGAGGACGGAGCGGACCGAATTTACCCTGCGGGATGAGCTTCACATCGGGCGGGACCCCGCCTGTGACATTGCCTTTGACGACGAGACGCTCTCCCTGCGGAACAGCCGGGTCTTTCTGGACCAGGGAGCGGTGTATCTGGAGGACCTCCAGTCTCAGAATGGGACGCGGGTGAACGGGACTCCGGTGTACGCCCCGGTCCGGCTGCGGAGCGGGGACGAAATTTCCGTGGGGAGCGCCTCCTTCCGCCTCAAATTCTGAGCCGCAGTCCGGCGGCTCACGCCCTCTTGCTGCAACCAGAAATCCGCTGGAATCGTCTGATTCCAGCGGATTATTTTGCGCTCCGGCTCTTTTATTTCTCCGGCCTGTTTTCCCGTCCCTGTGCGGCGGCTCACCCACCCAGAGCGGTATGGACCGTCACAGCCTCTCCAGCTCCTGCACCGTGCGGACGAACTCGTCCATCTCCCGGGAGCACCACTTCTCCTTATGGGAAAAGATCTGCCGGTAAAGCGTGACATGAAAATCCGCTACCTGGATCAGGGAGAGCTTTCCCTGCCCCACGCTCTGCTCCACCGCGTACCAGGGCAGCAGGGAGATGCCTTGGTTGTTCTCCAGGATGCGGATAAGGAAGGAGGTGTCGCTGCACTCCAGGAAGGGGGTGAGGCTCCGGTTCCGGGCGGCCAGAAAGCGGTCCAGCACCCGGCGGTAGTTGGTGTCCCGCTCCGTGAGATAAAACGGCCTGTCCAGCAGGTCCTCCACGGTCAGCTCCGGAATGCCCTCCAGCTCCGCCCCCAGAGAGGCGGAGGTCACAAAGACCACCCGCTCCTTCTGCTCCATCAGCTTGTTCCAGTTGTTGCTGTACCGAGGCTCGTCCAGAATGTAGATCAGATCCAGCTCTCCCCGCTCCATCCGCTCGATCAGAAACTTCGGTTCGCCGGTGGTGACATGGACCACCACCTTGGGGTGCCGCTGCCAATAGGCGTGCAGCACAGCGGGCAGCTTGGAGAAGCACAGGGACTCAATGGTCCCGATGTGGAGCCGTCCGTGCAGCTCCCCGGTGTCCGAAACGGAGAGGCGGGCCTTGTTCACCTCCTGGAGCACGTCGTAGGCATGCTCCAGAAACTGTACGCCCCGGGCGGTCAGCGAGATGTGTTTCCCGATCCGGTCAAACAGTCTGGTGTCCAGTTCCTCCTCCAGCTGCCGGATCTGCACCGTCACCGCAGACTGGGAGTACCCCAGGCTCTCCGCCGCCCGGGAAAAGCTTTTCAACTGTGCCACCTGAATAAATGTACTGAGCTGCCGCAGCTCCATGCAAAGCCCCTCCTTCTTCTGCCCCAGGAAGTAATCGTTGAATTTTTTTAAAGCATCTTATTAAAACTATGAATTTTACATATTATTGCAAACAGAATATACTAAAATCAGCCAATAGGCAAGAGGGAATTTGAGCAAAATTATAGGAGGGGTTTTGTGGAAAAGAAGAAATTCAAACTCGGTCTGTTCCCCAAACTCATTATCGCAATCATCATCGGTATTCTCTTTGGACAGTTCCTGCCCGTGTGGTTCTGCCGGATCGTGGTCACCCTGTCCAGCATCTTCAGCACGTTCCTGTCCTTCATCATCCCCCTGATGATTCTGGCCTATGTGACCATGGGCATCGCCAACCTGAAAAGCGGCGCGGGCAAGCTGCTGCTCATCACCGTCATTCTGGCCTATCTGTCCACCCTGGCGGCGGGCTCCGCCTCCTTCCTGGTGGCGGACACCCTGTTCCCCAGCTTCATGAGCGACGGAGCCCTGGAGCAGATCGCCGCCACGGCCGGCAACTCCCTGGAGAGCTACTTCAGCCTGGAGATCCCGCCCCTGTTCGACACCCTCTCGGCGGTGGTGCTGGCCTTTGTGCTGGGCCTGTGCCTGTCCACCCTGCGGGGCAAGACCATCGGCGACACCCTCTACAACGGGATGAGCGACTTCTCGGGCGTCATTGACCAGGTGCTCCACTCGGTGATCATCCCCCTGCTGCCCCTGTATATCTGCGGCACCTTCACCAACATGACCAAGTCCGGCCAGACCTTCGCCATCCTGGGCATCCTCTGGAAGGTGTTCCTGGTGGTCATCCTCATGCATCTGATCTGCATCTTCCTGCAGTTCCTGGTGGCCGGGGCCGTCAGCCGTAAAAACCCCTTCCGCCTGATCCGCAACCAGATCCCCGGTTATATCACCGCCCTGGGCACCCAGTCCTCCGCCGCCACCATCCCGGTGAACCTGCAGTGCGCCGAAGCGGACGGCGTCTCCGCGGAGATCCGCAACTTTGTGGTTCCCCTGTGCGCCAACATCCACATGGCCGGCTCCATGATCACCATCACCGCCTGCTCCACCGCCGTGTGTCTGATGAACCAGATCCCCATCAGCCTGGCCACAGTGATCCCCTTCATTATGACCCTGGGCATCGCCATGGTGGCCTCTCCCGGCGCCCCCGGCGGCTCCATCATGACCGCCCTGCCCTTCCTGTACATGGTCTTCGGGGCGGAGGCCGGCGACCCCAGCGGCCCCATCTGCGCCATCATGGTGGCCCTGTATATCACTCAGGACTCCTTCGGCACCGCCTGCAACGTGTCCGGGGACAACGCCATCGGCGTCATCGTGGAGACCATCTATCAGAAATTCATCAACAAGGCGCCTGCCCAGGCTGCGCAGGCCCAGTGACCGAGAGAAGGAGCGCTTATGGCCTTTATCAGTGTCTTTGATGTGCTGGGTCCCAATATGATCGGCCCCTCCAGCTCCCACACCGCCGGAGCGGCGGCCATCTCTTTCCTGGCCCGGAAGATGATCGCGCCCCCCATCGTGAAGGTGGAGTTCACCCTCTACGGATCCTTTGCCAAGACCTACCAGGGCCACGGCACCGACCGGGCCCTGCTGGGCGGGCTCATGGGGTTTGAGACGGACGACACCCGCATCCGCAATTCCTTCCAGATCGCCCAGGACCGGGGGCTGGATTACCGCTTCACCCCCTGCACCACCGAGACGGATGTCCACCCCAACACGGTGGACATCCGCATGGAGAACGCCGCGGGGCAGACCATGGTGGTGCGCGGCGAGTCCCTGGGGGGCGGAAAGGTGCGCATCGTCCGCATCAACGGGGTGGAGGTGGACTTCACCGGGGCCTACAGCACCGTCATTGTGGTCCAGCAGGACAAGCCGGGCGTGGTGGCCCACATCACCAAGGTACTCAGCGACAACGGCGTGAACATCGCCTTTATGCGCCTGTTCCGGGAGGCCAAGGGCCACACGGCCTACACCATCGTGGAGTCTGACGGACACCTCCCGGAGGGGGTCGACGCCCCCCTGCGGAACAACCCCAACGTGCAGGACGTCATGCTGCTGGAGCCATAGGAGGAGGAACAGATGGACTTTAAATCAGCTGTTGAGCTGCTGGAGCTGTGCCGGCAGACCCAGTGCCCCATCTCAGAGGTCATGCGCCGCCGGGAGTGCGAGCTGGGGGAGACCACCCGGGATCAGGCGGACCACCGCATGGCCAAAGTGCTGGAGATCATGCGGGCCTCCGCCACACAGCCGCTGAAAAAGCCGTCCAAGTCCATGGGCGGGCTCATCGGCGGAGAATCCAAAAAACTCTACGACCACGCCGCCCGGGGCAAGGCCATCTGCGGGGATATCCTCCAGCGAGCCATGACCTACGCCATGGGGGTGGCTGAAGTGAACGCCTCCATGGGCCTCATCGTGGCGGCCCCCACCGCGGGCTCCGCGGGGATCGTGCCCGGCCTGCTGCTGGCCCTACAGGACTGCTATAAGATCTCCGACGACCGCCTTGTGGACGCCCTGTTCAACGCCGGGGCCGTGGGCTATCTGGCCATGCGCAACGCCACTGTGGCGGGGGCGGTGGGCGGCTGTCAGGCGGAGGTGGGGGTGGCCGCCGCCATGGCCGCCTCCGCCACCGTGGAGCTTATGGGCGGAACGCCGGAGCAGTGCATGGACGCGGGCTCCACCGTGCTGATGAACCTGCTGGGTCTGGTGTGCGACCCGGTGGGCGGTCTGGTGGAGTACCCCTGCCAGAACCGCAACGCCGCCGGGGTGGCCAACGCCCTCATCGCCGCCGAGCTGTCCCTCAGCGGGGTGAAGCAGCTCATCCCCTTCGACGAGATGCTGGAGACCATGTACGCCGTGGGGCGGCGCATCCCCATCAAGCTGCGGGAGACCGCCTTGGGCGGCTGCGCGGCCACTCCCTCCGCCTGCGCCAGGTGCAGCGGCGGCTGTGGCTGAATGCTTGAGAAACGATCCAGGCCGCTTTAGCTTCTGAGCTAAAGCGGCCTTTTTCATAAGAATTCCCCGCCGGAAGGGGCGAGAGGTGCGGTCGCGTCTGGTTGTTATCCCCTTCCGCAAGTGCCGTCCCCAGGAAATGCAGCGCGCACTCCCCAGAGCGGGCGGGCCAGGCCGCTCCCTTCCGCCGCCCCTCATAACAATTTGAGTTGGTGATTATTCCAATTAGGACTAGCGGAGCTTTGAAATTTTTAAGAAGAACTGCTATAATTGAGCCGAACCGCGGCAGAGTGTTCAGACACATCAAGGGGGGAGCTGTGAGATGAGTCGCGATCTCAATGTCAAGCATCTGGAGTATTTTTTGAAAGTTGCCCAGCTGGGTTCCATCAACAAGGCCGCCCAGGCGCTCTTTATCTCCCAGCCCTATCTGGGGAAGATCATCCACGATCTGGAGGACGGCTTTGGGTACCTGCTGCTGAACCGGGGGAACCACGGCGTCACCCTGACCCCGGAGGGGGAGGAGTTCGTCAAACGGGCCAACCATGTCTTGGAGGAAATCGGCTGTCTGTGGCACACCTCAGAGCGGAAGGAGGACTACCAGCACCTCTCGGTCTCCATGACAAAGTTTTCCCATGTGATGGAGAGCTTTATCGAGGTGGTCATGCGCCACCAGGACCAGAGGGCCTTCACCCACCGGCTGTACGAGGGCAGCCCGGACCAGGTGCTGGACGACGTATTTTCCGGCCGCGCCGCCGTGGGTGTCTTCCATTTTGACCGCAAGCGCCGCAGGGAGGTGGAGGACCTTTTGAGCGCAAAGCGGCTGGTCTACCGACACCTGGCCTACGCCGAGCCCCACATCGTCCTCTCCAAAAACCATCCCCTTCTCCGCCAGGGGCAGCCCATCACCCTGCGGGCCCTGTCCTCCTACGGCGTTATCCGCTACTTAGGCCAGTACGACGACCTGCTCTCCACCCTGTTCGGCTCAGAGGCCCTGGGCGACCAGTCGGAGAGCCAGATCATCTACCTGTCCAATCGGGAGTCCCTGATGCGCCTGATCTCCGTCAGTGATTTCTACAGCATCGGAATCCATGACTTCGAGCTCCAGGATTCCGGGTATCAGGCGGTATCCATCCCCATTGCGGACTGTGACTTTCTATTTGAGTTTGGATATGTTTACAGCCGGGGAACGGAGCTGTCCCGCATCACCCAGGAATTTTTACAAAACGTGGAAAAACGGTTAAACTGCTCAAGAGATAGCGCCTAGGCGCTATCTCTTTTGTCTATAACCGCTCAACTTATCCCGTATTATACAGGGCAGCACCTCCTGTGGTACGATTAGGCCACAAAGCGCTGAGGGCGCGAGGAAGGGAGGTGATTTTTGTGATCCAGGCAATACTGGACCGCGCTGTGGCGCTGGCCCGCCCGGCGGCGGAGCAGGGCGCGCCCGCCTCCTACATCCCCGAGCTGGCCAAGGCGGACCCCCGGCAGCTGGGGGCCTGCATCTTTACCCTGGACGGCGGCCGGTTTTCCTCAGGCGACACCCAGGTGCGCTTCAGCATCCAGAGCATCTCCAAGGTGATCAGCCTGGCCGTGGCTCTGGAGCGCTGCGGCTATGAAACCGTCTTCAGCCAGGTGGGCATGGAGCCCTCCGGCGATCCGTTCAACTCCCTGGTGCGGCTGGAGTCCTCGGAGAGCCACCCCAGCAACCCCATGATCAACTCCGGGGCCATCGCGGTGGACAGCTATCTGGAGCCCGTGATCTCCTTTGAGGAGATGCTGTCCTTCACCCGGGAGCTGTGCATGGACCCGGAGATCCGGCTGGACGAGCGGGTCTACCGCTCTGAGATGTCCAACATCTCCCGCAACCGGGCCATCGCCTACCTGCTGGAAAACAAAGGGGTCATCCAAAGCGATGTGGAGCGGACCCTGGACTTCTATGTGAAGATGTGTTCCCTCAGCGTGACCGCTGAGAGTCTGGCGGGATTCGGCCTGCTGCTGGCCAACGGCGGCGTGAATCCCAGCACCGGGGTGCGTCTTCTGCAGGCGGAGACAGTCCAGGTGGTCAAGACCATCATGCTCACCTGCGGAATGTATAACGGCTCCGGCGGGTTTGCCGTCCGGGTAGGCATCCCCTCCAAAAGCGGCGTGGGAGGGGGCATTCTGTCTGTGGCGGACCGGAAAATGGGCATCGGCATTTTCGGCCCGTCGCTGGACCAAAAGGGAAACAGCGTGGCGGGGGAACAGGTTTTGGAGTACCTCTCCACCCATCTGCGCCTGCATATCTTTGCCGGCGCGGAATAAGCGGCTCTGCCGCTTGAAATCCGAATATGCGCGGCGTGCGGGTGGCGGCCCGCGCCGCAAGACAGAAAAAGGAGGGAACCCAGCATGGACGCACTGTATGTCCTGTATAACGATGTGATCAACAGCTTGAGCAACTTCCTCTACACCTATATTCTGATTATTCTGCTGGTAGCGGGGGGAATCTATTTTACTGTCCGCACCCGCTTTGTCCAGTTCCGATACCTCCTGGAGTCCATCCGGGTGGTCATGCAGCCCAGCCCCGACCAGGCCAATGTCTCCGCCTTTCAGACGCTGATGGTGTCCACCGCCTCCCGCGTGGGCACGGGCAACATTGCCGGCATCTCCACCGCCATCTGCATCGGCGGAATGGGGGCCGTATTCTGGATGTGGGTCACCGCCCTTCTGGGCAGCGCCACCGCGTTTATCGAGGGGACGCTGGCGCAGATCTATAAAAAGCGCGCCCCCGACGGCAGCTGCTACGGCGGCCCCGCCTATTACATTGAGCAGACGCTGAAAAAGCGGTGGCTGGGCGTTCTGTTTGCCGTGGTGATGATCCTCACCTACATGGTGGGTTTCAACCTGGTGGCCTCCTTCAATATCGCGGACTCCTTCAAGGCGTTCAGCTTCTATGATCCCTCCCTCACCCCCATCATCGTGGGCGTGGCGGTGGCCGCCCTGTTCCTGCTGTGCATCAGCGGCGGCGGCAAGCAGATCGCCAAGATCACCTCCATCATGGTCCCGGCCATGGGCGTCTTGTATCTGATCGTGACGGTCTATGTGGTGGTCACACACATCACCCTGGTCCCCGCTGTATTCGCCGGCATTTTCCGCAACGCCTTTGACGTGCAGGCCATCTTCGGCGGCTTTGTCGGCTCCGCCGTGATGCAGGGCATCAAGCGCGGCCTCTTCTCCAACGAGGCGGGCATCGGCGCCGCGGCCTGTGCGGCCGGCTCCGCCGGCGTGTCCCACCCGGCCAAGCAGGGCCTGGTCCAGGTGCTCTCCGTATTCATCGACACCATCCTCATCTGCACCTGCACCGCCATGCTGCTGCTGTGCTCCGGCGCGGAGTTCAGCGAGGAGATGGCCGGCATGCCCTTTGTCCAGGCCGCCCTGAAAAGCTCCCTGGGGGATTTCGGCGTCATTTTCATTACGATTGCTCTGTTCCTCTTTGCCTTCACCACCCTGCTGGGGAATTTCTACTACGCGGAGACCGGCCTGTCCTACCTGTGCCGGGAGACCCCAAGCAAGGGGCTGCAGCACCTCCTGCGGGGCGCCGCCACCGTTGTGGTCGGTCTGGGGGCGGTCATGCAGCTCAGCACCGTGTGGAACACCGCGGACGTGCTCATGGGGCTGATGGCAATTATCAATATTCCGGTCCTGATCTATCTGCTGAAACCCGCTATCCGCTGCCTGCAGGATTACAGCCGGCAGAAGCAGGCGGGCCGGGACCCGGTTTTCAAGGCCTCGGAGATCGGATTGAAGGAGCCCACCGACTTCTGGCAGTAACGCAAACCGCAGCAAGGGACCCCCTGATACAGGAAACCAGCCTGTATCAGGGGGCCTTCTCGTATACCCACTCCATCCTCGCCGCACAGCTCACGGCCAGGCGGCCCCGACCGCCCGGAGTTTGACCTAAATGGGATGTTCCGGCGCGCATCGGTCCCCTGTATTATCTTCCGGTCACCTGGTAGCGCCGGTAGCAGATCCGGTACAGCAGTCCGAACAGGCCGGCCAGCAGGAGATACAGGACAACGCTGAATTGTATGCTGTTGAGCTGAAGGCCGCCAAGGGTGACAAGGTAGTAGTCCTGCAAGGTGTCCGCACTGACGCGGAAAAAGGGCAGATAGCTGGCCGCCTGTTCTATCCACCGGCCGTTCCCCACAAAAAGTTCCAGAATGGAGGCGGCGGACAGGGCGAAGGGGATCACCAGAGCGGGAATCGCGGTGCCGAACAGCTCGGACAGCAGCATGACAAACACCGCCGCCATCCCGCAGGCCAAAACCAGCAGCCCCAGCAGGATGAGGACAAACTGCCCCATCGACACATGCAGGGCGCTGAAGCTCCCCTCCACCCAGAGCTGAAGGGGGGCGGCAAACCCGTCCATCCCGTACAGCGCGCCGCAGAGGGCCATTTGCAGGGCAGAGAACGCCAGAGCGATCCCCGCGGCAAAGCTGACGCCGGCGGCGCACCGGGCCCAAAAGGCGGTGGTTTTCCCTTTTTCGCTGGACAGCACCAGCTGGTCGGTGCGCGCCCGGTGTTCCTCCGAGCAAAAGCGGCACAGAGCCGCCGTCACCAGCAGCACTGCCGCCTGACACAGCAGACCGCAGTGCTCCACCATGGCCTGCCAGCCTCCGGCATAGTCCAAGTGTATGGGCCCCAGGCCAGCGGCCTGTTCCTGCCAGTAGGCCAGCTCCGCATCGGTCAGGGGCGCGCTGACATTCTCCTTCTGGAAACGCTGTACCTGTTGTCGGTAAAAGTCCTCCGCGGAGGCCCCGGACTGGTCCTCCATTGTGTTGAGGTACAAAAACGGGGAATAGGCGTTCAGGTTCCACTGGATGGTCCCCGCCTGGCTGTCCCGGTAGTTCTCCTTCAGCTGGTCCATCAGGGCCTCGTCCAGCACCTGCCCGGAGAGGGCGCGGAGGGAGTCCCGCCGCAGCTTCTCCACTTCCCCGTAGGGCATGGCGGTACGGTCCACCGTCCCCCGCTGTGCGTCATAGCGGTAGTAGTACCCGGTCCCCAGCAGAGGCGAGATGTTCGCCGCCAGGAGCAGAAGGACGCCCAGCAGGATGGCCGCCGGGACCAGCCTCTGCCCCAGGATCTTCTTCCACTCAAAGAGGTAGAGCACGCCAAATGCTTTCATAAAAACCGCCTCACATCTTGTCCACTGCACGGGCTTTGCACAGCCAGATGCAGGTAACCAGGGCAGCCGCCGCGAGCCCCCCGTAGAGAAGCACGCTCACGGGGATACAGTCCAGCTGCACGCCCCCCAGGGAGACCAGGCGCTCATCGGCCAGGAAGGTCTGGTATAGGCGCTGAATGGGCATGTAGCTCCAGATCTGGGCCCGCACCCGGTCATAGTAATAAAAAGGCGGCTCAAAGATCATGGAGAGCAATAGAAGTCCCAGAGGCAGCGCCAACGCGGGGACGCCCCGGCGCAGCAGCTTGGACAGAAGCATGGACAGGGCCCCGGCAAACAGGGCGATCAGCAGGCTCATCCCCACCGTTACCAGCACCGCCTGCCCGGCCGTCATATCCCGGCAGCTGTTTGAGAGGTACACATCCCCGATCCCCTTCTGGTCCGATTCCAGCTCCAGCAGCTGAATGGGCATCTGGGCTCCCCCCGCCCCGTGGACAAAAAATTGGATGGCCGCCGTGAGGCCAAAGAGCAGCAGCACACAGCCGCAGGCCAGGCTCACCCCCGCCGCCAGCCGCGCGAGGGTCAGCGGCATTCGGCTGTGGGCAGCGCTGGCGAGCAGCGGCCTGGTTTTGTATGCGTCATCATCGGAAAAACTGCTGCACAGACTGATCAGAGCAAAGACAAGGGCCATCAGATTCAGCCAGGACGCTTTCTCCAAAATCCCCCGCCAGCCGCCGGTATACTCCATCACAAAGGGCGTCGTGAGGCGAGTTCCCTCTCGCTCCCAGTATGCGATCTCCTCTTGGCTCAACAACTGGCTGGAAAACTCCTCCTCCCGCCCTCTCTCCAGACTCTGATAGGCATAATCGGCGGGATATTCTATATGCTCAGCCACGGGGTTGACTCCCGTCCGCCCCAGGGTTTCAAACACCAGGGAGTGGTTGAGCAGAACGCAGGTGAGGTCCGGCGCATACTGGTTGTAGATCTCCTGGTACCGGCGGTTCATCTCCTGCATGGTCCAGACCGCCTCGTTGTCCAGCGGCTTCCCGGCGTCCTCCCGGGCAAAGCGGCGCTCCAGCTGGATGGCCTCATAATTGCTGACGGTCTCAAAATGGAACTGCTGTTGTTCGTCCACATAGGCCACCGTCTGCTCGCCCAGAAGGGGCCGCACATTGAGAAAGAGCGTCAAGGCGATGCTCAGCGCCAGCAGGGCGGGCACATAGGGCTTTTGAAATATTTTCTTGATCTCAAAGCGGTAGAGCGTAAAAAATTGTCTCATCTCTCTCACCCCTCAAACTGGTCCAGGTAGAAGCGCTCCAAGTCCTGGCGGATCTCGCCGGGGCCGCCGTCAAAGATGAGCTGGCCGTCCCGCACCATCAGAATCCGGCCGGCGATCTGCTCCACATCGGAAATGATGTGGGTGGAGAGCAGCACAATGCTGTCCGTCCCCAGCTCCGCGATCAGCTCCCGGAAGCGGACCCGCTCCTTGGGGTCCAATCCGGCGGTGGGCTCGTCCAGAATCAGCAGCTTGGGCCGGTTGAGCAGGGCCTGGGCGATTCCCAGCCGCTGCTTCATGCCGCCGGAGTAGGTCTTGATCTTTTTGCGGGCCGCCTCGCTCAGGCCCACCAGCTCCAGCAGCTCCCGGCTCCGCGCCTCCGCCCCGCGCCGGTCCAGCCCCTTCAGGGCCGACAGGTAGAGGAGAAAATCCAGCCCCGTAAAGTTGGGGTAGTAGCCGAAATCCTGGGGCAGGTAGCCCAGCACCCTCCGATACGCCTCGGCGGACACGTCCACCCCGTCAAAGGAGACGGTGCCGCTGGTGGGCTTTAAGATCCCGCATAGCATCCGCATGAGCGTGGTCTTTCCCGCCCCGTTGGCCCCCAGCAGGCCGGTCACCCCGGGGGTCAGCGTCAGGCTGATGCGGTCCACCGCAATTTTTGCGCCGTACTGCTTGGTCAGCCGGTCGATTTTCAATTCCATGCGTATTCCTCCATATTGACCAGGTACTTCCGGTACTCCCACAGCATAAGGGCCAGCAGAAGCAGGGAAAGCCCTGCGTGGTCCGCCGCACTGGATATTGTCCGGGTCAGCACGGTGAATCGGTCGGCCAGACCGAACAGAAGGCTGACCGCTACAGCTGCGCCGGCGCAGAGATAGAGGTTCTCCCCGTGCCGCCGCCGGCGCAGGATCACCAGACAGAGCACGGCGGTCAGGCAGTAGGGGCACAGCATATAAAATCCCGTTTCAACCAGGGGCAGGCCGGTCCACTTCATCACCAGTGGGCCCAGGACCGCCAGCAGGAGCAGGTTTCCAAAGCCCAAAATGCTCATCCGGGCCAGGATGACGGCCCGCAGAGAAAACCGGGCGGCCAGCTCCAGCTCCTCCATCTGATAGCGGGCGGACCGGTTCAGCTCCATCACCGTGGACAGGGCCGCAAAGGGCAGAAGGGCGGCCACCATCCAGACCGCCTGGGGTGGCTGCCGCCACAAAATCCGCAGAGCGGCGGCAAAAATCCCCAGGGACAGCAGCCACCCCCAGGGGCGGATATAGCCCACCTGGGAGAGGAAAAATTCCAGCATCGTCATCTGCGGCGTCTCTATCCCCTTCAAAAAGTCCTCCCTGCCCCGGGGCTCCGGGGGCTGATAGATCAGCTTCAGGGCCCGTTTCAATTCCTCGTCACCCATAAAAATCCCTCCGGTTCAGTTGTTTTCGAAGATGTTCCAAGGCGCGCCTCTCCTGGCGGTAGACCGCAAAGCGGGAAATGCCCAGAATTTCAGCGATCTCCGCAACGGGCATCTCGTTGGTATACCGCAGAAAAATCAGCTCCCGCTCCTCCTCGGGCAGCCGCTCCAGGGCCTGCTCCAGGGCAATGCGGACGGCATGCAGCTCATCCCGGTCCTCGGAGGGTATTTGTTCCGCCTGTTCCAGGGGGACGGCCCGCCTTGTGCGGTAGAAGTCCGTACAGAGGTTGCGGGCGATGGTGTAGAGATAGGCGGTCTTTTTCTTGAGCTCCTTTTCCTCGTACACCCGGAGAAAGCGGAGAAAGGCCTCCTGTGTCATATCCTCAGCGGCCTGGGGATGGCGGAGTTTCATATAGCAGTACCGGTACACCTTGTCATAGAGTTCTTCCAGGTCCATGGAAATGATCGGCCTCCCCTCCACTTAATAGGACGGATTTTGCCGGCGGCATGTGCGGGAAATTTCCATAAAATATTGTCCTTCAAAACCGGCCTCTCATATCCGCATAACCGCGGCAGTCCCGGCCCATCCCCAATTTTCCCGAATGCGCGGTTTCATCCCTCAAACGGCCGCCGGATGCCCTAATCCCAGCGTTTTTCTCGTTTTCCACAGCATATCGCAGTTTACCTGCTGCCCCGGATTGATAAGACGCCATAAATTTTGCAAATGGAGACGCGGATAAAAAGGGACATGGTTTGCAGTGCTCTGATAGAATGAAGCCGCGACACATCATTCTGAAGGGAGACAGGAAACCACGTCCGAAAAGATTGTACAGCCAAATAAGGGGAGAGATCAAGAGGGGAGCTCAAAGATCTGGTTTGGGGCGGTGCAGAGAAAATGTCAAACGAACTGCTGGATGCTGAGGCGGAGAAGCTGCCCCATACCCGTTGGAGCGAAATGAGCCCTACCAGCGGTCACGGGCAGCCGCTGCAGCCGGAATCTCACCGCCCCTTCCGGGGATGTCACGCGTAAAATGCCTAGCCCCAAAGAAATACCTTTATTTTAGATCTTTTATGAAAAGGGAGGGAATTGATGAAATAGGCAAGCAAGTTACGTTATCTTTTTCCGCAATGTTTCACCCCCGGGGTTTCTTTTCTATTCGGCATGCCGTCACAGAGCAGGAAAACAGGCCGTTCAACGTCCCAAGATCGGTCGAAGAAAAGCGGCAGAAAACAAAAATAATCCGCTGGAATCAGGCGATTCCAGCGGATTTCTGACTATATGGGAATAAAAACGGGCTATGAGCCGCAGAGGATTTCTCCGTCTGCTGTAACTCAAGCTTTCCGGGCGGCCTTCGTAAAATGCGCAAATGGTGGATAAAATAAGAGACAGTTTATCCGAGGGAGGATCAAGTATGGACAGACGGATCATTTCAGAAGGAAGCCTCAGCGCTTTCATCAGGCATCTGCGGACGGTGGAGCGCAGTGCCGGGACCATCGAGAAATATTTCCGGGACACGGGGCGCTTTGCCGCCTGGCTGGAGGGTGCGGAAGCTACCCGGGAGCGAACGGCGGCCTGGCGGGACAGCCTGCTGGAGGGGGGCTACGCTCCCGCTACCGTCAACTCCATGGTGGCGGCGGTGAACCAGTTTTTCACCTTCCTGGGCTGGAAGGAGTGCAAGGTGAAGGCCCTGAAAATCCAGCGGAAGCTGTTCCGGGACGACCGGCGGGAGCTGACCCGGGAGGAGTACCAGCGCCTGCTGGACGCCGCCCACGGTCTGGGCCGGGAGCGATTAGCGTTGCTGCTGGAGACCATCTGCGCCACCGGCATCCGGGTGAGCGAGGTGAAGTATATCACCGTGGAGGCCGCCCAGGCGGGGCGGGCGGAGATCTCTCTGAAAGGGAAGCTGCGCACCATTCTGCTGCCCGGGAAGCTGTGCCGGAAGCTGAAAAAGTATGCCAGGGCGCAAAAAACCGCCTCCGGTGAGATTTTTCTCACCAGAAGCGGAAAAAGTCTGTCCAGACGTCAGATCTGGTCGGAGATGAAGCGGCTTTGCAATGCGGCCGGGGTGGCCCCCAGCAAGGTGTTCCCCCACAACCTGCGCCACCTGTTTGCCCGCACATTTTACCGGGTGTGCCGGGATGTGGTGAAGCTGGCCGACGTACTGGGCCACAGCTCCATCGAAACCACCCGCATCTACCTCATCTCCACCGGAGCGGAGCATATGAAAATTTTAAGCCGGATGCATCTCATTCAGTAAGACAAAATGAGTGTTTTGCTGTCTGAGAGCGAAAAAACACCAAATCCTTACATATGGTTAGCTGAATTGTAGCACGAACCTTGAAAGATTTCAAGGTGTTCCCGCAATTTTGGGCGTGAAAATCAGACCGCTTGAGAACGCCTCATTCAAGCGGCCTTGGTTTTCACGCTTTTTTTGCCATTTTCTCCCGTCCTTTGGCGTTCTGGCAAGAAGCAGAATGAAGTTGGAGCGGACTTGGCCTGCTCGGCGCGTCCTAAAACACTCATTTTGCCTACAACGGGAGGAGATGAGGACGATGGAGGCGCTGCTGGACCCGGCGGTGGAACGCCGGGTGCAATCCCCGCCTCGTGCGGGACCTCCGGGTCTGCGGCTGACCCCGGCGGACCTGGAGGCATATCTGGACAGCCTGTCCCGGCAGGGACGGGGACACGATACCTTGGCGACCTACCGGCGAAATGTCCATGCGCTGTACGACGGGCTGCCGGAGGACAAGATGGTCCGCCCCGGCACCCTGGCGCGGTGGCAGAGGACGCTGCTGGAGGGAGGGTACTCCCCCCGGACCGTCAATGTCCGCATGTCAGTGGCCAACAGCCTGATGGCGTTTTTGGGCCGCAGGGACCTGCAGTCCGTAGGGTCTCTGGAGGTAGACGACGTGCAGCCGGAGCTGACCCGGACGGAGTATCTCCGTCTGCTCACCACAGCCCGGGCGCTGGATAAAGAGCGCCTGTATCTGCTGGTGAAGCTCTTCGGCTGTACCGGCCTGCCCCTGCAGGAGCTGCCGCGGGTGACGGTGGAGGCCCTCAAAGAGGGCCGGGTCATCGTCCGCAGCTGCGGGATTGTCCAGCTGCTCCACCTTCCGGACTTTTTGCGGAAGGAATTATTGGCCTACGCCCGGCGGGAGGGGACGGCTTCCGGCCCCATTTTCCATACCAAGAGCGGAAAACCGCTGGGCCGCACCGCCGTCACGGACAGCATCAAGCAGCTGTGCCGGGACGCCCGGGTACCGGAGGAAAAAGCCAATCCCCGCTGTTTGAAGCGGCTGTGGCAGAGTACTCAGGACGGCATTCGCACCCAAATCGACCTGCTGGTGGAGCAGGCCTGCGACCGGCTGATGGAAGCGGAACAGCTTACCGTCGGCTGGGATGTGGGTAAGGGGGTGAGTGACGTGTGATGTGCTCTTCCCCGCCCCCGCGATTAGGGGGCAGCTACTTCAAACAGTAAGGAGGAAATTGGCAAAATGAAAAAGCGAGTATTGTCAGCGCTCATGGTGCTGTGCATGGTGCTGACACTGCTGCCTGTTTCGGCGTTCGCCGCGCCGAAAAGCGAAGACACGGTCGTGCGTTTCTATGTCGAAGGCACGGGCTCCCAGGTAGAGTACAACGTAGACAATCAGCCGACAAGCTACGGAAAATCTATCACGTTAAAGGTCGAGAAAGATTTTGCATTGCTGGCAGATTCCACTGTCAAGAATTCCACAGCTCAGCCTGAGAGTGAGAAAGTTACGGGGCATGATGCGGTTGAACAGTGGCTGGAAAACAGCAATGCGAATTCGCCCGCAGCACTGAATGACATCAAAAGTCTTATCCAGGCGATCAACAAGGTCTACAGCGACTACAATATTGATACACGGCTGGACGTGAACGACTACAACGACTTCGAGTACATCAGCGCGGAATGGATCGGCGGCGGAGATGATTCTTATCACGTCCATATCAAGCTGATTCGGAATGTTGATGTAGAAAAGCAGCTGGCGAGTGTCACGCGGGATGGGAATCAGTTGCCTGCGGAGGAACTTTCCAATAGCACTGTACTCTACGCCGGCGACCAGGTGAGGTGGAACATCAAGGTTACGAATAATACCCATGATGTACACACGTACTCTATTGATGAGCAGCTGAAATACACTAAAGAAATTGCTGACGAAAGTATAGAATACAATGCGACTAATAAGGTGGAATTAGCTGGGACGGATGCAGTGAGTGCTGAGTCCACACCTCAGGTTACTGTTGACGGCCAACAGAGTAAGACGCTTACCGCCTCTTACATTGTTGAGAATGTGTATAATGACTATCAGTTAGAGAATACTGTTACGGTAACGAACACAAAAAATGCTGCCCAGACTGCCACAGATTCCACTTCCAACCGGATTGGAAACGACTGGACGGTAACTTACAATGGGAATGGCGGAACCCTGAGTGATAAAGAAACGACAGTTAAAGTTGATAAAGTTTATGCACCAGAGGACACCTACGCCTATACAGTTGACAACACCGCCAATGGCTTTGACCAAGAAGGCTGTAAGTTCACCGGGTGGAATACCAAACAGGACGGAACTGGTACAAACGTTACAGGGAAGAAAGTCTCCCTGGATAATTCGGTGACCTACTTCGCACAGTGGGAGCCGACGACTAAGGAGATCACGATCAATTTCGCAGATGAGAATAACCAGGTTGTTGCAACTGCTACAATGGAAGTCGGGGCCGATGTGACCACGATTGCCACAAGCGAAATCGAGTTGCCCGTTCAGCCCAAGTCTCTCCGCCTGATGGAAAACCAGCCCAGTGAGCTGACCATCAAGGGAGATCAAATCACCGTTTATGTTGAGCGGTATGTGGGCGTCAACTACCATCTCACCGACACGGACCAGTACGTGGAAGGTGAAGTGAAGGTTGCATATGATGCCTACAATGTGAACGTTAGCACTCTGACTGACATCCCCGAAGGTTATGAGCTGGTCAACACCGGTGATGTGGAAATCAACGACGGTTGGATCATGGTCGATGTGAAGCCTGCTCCCAGAACCATTACAATCAATTTCGCGATTGAGGGTAACGAGGTTGTTGCAACTGCTACAATGGAAGTCGGGGCCGATGTGACCACGATTGCCAC